>VAPH01010419.1_pt1 | contig 10161 bp, 7 predicted proteins | sample 3393861 | NCBI WGS metagenome assembly VAPH01 (sample SAMN08290439, study PRJNA428436) | hydrothermal vent metagenome | isolation source: Deep-sea hydrothermal vent chimney | place: Atlantic Ocean: South-mid Altantic Ridge | reverse complement strand
AAAGCCATCAGAGCGGCCGAGAAACGAGGGGCCACAGTAGGTAAAAAGAAGGCCGTTAAGAAGAAGGTGAAAAAGAAGGCTGTAAAGAAAAAAGTTCAAAGCTAAAAGTTAAAAGTTGAAAGTTGAAAGCTAAAAGCTAAAAGCTAAGAACTAAACGTTGAAAGTTTCTACAGGGTGCTGAGTTACATAGAGGTCTTTTTTTTACTTTCAACTTTCAACTTTCAACTTCTTCAAAGAATATCCTCAGGCAGTTCTTCATCTGTTTTCTCCTCAGGATATAGCGGATTCCCGACAGGATTCTTATTTGATTCAGGTTCCTGGCCAGCCATGAAATATTCCAGCATGGCGCCAGGGCGGTCTTCGGAGACTCGGTTGCCGGTTTTTTTGTCGATATAGGCCGGGACAATGCCAACGGGTATGTCGATGAGTTTCTCAGGCACACCGTCCAGGGCCACTCTCATATAGTCTATCCACACCGGCAGTGCTGCCCGCCCACCTACTTCACGGCGACCCATTGGGGCAGGTGTGTCAAAGCCAATATATACCGTTGTCTCTACCCCCGGGCCAAAGCCACTGAACCAGGCATCCTGCTGCTCATTTGTAGTCCCGGTTTTACCCGCAATATCGGAGCGCCCCAATGACTTTGCTTTTCGTCCTGTACCGCTCTGTATGACTTCCTGCAACATGCTTTTCATTAAAAAGGCATTCTCCCTGCTTATGGCCCACGGGGCATGATCAGGCACTTTTGGGTTATCAGTTTGTTGCGCAGAGACCGCACTGCTGTTATTTTCAACAGGATTGATTTCCAGCCCTGATGTGACCGGGCGGCCCTTATCAGAAAATTCAGAAAAGTTTTCCTCATACTTAACATCCGGTACCAGCTCAACCGGAGTCGGGCAAAGTCTACAGGATGTCAGTGGATCTGCCTGAAAGATGATGTTATGTGCGGAGTCTTCTATACGGTCGACAAAGTAAGGCGTGATGAGAAAGCCACCATTTGCAAATACCGCATAGGCTCGTGCTACTTCAATGGGTAACAGGGAGGCGGTACCAAGGGCTAACGAAAGGTTCTGTGGTAGGTATTCTGCCTTAAAACCGAACTTTTGCAGGTACTTACGTGCTTTTTCGACACCAATAGATCGTAGCAGGCGAATAGATACCAGATTGAGTGAGCGCTTCAGTGCTTCTCTCATACGGGTAAGGCCAAAAAATTTCCTACTGTAGTTCTCTGGTCTCCAGGCACTGCCGAGGGAGTTGTCTTTGACTACAACGGGTGCGCCACTAATCATACTGGCGGGTGAAAAACCATTGTCCAGTGCGGCAGAATAGATGAAAGGTTTAATGTTTGACCCAGGTTGTCGCCTGGCCTGTGTGGCACGATTGAATTTACTGGCAAAGAAATTGAATCCCCCAGACAGGGCCAGTATGGCACCGTCATCTGGCCTGAGTGAAACCAGGGCACCTTCGACGGCAGGTAGCTGCGAAAGTCGCCAACCAGCTTCTTTATTTTGCCGCAAATAGACAATATCGCCCACCGCTACGATTTCCGATGCAGTTTCCGGCTTGCTCCCCAGGGTATTGGCATCCTTATATTTTCTTGCCCAGGAGTAGTTCGCTTTTTCTATTTCGACGATTTCTTCCTGTTTTGTATAGGCAGTAATAACGTCATTTTTCATGCCAAGTACGATTGCTGGCACCAGTTCGCCAACGGAATGATATTTAGAAAGTTGTTGATTCAGGCTATCCCTGTCTGAGCTGATGTCGACTGTGGCATGGCCTATCGCACCACGGAAACCGTGCCGTTCATCATAGGTGACCAGACCGCTGAACAGTGCCTGGTTTGCGGCGCGCTGGAAGTCTGCATTGATGGTGGTGTAGACATTGTATCCCGCGGAATAAGTTTCTTCTTCACCATAATTTTCGACCATATAGTCTCGCACCATTTCGGCTATATAAGGTGCGTGAATGTCAGGTTTAGTGGCGTGTCTTTTTGCAGTAACAGGACGTATCAGTGCATTTTCATACTGGTACTGCGTGATGTAACCGAGTTTTAACATGCGTCCGAGGACATAGTTGCGGCGTTTCAATGCACGGACGGGATTACTAATGGGATTGTTGCTGGATGGTGCTTTGGGCAGGCCCGCAAGCATGGCCAGTTGTGCCAGCTCCAGTTCAGAAAGGAGCTTGCCGTAATAGACCTGTGCTGCCGAACCAAACCCATAGGCACGGTGGCCGAGGAAAATTTTATTGACATACAATTCAAGGATCTGCTGTTTTTCCAGCTGTTTTTCCAGTTTGAATGCCAGTAACACTTCCTTGAATTTACGCGTATAGGTCTTTTCGCGTGTCAGAAAGTAGTTACGAGCCACTTGCATGGTGATGGTACTGGCCCCCTGTCCATGTTCGCCAGAACGGAAATTGGCGAGTATTGCACGTAGAATACCCGTAAAAGAAACACCGCTATGATGATAAAAATTAGCATCCTCTGAGGCGAGGATGGCATTCAGCAGGTTTTGAGGGGTATCTTCTATGGTGATTGGGAGCCGGCGTTTTTCGCCATACTCGGCAATAAGTTCGCTATTTGCAGCATAGATGCGCAATGGGACGCTGAGTTGAATCTGCATGATGTCTTTCGTTGCAGGGAGCTGGGGGAGGAAATAGAGAACCAGTGCAGCGAAGGCCAGAATACCGGTAAGAAGGAGCGCAATAAAGGTGGACAGCAGGCGGATAAATATTTTATTTGAGCTCATGGTAAACGGGTATTTTTTGACATGTTTGAGGCGATAATCCTACGGGCGGTTAATTCTAAAGGTCTCAAAGGCGCAAAACCAGAAAAATAATTTAAGAAAGAATTTGTCAAAGAAGGCTTTATTGTTCTATAGTTGCATATAAATGTTAATCCAAAGTCACACTAAAATATCATAACTAACTGAATATAAAGGAAAACATTGGGAATTTTCTCAAAAAAATCGAATGCAATTCTAGGACTGGATATCAGTTCAACGGCCATAAAAGTGGTTGAACTGGAGAAAAGCGGCAATAATTTTCGACTTCTACACTATTCGATCGAGTCTTTACCGCAAAATGCAGTCTCTGAAAATACAATTTCAGACGTTGAACAGGTAAGCAGTTCGATTACCCGGGCGATTAAGCGATCTGGTGCACGTTCGAGGAATGCCGCTACTGCAATTCCGGGTTCGCACGTAATTTCCAAACGTATTTTCATGCCTCATGGCCTGCGCGAAGATGAACTCGAAAATCAGATTTCACTGGAAGCGGATCATTATATCCCCTATCCTCTCGATGAAGTGAATCTTGACTTTGAAGTTCTGGGTTCCGCTCCGGATAGTCCCAATGAAGATGAAATTCTACTCGTTGCATGCCGCAAAGAGATTGTTGATGATTATATTGCCGTGCTTGAGGATGCGGCCCTAACACCCTTGATTCTCGATGTTGAATATTTCGCTGTTGAAAATGCGTACGAGCAGATCGTACAGGATTTACCGGGTGGCGGGATGGAAAAAATAACAGCGGTCATGGACTTTGGTGCGACTACTCTGCATGTCAATGTAATTCAGAATAATCAATCGGTTTATACCCGTAATCACAGTTTTGGCGGTAACCAGCTGACAGAAGAAATTCAACGGCGTTACGGTCTTTCGTTTGAGGAGGCTGTGCAGGCAAAAAAAGTGGGTGGCTTACCCGATAATTACCAGCCTGAAATTTTGCGTCCATTCATGGATGCGATGTGCCAGGAAGCGATGCGAGGTCTGCAGTTTTTTTATTCTTCTACCCAGCATGACAAGGTCGACAGCATTATGCTTGCGGGTGGTTGTGCACAGATCCAGGGGGTTGATGAACTATTGGCCAGTAAAGCAGGCCTGCCGGTGGATATCGCAAACCCATTTTCCAACATGTCCTTATCACCCAAGCTGAAGGCTCAAACACTGGCACTGGATGCTCCATCACTTATGGTCGCGTGTGGCCTGGCCTTGAGGGGAGGTAAGTAGATGTCACAACTCAATCTGCTTCCATGGCGGGAACTTCGCCGTAAGGAAATCGATACACAGATTAGAAACGTCGCCATTGGTGTTGCGTTGTTAATGGGTATCGTTGTCTATTGGGGCTATTTATACATGAATGGACTACTGGAAGAGCAGGGTCAGCGAAATTCTTATCTTGAGCAACAGATAAAGAAGGTCGAGAAGGAATTACAGGAAGTCAATAGAGTCAAAAACAGGAAGGCTGATCTGATTTCACGCATGGAAGTGATACAGAAACTGCAATCTGACCGAACCAGGATGGTTAAGTTGTTTGATGGCCTGGCTAAGAATTTACCTAAAGGGATGTACCTGACTCTGTTTGAGATAAGGGGTAATAAGATTACATTGAAGGGATCTGCGGACTCCAATGGCACCATTTCAAAATTTATGCGATTGATAGAGGCGTCGGATATTTTTACAACACCTAATTTGAATGTGATTAATATCAAAAACGATAAAGGGCTACGGGTCAGTAACTTTACACTCAAATTTAATTTTACTAAAGCCAAGAAGAAACCCGGGAAGATGGCTGCAAGTACCCAGGCAAAGCCAGGGGGGGGCAGGTAATGCGCGCTGCTGACTTTGCTTTCAGAATCGACGATATCAAAAATGCTGATATCAATGATCCCTCAACCTGGCCGGTGTCTTTGAAAATGCTGCTGATTCTGGTTGGTGCGGGGGCAATACTGTTTGCTGGATACTGGTATATTATCAAGGATCAGATAATAGAACTTGAGGCGTATGAGCAGAAGGAAGTGCAGCTGAAAGCCACCTTCCTTGAGAAAAAAAGACTTGCGATAAATCTCCCGGCATATCAGGAACAAATGGAAGAAATCAGGCAGCGTTTCGGCTTGCTGTTACAACAATTACCGAACAAGACTGAAGTGCCTGAATTGTTGATTGATATTACCCAGGCGGGTCTTGGACAGGGGTTAAAATTTAATCTTTTCGATCCGGGCAATAAGGCTGTGAAAGATTTTTATGCAGTTTTACCAATCAAGATTAATGCAAACGGAACCTACCATCAATACGGTGAATTCATCAGCGATCTGTCTACGCTGTCCAGGATTGTCACGGTTGGGAATGTGAAGATAACTCGTAGGGGGGATGGCTTAAATATGATAGCCGTTCTGAATACATATCATTACCTTGATGAGGATAACATTGAAAGTGCCACGAAGAAAAAAAGCTCGAAATCGAGGGCACGCAGATGATCAGAAAAATCACATTACTTGTCGTGTCTTCACTGCTGTTATTGCTAACAGCCTGTCAGCAGAGTGAGAAAGAAAACCTCGTAAAATTTGTTGCAAATTCGAATAAGATGAAGGCAAAAGAAATTGAGCCATTGCCTAATATCAAACCTATAGAACCCTATGCGTATAGTGCTCAGGAATATGATGAACCCTTTGATGTAGAAAACCTGAAGCCCAGACAGGTAATTTCAGCACGCACAGGTGGGGGGCCTAATACGAATCGTCGGCGAGAACCTCTGGAAAATTATCCACTTGATTCTCTGACCATGGTTGGAACACTGTTCAGAGAGAGTGAGCGACGGGTAATTATACAAACACCTGAAGGTGCGGTTCAAACTGCGGTGGTAGGCAATTATCTTGGGCAGAATTACGGTAAAATTATCAGTATAGATGAAAATGAAGTTGCAGTAGAAGAGCAGGTGTTAAACTCAGCCGGAGCATGGGTTGGGCGTGATGCAAGTATAAAAGTTGACCAATAAGTTGATACTTCCTAATAAGAGAGTATGACAATGAATATGACATCATTTATGAACCATAAAAATCAGGCTGGCACTGCAGTTCTTCTTACAGGGCTATTATTTACATCAGGTATTGAGGCGGCTGAACTGTCAGCCTTGCAGTGGAAATCCTCGCTCGGCGAAGATGCTGTGATCGTTGTTGTTGATGAAAGAGTGAAAGTGAAAACCTCTGAACTTGATGGTGGGAAACGGCTGCGTGTCATTTTTCCTGCCACAAGCATGGTTTCAAATCTAAAGCCACTGCCGGGGAAGGGACTGGTTAAGTCTGTCGAAGCGGTAAAAGACAAAAAGTCTGTACAAATCGACCTTGTTACCCGTATTCCTGCGCACATAAGTGTTATCTCGGTGCCCGGTGGCTACCGTATCAGTACTGAGCCTGCAATCAGTACTGCACCCATTGCTGAATTCGGTCCCACTGTCATCCCGCTGGCGATGACCTCAGACATTGCTGGTGCCGCTACTGTTGCAGTCGAGCCTGCCAAAGCAAAGTCTTCGGGCGATAAAGCGACGACTGAAAACACTATCAAGCAAATTACTTATAGCAGAATTAGCGGTGGACGCGTTCAGGTGAACATTCAGATGGATGCACGGCCAGATGAACCTGCCATATTTGTGACTAAGAATCCGTCCAGAATTGCTATGGACTTTTTTAGCACCCGAAATGGTCTTGGTAAGAATACGTTGGCAGCAAGTGAAGGTGTTCTGCACAGTATCAATGCGGTAGAAGTTGCTGATCGCACCCGGGTAATTTTGAATCTTGACCGGAACGCTGTTTATCAGACGGAAATAACAGACAGTGGTCTAACTTTGATACTTGATCCTGACGCAGTTAAAGCCGTACCCAGGACAACAGCAAAACATATGAAATTCTCAGGCAGCACAGAGAACAGAGCGCACAAAATTGATGCGATAGATTTTAGACGTGGTCCACAGGGTGAGGGAAATATAACGGTCAGTATGTCCGATCCGGAGGTCGGCATTGATATCGATGACGAGAAGGGCCAGATTACTATTGATTTCAGCAAAACAGCGCTTCACGAAGACCTGGAGCGTCGTCTTGATGTTATAGATTTTGCTACGCCTATCCAGACCATAGACACATTCAGGGAGGGGAAAGGAACCAGAATGGTCATATCCGTCAACGGTCGGTATGAGCAAATTGCGTATCAGACCGGTAATACATTTACCGTCAGTGTGCGCCGTTTGACAGAGAATGAACTAAAAGATGAAGATGAATTTGGCTACTCCGGTGAGCGTCTGTCACTGAATTTCCAGAAGATTGATGTGCGTTCATCCCTGCAGGTGATTGCGGATTTCACCGGCTTGAATATTGTGACCAGTGATACGGTAAAGGGCAGTTTAACTTTGCGTTTGCAGGATGTACCCTGGGATCAGGCGCTGGATTTAATACTGAAGACCAAAGGGCTGGCGAAACGTGAGAAAGGAAATGTGGTCTGGATCGCTCCGGCAAAAGAGATCGCTGCAAGAGAAAAGGCTGAACTGGAGGCATTAAAGAAAACACGTGAACTTGAGCCACTTATTTCGGAACTGATAGAAATAAATTATGCATCGGCCAAGGATATTGCCAAGTTGCTGAAATCGATCAAGGCCATTGACAGCCCGTTCCAAAATAGTTCGTCGGGGAATCCATTTGCTTCTGTTTCAGTAAGTGAAATACCAACAGAATCAAACAGCCTGTTATCTGAACGCGGCAGTGTCACTGTTGATGAACGCACGAATGCATTGCTTATTCAGGATACGCCCTCAAAAATCAAGGAAGTTAAGAAGCTGATCAGCAAGCTTGATCAGCCCGTTAAACAGGTATTGATCGAGACCCGCATTGTTGAAGCAAGAGACGGTTACAGCAGAACCCTGGGCGTACGTCTGGGGCTGACGAACGTTAACAGCAATTTTAATCTCGGTAACAGTGATAACTCTGCCGGTGAGGCGATAACAGCCGGGACCCTGGAGAATGCGGTCGTGGTCCATAACGCATTTAATGATCCCAGTGGCAGCCAGGGAATTGAGGTGACGGGTGATGGTCTGAACGTCGACCTTGGCACAAAAGGCCTGAATAACTTTGCAGCAAGTACAATCGCCTTCACCCTGGCAAAATTTGCCGACGGCTATGGCCAGGTTCTTGGTCTTGAACTCCAGGCCTTGCAGGCAGAGGGTAAAGGTAAGCTGATTTCCAGTCCACGTTTAATCACCGCCAATAACAAAGAAGCACACATTGAACAGGGACAGGAGCGGATTTTCACAACGAGCGTTCTGGGTGTTGGCAGTGTGGTAACTAAAAAAGCAGTGCTTGGCCTAAGGGTGACCCCCCATATCACGCCAGACAATCGCATCATCATGGATGTCTTTATAACGAAAGACAGTTTCACATCGCCTACACAGCCAACGATAGACAAGAAGGAAATTGAAACGCAAATTCTTCTGGATCACGGCGAAACCGCGGTGATAGGTGGAATATTCCAGCAAACACTGGGTGAAGATGTGACCAAAGTCCCGTTGTTGGGTGATCTGCCCGTTCTGGGAGTCTTGTTCCGTAATAAAGGAATTGTGGACAATAAAACAGAATTGCTGATCTTTCTGACACCAAAAATCATTACACCATCATTTGGTCTGCTCGGCAGTTGATGCGCTCCGTTTAAGCTGTTCTCTGTATAAGCACTGTGGCCTTTTGCGGCGCAGTGCTTCTTTTTGTCTGCGTATTGTGTTTTTTGGGTTATCATTCTCATTCATTAAAAAGCAAAAGAAGTTTCGTAAATGTCTGAAAATATCTTTCTTGTCGGTCCCATGGGGGTTGGTAAAACAACTATCGGATCCCATCTTGCTCGAAAACTGAAGTACGATTTTGTTGATTCGGATACCGAAATTGAGAAACGTACCGGTGCATCGATTAGCCTGATTTTTGATATCGAAGGCGAGGAAGGCTTCCGAAAACGTGAAGCAGAGATGATAAAAAAACTAACCCAAAGACGGCATATAGTTTTATCTACCGGGGGCGGTTCTGTACTTGACGAAAAATCAAGACAGAACTTGCGAAGTAAAGGTTATGTGGTCTATCTGAAAGCATCGGTAGATATACTTTTTGAGAGACTCAAAAAGAGTCGAAATCGACCGCTGATGGAAACAGGGGATAAACAAAAGGTGATTGAAGACCTGCTGGCAGAACGTGAGCCACTTTATCTGGCAGTTGCCGATATTACCACGGCTACGGACGGACGTTCGGCGCAGGATGTTGCGCGAGAGATATTTAACCAGTATGAAAGATATGTCTAGTGTTGTGAAAATGATGCCGCTGAGTGTAGGACTTGGGGATCGCAGCTATCCGATCTATATTGATCAGGGCCTGCTGGGTAATGCTGAGCTGATCCGGCCATATATAACCGGTCAACAGGTGATGATCGTCAGCAATGAAACAGTCGCACCCCTTTACCTGGAAATACTTTTACAGTCACTCGCTGGCTTTCAGGTAGCTACCCACATATTGCCGGATGGCGAGGAATTCAAGAATCTCGAGGTTCTTGACGCCCTATTCGACGCCCTGCTGCGAGTCCCCTGTGACAGGAAGACTACGATGATAGCTCTGGGTGGCGGTGTGGTAGGGGATATTACCGGCTTTGCTGCGGCCTGCTACCAGCGTGGTGTCCCTTTTATTCAGATTCCAACGACCTTGCTGGCACAGGTGGATTCCTCGGTCGGGGGCAAGACAGCAGTAAACCATCCACGTGGGAAAAATATGATTGGTGCATTTTATCAGCCACGTTGTGTGATCACCGATATATCGACACTGAATACCCTCGATGACAGGCAGTTGTCAGCCGGTCTGGCAGAAGTTATCAAATATGGTTTAATCGGGGATCTGGAATTCTTCACCTGGCTGGAAAAAAATATTGATCGTTTGCGTCAGAGAGATCCTGAAGTCCTTGCAGAGGCCATCCGATGCTCATGTAGAAGTAAGGCGGAAATTGTTGCAGAAGATGAGCGGGAGGGGGGTATCCGGGCTCTACTCAATCTGGGGCACACTTTTGGTCATGCAATAGAGGCGGGGATGGGCTATGGCAACTGGTTGCATGGGGAGGCTGTCGCCACCGGGATGTTAATGGCGGCAGACTTGTCGCACCGTTCGGGCTGGATCAGCAGGCTGGATGTGACACGGATTGCAGAACTGCTTGTACGTGCTGGATTACCTGTAACTCCTCCGGCAGAACTCGATGTTGAGCGCTATCTGAAGCTTATGATGGTGGATAAAAAGGTTCATAATGGGCACATTCGCCTGGTGCTGCTGAAAGACATTGGCAGGGCCTTTATCAGTGATGACTATGACCATGAGCTTTT
>VAPH01062396.1_pt1 | contig 10182 bp, 8 predicted proteins | sample 3393861 | NCBI WGS metagenome assembly VAPH01 (sample SAMN08290439, study PRJNA428436) | hydrothermal vent metagenome | isolation source: Deep-sea hydrothermal vent chimney | place: Atlantic Ocean: South-mid Altantic Ridge | reverse complement strand
TAAGGAACATAAAAATTAGAGATCGTATTTTCAATAAATTCATCATGTAATTGTTGTAATTTTTTATCATTATTTGCATATTGATTTAAAGTTTCAATTCCTTTATCTACATCGGTAAAAAAGTTATTGGCTACCCAAATAATTTTTTCTTCTTTGGTGAATTTTGAAAATCCTGAGATTAATTTTGACATACATCATTGATTTATTCGATATCAAAGATAAACAATACACACCTATTTTTTATTGAAAAAATGTAAAGTAGATGGTATAAAGTCCTGTTTTTAATAATCATTTTAATATATTTTCCGTAAACTTGGCAAAGTATTATTTAATTTAATTTAAATGAAAAAAATATTACTTCTGTTTTTTGTTCTATCTACTTCAATTTATGCACAAAAACAAGATATTACCATAGAAGACATATGGGTAAAAAATACATTTGGTACAGAAAGATTAGAGTCTTTTCACTCCATGAAGAACGGTGATTTTTATACTATTTTAAATCACAACAATTATGGTACTTATCTCGATAAATTCGATTACGCAACACTTAAAAAAATTAAAACTCTTGTTTCTGGAAACGACCTGGAAGGAATTAAATATTTTGATGATTATACTTTTAGCAAGGATGAAACTAAATTGATAATTGGTGTTGATCTGGAAAGAATTTACAGACATTCAAAAATTGGTAAATACTTTATTTACAATTTAAAAACAAAAAAATTAGAATTAATATCAGATAATAATATTCAAAACCCTACTTTTTCTCCTGATGGTAAAAAAGTAGCTTTTGTTTATAAAAACAATATCTATCTTAAAGATTTGCAAACAGTAAAAACCACGCAAATTACTTTTGACGGAAAAAAGAATAATATCATTAACGGAATTACAGATTGGGTTTACGAAGAAGAATTTAGCTTTGTAAGAGCTTTCGAATGGAATGGTAATTCAAATAAAATAGCATTCCTCCGTTTTGATGAAAGTGAAGTGCCTGAATTTTCAATGGAAATTTTTGGTGAGGAATTGTATCCGCAAATGCAGGTTTTTAAATATCCAAAAGCCGGAGAAAAAAATTCAGAGGTAAGTCTTCACATTTATAACCTGGAAAATAAAAAAAGCGAAAAAATTAATTTAGCCGATAATAAACAATATTATATTCCGCGAATGAAATGGACTAAGGATGCAAATATATTGGTAGTAACGACCTTGAACAGACATCAAAATAATTTGAATTTATTATTTGTAGATGGTAACTCCCTTCAAAATAAATTGATTTTAAATGAAAAAGATCCTGCTTATATCGATATCAATGATAATCTTACATTTTTAAATGACAATAGTTTTATTTGGACAAGTGAAAAAGACGGTTATAATCATATCTATCATTATGATAAAAACGGCAAATTAAAAAATCAAATTACCAAGGGAGATTGGGAAGTAACCGACTACTATGGAATTAATGACAAAACTGGTAAAATATTTTACCAATCAACCGAAGAGGGATCTATTAACCGAAGCATCTATTCAATTGATCTATCGGGCAAGAAAAAACTAAAATTAAATAAATCTGTCGGGTCAAATTCAGCAGCTTTTAGCAATAGTTTTAATTATTTTATCAATACTTATTCCAGTGTATCTATTCCTCCTGTATATACATTGATCGATGCCAAATCGGGAAAGGAAATTCAGGAAATTAAAAATAACTCCAATCTATCCGAAAAATTAAGTAATTATAACTTGCCACCAAAAGAATTCAGTACCATCAAAACAAAAAATGGTGAATTCAATATGTGGATGATCAAACCAACTGATTTTGACCCAAATAAAACTTATCCTTTACTTATGTTTCAATATTCCGGTCCCGGATCACAACAAGTTACGAACCGATGGAATAATGTATGGGCACATGATTACTGGCACCAAATGATGGCACAAAAAGATTATATCATTGCTTGTGTTGATGGAAGAGGAACCGGTTTTAAAGGACGTGATTTTAAAAAAGTTACTTATAAAGAATTGGGGAAATACGAAATTGAAGATCAAATTGAAACAGCAAAAGAATTGGGGAAACGCAAATATATCGATGCGAACCGAATTGGTATTTGGGGTTGGAGTTTTGGCGGATATATGAGCTCTTTGGCAATTACAAAAGGAGCCGATGTGTTTAAAGCAGCTATCGCCGTGGCGCCTGTAATATCATGGCGGTTTTATGACACAGTTTATACCGAAAGATATATGCAAACTCCTCAAGAAAATCCAAGTGGTTATGATGACAATTCACCAATAAATTTCGCTGACTTATTACAAGGAGATTATTTATTAATACATGGTTCTGGTGATGATAATGTACATGTTCAAAATTCTATGCGTATGGCAAACGCCCTGATAAAAGCCAATAAACAATTTGAATACTTTATTTACCCTGACAGAACACACGGTATTTATGAAGGAAAGAATACAAGATTACATCTTTTCAATAAAATGACTATTTTTATCGATAATTCTTTAGGATCCATTGAAGAAAATAAAACTCAAATAAAAAAATAATCTAAATTCCAATTTATGTCAACACTAACAAAATCACCCGAACAAAGAGAACTTTTTGGGCATCCTATAGGTTTGTTTATTCTGTTTTTTACTGAAATGTGGGAACGTTTTTCTTATTATGGAATGCGAGCCATATTAACCCTATACATGGTAGCAAGAACAACTGATGCTAATCCCGGTTTAGGATGGGATAATACAAGAGCTTTAGCTTTATACGGATGGTACACCATGTTGGTTTATGTTGCATCTATCCCTGGAGGTATTATTGCTGATAAAATTATAGGTCAAAAAAAATCAGTAATGATTGGCGGTTGGTTATTGGTTGCCGGTCATGGAACACTATCTATAAAATTAGATTGGGCGTTTTATTTAGGTTTACTTTTAATAATTTTAGGTGTAGGCATGTTAAAACCAAACATTTCAACCTTAGTAGGAGGGCTTTACAAAACAGGAGATGAAAGAAGAGATAAAGGTTTTTCAATATTTTATATAGGTATAAACGTTGGTGCCGCATTGGCCGCTTTAGTAGTTGGTGTTGTTGCAAATATTTGGGGATGGCATACTGGTTTTGGATTGGCAGCAATTGGAATGGTATTTGGGCAATTGGTTTATATATGGGGTCAAAAATATATTGCTCATATTGGTAATAAACCTATTAAGGAAGTAGAAAATGAAAACAATAGTATCTCTATTGGTGAAATATTAAAAAGAAATTTCACCAATACAAGAACATTTATAATAATGATGTTTTTTGCAGCTATATCTGTTGTAATTCCACTTTTGTTTTTTCAAAAAGAACAAGCAGCATATATAGCCTTTTTCTTGTTTTTATCTTTAGTAATTGGGTCTTTAATAACAATTTATAATGATTTGAATGGAAATGTTGAAAAAGACAGGTATATAGTTTTACTACTTTCTTTTATTATAGTTATTGTGTTTTGGGGAGCTTTTGAACAAGCAGGAGGGCTGATGAATCTTTATGCACAAAATAAAACCGATAGAATGTTAATGGGTATTGAAATTCCGGCTGCGATATTTCAATTTTTTAATCCATTTTATATTTTAATATTAGCAGTACCTGTTGCCAACTTTTGGATATGGCGTAAACATAGAGGTAAAGAATCTTCTTCTCTGTTTAAAATGGCGAATGGAGTTATTATAATGGGCTTGGGGTTTGTCTTTATGATATTTGCTTCTATGCAATATGAAGCATTAGGAAAATCTGCAATGTATTGGCTTATTTTTGCTTATTTGCTTCATACTGTAGGAGAATTGAGTGCATCACCTGTGGTTCTCTCATTTGTTACCAAATTAGCTCCTGCAAAATATGGTGCATTAATGATGGGCGTATATTTTGCTTCAACCGGATTAGGAAATAAAGTTGCCGGAATAATTGGCGAATCAGCATCTGACCTAGGTGAATATGTCATATTTTCGGGTATTACAATTTTTACTGTAGTTTTCGGATTATTAGTGTTAGCCATATTAAAACCTCTAAAACGACTTACTCATGGAGCTGAAGATGATGAGCGTGAGATTACAGAAGACGAAAAAGAAGAATTTGCGAACAATTAAAATACAACCCTTAAAGATTTAAATCTTTAAGGGGTTTTTTATATAAAATAGATAGAGTACTTATGAATACATTTAAATTTGAAGGTTCTAAACTAAACCAGAAACTATTACTTGGTCATCCAAGCGGATTATTCATTTTATTTTTTACAGAAATGTGGGAGCGCTTTTCCTATTATGGAATGCGTGCTTTATTGGTACTCTTCTTAATCTCTGCCTATGATAAAGGAGGCTGGGGATGGTCAAGAGAAGATGCATTAGGTTTGTATGCAACATATACCATGTTGGTATATTTTACACCAATCATTGGTGGTATTATTGCTGATAAACTACTGGGCTATCGCTGGTCGGTTGCACTTGGAGCATTAATTATGACCTTGGGGCACGCATCAATGGCTGTAGATACTCCTTGGAGCTTATATGCAGGTATTGGTCTTTTAGTTGCAGGAAACGGATTATTTAAACCGAATATTACTTCCATAATAAATGGAATTTATATCAACGCACAAGAAAAGAAGGATGGAGCATTTACTATATTTTATATGGGTGTAAATGCCGGTGCCTTTTTAGGTATTATGCTTTGTGGTTATGTTGGAGAAACACAAGGCTGGCATTGGGGTTTCGGTCTCGCCGGAATTTTTATGTTCTTGGGTATGTTACAATTTTGGTATGCTCAAGGTATTTTTGGAAATATTGGTATACCTCCTAGTAAACAAAAAAATGTTGATAAATTAAAGGAAATAAAAGAGGAGGCTGAAAAAGAACATATAACTCCTGCTCATATTCAACGTGATAGATATATTGTTGTTGGTATTTTAGCACTTTTTACCGTTTTCTTTTGGGCTGCTTTTGAACAAGCCGGTGGTTCTATGACCATATTTGCAAAAGATTATACAAATAGAGTTTTAGTTGGTGACTCGGCAACTATTTTTAGAATTGCAAATACTTTACTAACTATAGTGCCATTAATAATAATTACTTATGTACTAATAAAATTATTTCAAATTACTTTTAAAAAATATGCATTATCCAATACTTTTTTAGGGTTAAGTTTTGTTATAATTTGGATCATTGTATTGTGGATGCTAAAAAATCAATTTAGTGAAGACTCAACCGAAATACCGGCTTCCTGGTTTGGTATCTTAAACTCTTTCTATATCATTACGTTTGCACCGTTAATTGCAAAAATTTGGGAAAGTAAATACAATCCTTCTGCTACAATAAAATTTGGAATTGGTTTGATTTTATTAGGTTTAGGGTTTGGAATTCTTGCTTTTGGTTCGACCAATATTCCGCAAGGAGCACAAACAGCTTCTGTTAGTATTGTATGGTTAATTTTAGCCTATTTATTACATACCTTAGGAGAACTTTCTTTATCTCCTGTTGGATTGTCATATGTGTCTAAATTAGTTCCTGCAGCAAAGATCGGGATGATGTTCGGGTTGTGGTATATTGCAGTAGGATTTGGAAATTATACTGCCGGTAAAATGGGGGGAATGATCGATGAAATTACCGCAGAATACAATATGACAACTTTCTTTTTAATCTTTACCATAATTCCTATAGGAGCAGGCTTATTTTTAATGGCGTTAACTCCTGTAATCAAAAAATTAATGCATGGTGTAAAATAATAGCGTCTAAAATAAGTTTAGATTAAAAAAGCATTTAACATTTTTTTGTATATCTTTTTGTAATTTCATTCTTTACTTTGCAGCAAAATGTTAAAAAATAACACATAACAATGAAAAAGATACTTTTAATATTGGTATTAGTACTGGTTACAATTACCATAAATGCACAGGAAAAAGAAATAAATTGGATGACCATGAATGAAGCATTGGCAGCTCAGTCAAAAAATCCTAAAAAAATAATGATGGATGTTTATACAAAATGGTGTGGCCCGTGTAAAATGTTGGATAGAAATACTTTTCACAATGCAGATGTGGTTAAATATGTCAATGAAAATTATTATGCCGTAAAATTCAATGCAGAAGGAAATGAGACAATAAAATATAAAAACAAGGATTTTGCTAATCCAAATTACGATGCCTCAAGATCAAATAGTAGAAATGCGCAACACCAACTGGCGCAAGCTTTAAAAATAACTGCGTACCCTACTATCGTGTTTTTTGATGAAAATGGAGACACGTTAGTTCCGCTACCGGGATATAAAACTCCTCCTCAATTGGAATTGTATTTGAAACTATTTTTAAATGACGGTCATAAAACAATTGACAGCAAAGAAGCTTGGGAGGGATTTCAAAATGATTTTAATTATGAGTTTAAATCGGAATAATAAATTCTATTATTAAGATCAATTTATTCCCAATCTAATTCCTCTAAAGTAAATAATTCACTCATTTCTACCTTAAAAATAGCTGCTAATTTCAATGAAAGAATTGTAGATGGTGCATATTTACCTAACTCCATTGCATTGATTGTCTGACGAGTAACATTAGCTAATACTGCCAATTGTGCCTGAGTCAAATTATTTTTGGCTCTTTCAACTTTAATTGTATTCTTCATAACTCTTCTATTTTTCTAAATTTTCTTATTTGCCAATTAAATCGAATAATAAAAAAGATTAGTATAGTGAAAATATTGAATATCATTACCCATAAAAAAGATAAATCATAAACAAAAATAAAAGCTAAAAAAAGAATCCCATAATTTAGATATGTTGCCCAGACCAAAGATTCTAAGCGTATTTTAGAAATAAATTCATCTTCATCAATCTCTTTAGAAAAAGCTACTAAAATGGATCCGATAATCATCAATATTCCCAAAATTTCATTTAGTATATTATTGTCTATAATTCCAAATACCTTTTTATCACCAATAAACTCATCTATAAACAATCCAAACACATTGACATTTAAAAATTCAGGCTCATAGTCAAAAATAACGGTGAATAGTCCAAATATCAGTGCTGGATAAAAAATGATCCAACCGATTTTTTTGTACTTACTAGGAAATAAATAATTCATTTTCATAATATGTAATTTTAAATATTAATCAAATGTAAGATATTTTTTACATAATAACATATATTTATTACATTTTGACATAATATTTTTACTTTCACTTGAAAAATCATTAATAATTTGCCGTATTAATTGATGTGTGATTCAATAAAACAGATAGATATTCAGGCACTTATTACTTTACCCTTTATTACTTTATCTTTGAATTATCCTTTACTTTGCAAAAAAATATTTGTGAACTATTTATCAGTAGAAAATATAACCAAGTCTTATGGTGAAAACGTTTTATTTAAAGATCTTTCCTTTGGTATCAACAAAGATCAAAAAATAGCTTTTGTCGCTAAAAATGGTACGGGAAAAACTACTTTATTAAATATTATTGCCGGAGAAGATACTACCGATCATGGACAGGTAATTCTCCGTAAAGGATTAAAAATAGCCTATTTATCACAAACAAATACCCTTGATGAAAGCTTGACTATTGAACAAACTATTTTTAATTCTGATAATGATGTTTTAAAGATTATTGAGCAATATGAAAATGCTTTAAAGGATTCTAACGACAGTGATGCTTATCAAAAAGCTTTTGATTTGATGGAGCAACATCAGGCCTGGGATTTTGAAACTCAGTACAAACAAATATTATATAAGCTTAAACTGGAACAGTTAGATAAAAAGGTTTCTTCTCTTTCTGGCGGACAAAAAAAGCGATTGTCACTTGCCGTTATTCTATTGATAAAACCCGATCTGTTTATTTTAGATGAGCCAACCAACCATTTAGATCTGAAAATGATCGAGTGGTTAGAACAATATTTAAAAAAAGAGAAAGTAACTCTTTTTATGGTTACCCATGATCGCTATTTTTTAGAACGTGTGTGCAATGAGATCATTGAACTGGATCACGGAAAATTGTTTCGATATAGAGGGAACTATTCTTATTTTCTTCAAAAAAAAGAAGAAAGAATTGCCCTCGAAAAAACTACTGTTGAAAAAGCTAAAAATCTATACAAAAAAGAGCTAGATTGGATGCGCCGTCAGCCCAAAGCCCGAACAACAAAATCTAAATCGCGTATTGATGATTTTTTCGCCATAAAGGAAAAAGCACATGGTCGCCGTAAAGATCATCAGGTACAATTAGAAATTAATATGGAGCGTTTGGGAAGTAAAATTGTTGAGCTCCACCATATCTCAAAGGCTTTTGATGAAAATATCCTTTTTCAGGATTACAATTATGTTTTTAAAAGAGGTGAGCGAATAGGAATAATAGGAAAAAATGGTACTGGAAAATCGACTTTTTTAAATATTATTGTCGGCATATTACCAGTTGATTCGGGGAAAGTAGTGATCGGTGAAACTGTAAAATTTGGTTATTATACCCAAAGTGGAATTCACATAAAGAAGGGCCAAAAAGTTATTGAGGTGATCAAAGAGTTTGGTGAATTTATTCCTTTAACCAAAGGTAGGAAAATTAGCGCAGGTCAGCTATTAGAACGTTTTTTATTTGATGCCAAGAAACAGTATGATTTTGTGGAAAAACTTTCTGGTGGCGAATTAAAAAGGTTATTTTTATGTACGGTTCTCATTCAAAATCCGAATTTTCTTATTTTAGATGAGCCCACTAATGATCTGGATATCATAACCCTTCAGATTTTTGAAAATTTTCTTTTAGATTTTCCAGGTAATTTATTGGTTGTTTCCCACGATCGATATTTTATGGATAAAATTGTAGATCATTTATTTATTTTTGAAGGAGCAGGTAAAATTTCGGGTTTCCCCGGAAATTATTCCGATTACAGAGTTTATGAAGATTCTATTCCGGTTACTTCCGCTAAGAAAATAAAAGAGGATTCTAGAAAAACGGAAAATTCTAACAGTATTTTATCTTATCAGGAAAAACGTGAATTTGGTAAATTAGAAAAAGAAATAGCTGTTTTAGAAACCAGAAAATCAGCCCTTGAAAATCATTTTAATTTAGATGAAATTGAACCTGATGAAATTAATGAAGCCTCATTAAAATTACAACAAATTATAACCGATCTGGAACAAAAAGAAGAACGGTGGCTTGAATTGTCAATGAAAATGGAAGGTTAAAAATTTTTGTCCCACAAACAGTTTAGATCAGATGGGGGCTTTAATTTCATTTATGATTGCCTCAGAGAGTCAAACTGTTAATAAAATCGACATCATTAATAGCATTTAGCTCCAGAGGAGCGACCTGTTTGTTCCTGCTGCCTCAACATTAAATTCTGCGCACCTTGTATTTTAAATTCAACATAAATTTATGTATTCATGCTTTTTATATTTCAGGTTAATCCTACAGAGCTTTTTGTAGATATTATCGTTTTGTTATTAACAGTTTAACCCCGATGGTCTTTTAATCCTGGTTTCAATAATTCAAATTCAAGATTGGTCTATAATCTCAAACCGCCATTTAAAATTATTGCTTTTGATTGCTTCAGAGAGGCTGACTGTTTATAAAAAATGACAGCGTTAATATCATTGAGCTCCAGAGGAGCGACCTGTTTATTCCTCCCATTTAAATAAATATTTTTCATTATAATCGATGTCAAATTTCTTCAAAAAATTAATGTATTCTTCCTTGAACTTTTCTTTTTTATGATGCTCTTCTTGGTTTAATATGTAATTTATTACCCTATCTATTTCGCTTTTTGAATAGGAAAATGCACCAAAGCCTCTTTGCCAGTTAAATTTACCATTCACCCACCTACTTTCATTGATAAACTTTGATGATCCGGCTTTTATATCTCTTACCAAATCGGAAATAGAAATGTTTGGTTTTAATCCTACCAATAAATGAATGTGATCGGGCATTGCAAAAATAGAAAGCATTTTTTGATTTCTGTTTTTGACAATTCCTGATATGTATTTGTGCAATTCTTCTCTGTGCTTTTTTTTGATTAAATTTTGTCTTCCTTGTACTACAAAAACAATTTGAATATATATTTGTGAATAGGTGTTTGCCATATTATCAGGTCGCTCATACAGAGCTTATTTATTGGTTATACAATTTTTTCTATTGACAGTTATACCCCGATGGGGTTATATTTTATATAATTTC
>VAPH01038590.1_pt1 | contig 10185 bp, 10 predicted proteins | sample 3393861 | NCBI WGS metagenome assembly VAPH01 (sample SAMN08290439, study PRJNA428436) | hydrothermal vent metagenome | isolation source: Deep-sea hydrothermal vent chimney | place: Atlantic Ocean: South-mid Altantic Ridge | reverse complement strand
GTTAGATGCGCTGTTTTTTATATGTACTATTCCACACTTAATATTTGTAAAAGTGGGTTCTCGCCATGTGGGCCTAAAACTACATTCCACTGAAGCAGAATTTCAAGGCCATTATCTATATAATTTGCATTTAGATGGCGCGCTTCTAATTGTAAACGACCATGTGAACTATAATACCAACTATAGTGCATGGAATAAGCATCTTTTTTTATTGAGTTATCAAATATTCCTTCTGTAGATTCCAGTCCAACGCCAATGTGATGAGCGGGTATAAATTGGTAATCTGCAACCACCCAATACCCATTTGATTTATTGGTGCTGTTAGCAGATATTTCGCGTTGGTTATAGAAAAATTCTCCTAGTAACATAAAGCGCGCTGAATAGTCATATTTTTCAGCATAATTAGGCTTGAACATATAACGAAAATCAAATACCTGTAAGTTCGTGCTAAAATTTCCAGCGGCATCATTTTTCCCAGTTAATGCACTAAACCCAAGTTGATACGCCATTTTAGATGATTCATAACCATAATACAGTTTACCAGAATAGCCTTTATCCTTTGACTGAGCTTGATTAAATGCAACTTCATTTTCACCATTGAGAATCGCAAAACTCACCCCACCCCTATGGTTATTTCCAAACTCGATTTTTTTACCTATTGTGACACTTGGCTCTCTAAGTTGTTCTTCTCCTAAATATTCACTAACCGGTAGAGGGAGTGAAATTTGTGGCCTTTCGGGCTCATGAATTGTGTTAAGCAAGCCAAATTCATTACGATATTTACCAGCTTTCAACCGAACCCCATAACCAAGATCAGCCAGAACAGCGGCTTCTTCGACATCAAAAGGCCCTTCAGATGGTTTTGTCAAAAAAATCATTCCGTAAAGCCACGGCTTTATTTGTGCTTCAAGTGACAATTCTACTTCACGGGCTTTTAGCTCTGCCCGGCTATTTTCGGGGCCAAAATTTCTTGATACTGCGAACAGATCCATATTAGCCCCAACTCTTACAGTTTCGATCCCATAATTTTTTTGTTTTTCTGAATTTATATCTCTGTGTTTATCATTAGCAAATACTGGTGATGTTAAAAATAAGCCTATAATAATATTTAAGTAAATAAAGTGTGTTCGAAACTTTGACGGCAATTACAATTACTCCTCAAGTTAATTTTATGTATAGCATCTAATAATGATTTAGACAGATTTTTTCAGGAAACAGACGGGTTCTGTAAATTCCCCCCAAAAGACTGAAGCTCGACTCCTTTATTAACATAATAACCCCCCTACATTTCCATGTAATTTTAACTCGCTTCATTTGTATTAGCTATTTGTCCTGCTCTAATGTTTCACATGCTATGCTTTTTTTATATCTGGACGATGAGGGCAGGATGCTCCTGTAGGGATGGCTTTGATTTCAGTTTTGTCACGTGCACGTGGGCGAAAACGAGTCCAACAGTCTGCTCTGCTTCAACTACTTTTTAACAGCGCTTCAACTTTTCTAAGATCTTCTTCGGTATCGACGCCGGGGCCGGGTATTTCTACGGCCTCTGGCACAATAATCTTTCCGCCATGCCAGAGTACGCGTAACTGTTCCAGTGATTCGGCCTCTTCCAGCATGGCTTTTGGCTGATTGATATAGGTTTTTATATAACCGGCACGGTAGGCGTAAAGACCGATGTGGCGGTAATGATCAACCTGATCATCTGCCAGCGGTGGTTGTTGATCAAACTTTCTCCGGCACCAGGGGATTGGTGCGCGGCTAAAATACAGGGCTCTTTCATTTTTATCCCTGACCACTTTGACGATATTGGGATCGAATATATCTTCCGAGTGGGTTATACGCGTACACAGGGTTGACACCTGTGCATCCGGATTATCATGCAAAGCCTGTGCAACCTGTTCAATGCAGGCTGCCGGCATCAGCGGTTCGTCGCCCTGCAGATTGACGACAATATCATTATTATCAAGCGCACAGGCAGACACAACTTCCGCCAGTCGTTCCGTGCCTGAGGTATGCGTATCTGCTGTGAGGCAAACATTGGCGGAGAAGCTTTCTGCTGCCTCATGAATGCGCATGTCATCAGTGGCGATGATGACCTCTTCCGCCCCGCTTTGGCAGGCGCGAAGATAAACATGCTCGAGCATGGTTTTACCGGCCAGCATGCGCAGGGGCTTGCCCGGCAGTCGCAGCGAGGCGTAACGCGCCGGAATCACCACACAGTAGGACATGGGCGCTAGATCTCTTCCTCGGCAGCGAGCTGGCGGGCTTCATCTTCCAGCATCACCGGGATATCATCACGAATGGGATAAGCCAGGCGATCCGCCTTGCAGATCAATTCATTATTTTCTTTTTTGTAAACCAGCGGCCCCTTGCAAACCGGGCAGGCCAGTATCTCGAGTAATTTCGTATCCATATTATTTTTTCTCCAACAAATTTAACAGTTGCACATCAAAATCATTATTCATTTTAACCTCAATCGGCAGATACCACATGTTTTCTCCCGCGTAGCGCTGGCATTTAACCGCGTCTTTCTCGGTCATTAACACGGGGCTGTCATCAGAAAACCTTAGATCCTCAGCACTGAAAAAATGATGATCCAGAAAAGGATGTTCAATTACCTGCAGTCCCTTGCGGCGCATCTGTTCAAAGAAACGTTCCGGGTTACCAATACCCGCAAGCACATGCACCTCCCGCCCTGCCAGTTCACTAAGAGCGCGTGTTTGCTCATTATTTTTAAGATTGATCAGCGTCTCGCCTTGATAATGCATGGAGTATTCATTCCGACTCGCCATGCCATTGGTGATAACAAAATCCACTTTATCTTTTCTTGAAACCGGCTCGCGCAGGGGTCCGGCAGGCAGGCACAGGCCATTGCCAAATCGGCGCATGCCGTCAATCACTACAATCTCAACGTCACGAGCGAGAGCATAATGTTGCAGGCCATCATCGCTGATAATAATATCGCAGCCCGAGTGCTGCTGCAGCAGGCTTGCAGTTCTGACTCGATCCGGTCCCACCGCCATCGGGCAGCCACAGCGTCGTGAAATCAGAATAGCTTCATCCCCCACCATCACCGGATCAGCATCAGGGCGCACCTGTTGCGGCCAGCTCCGGGCCTTGCCACCATAACCACGACTGATGATACCGGGTGAATAACCTGATCGTTTCAGTAGCTGCGCGATATGCACCACCACTGGAGTTTTGCCGGTTCCACCCACGGTTAGATTCCCCACGACGATGACTGGAACACTGAGGCGGTGACGAGTTAACAGACCAATCCTGTAAAGCAGTCGTCGCATAAATGTCACGCTGCAATACAGCCAGGTCAACGGTCTCAGCAGCAGGGTTAATAGATTGTTGTTATACCAGCTGTATTGAAGTGACTTTGCAAAGGACATAGTTTTATACTTCAGTAAACTGCATGCGATGCAGCGCTGCATAATTGCCGCCTTTAGCCAACAGTTCTGCATGGCTACCCATTTCGACGATGCATCCATGATCCATTACTACAATAACATCCGCCTGCTCAATCGTTGATAAACGGTGCGCGATCACCAGTGTGGTCCGATCCTGCATCAATTGTTCCAGCGCGCTCTGGATAAATCGTTCCGATTCGGTATCCAGCGCCGAGGTTGCCTCATCCAGAATCAGCACGGGTGCATCCTTGAGAATAGCTCGGGCAATAGCCAGGCGCTGACGCTGTCCACCCGACAGTAGCACACCGTTCTCACCGACGATGGTTTGCATTCCCTCGGGCAGCTTTTCGATGAACTCCAGCGCATGCGCCGCTTGCGCCGCCCGGCGAATATCCTCTTCGGTTGCTGATTCCAGCGCGCCATAGGCAATATTATGCGCAATGGTATCATTGAACAAAGTCACATGCTGGCTGACCAGGGCAATATGGGAACGCAGACTTTCCAGCGTTAGCTCGCGAATATCGTAGCCATCAAGCTGGATCTGTCCACTACTGGGATCATAGAAGCGCGGCAACAAACTGACCAGGGTGGTTTTACCAGCGCCGGAGCGACCAACAAAAGCGACATTCTGTCCCGGTTCAATCACCAGATTGATGTCATGCAGAATCTCTTCTCCCTGCGGCGTATAGGTAAAATTAACCTGCCTGTATTTTATTTCACCGTGCGCTTTGTCCAGCACCTTGCTGCCATCGTCAAGCTCGGGTTCGCGATCCAAAAAATCAAACACACTCTGGGCGGCGGCAATACCCCGCTGCAACGTCGCATTGATGGTAGTCAGGCGTTTGGCATGCTGCATTAACAACAGCATGGCGGTTAGATAAGAACCGAATTCACCCACCTTTAATTCCAGACGAAAGGCAAAGAAAATCATCAGCGCGAAGGCAATCGCAACAATGAACTGGATCACCGGCGAACTCAGCGCATTGGTCACCGCCAGACGCAGAAACTGGCGGCGGTTGTGATTATTGATCTCGCCAAACTGGCGGATTTCATAACCCTGCCCGCCGAAGATCTTGATCTCGCGATTGGCTTCGATGATTTCCTCTGAGACTGTGGAAACATTGCCCATGGACTTCTGGATGCGGTGGCTTAGTTTGCGAAAGCGCTTGCTGACATACATCACCAACCCGGCCAGTATCGGAGTGACCGCAATCAGGATCAGCGTCAGCCAGACGCTGTAATACATCAGCATCATCAGCAGGGCAATGATGGTTAGACTGTCACGGATCAATACCGTAATCACCGATGAAGACGCTTCCGCCAGCTGCTCCACATCATAAACCATTTTCGACAGCAGTACGCCGGAGGAAGAAGTGTCATAAAAGGTGACAGGCAGACGCAGCAACTGGGTGAACAACTGCTTACGCAAATCACGAATCACGCTACGTGCGACAAAGGCCATGCAGTAATCAGATAAAAAACTGCCAACGATGCGCACAGCAAAAATGCCAATAATGACCAGCGGGATCCATTGCAACACAGTCGGATCTTTTTTCACAAAACCGTCATCGAACAGCGGCTGGATAATACGGGCAAAGGCAGCTTCGGTGGCGGCAAACAGGATCATGCCCAGAATCGCCAGGCCAAAGATCTTCAGGTAGGGTCTGACATAGCGTAGTAAACGGCGATAAACAGCCACGCCATCAATATTCTGGAGGCTTTCAGACATGCGGATCAGTCGTTGGAAAGCCTGGTGGCAAAGGTCAGATGCACCAGCCCCAGCTGACGGGCTGCATCCATTGCCAGCACCACGGCCTGATGCGTCGTATTACGATCCGCGCTGATAATCAGTTTGGGTTCGGTTTTGTCATCGCCCTGCTGTGCACGAACTTCACGAATCCCCTGTTTCAGGGTTTCAAGTTTGTTGTCCTTAAGCTTACGCTGGTTGATGAAATAGCGTCCCTGGCCGTCGATGCTGATTTCAATCACAAATTTTTCGTGCTGCGCTTCTTCGCCGCCGGACTCGGGCAGCTCAATACTGATCTCTGATTCCCGATTAAAGGTGGTTGAGACCATAAAAAATATCAGCAAAAGAAAGACCACATCGATCAACGGAGTCAGATTCAACTCCAGTTCTTTTTCCCGTTTTGGCGCGAAATTCATGCAGCTTCATCCTGCCCGACATTATCCTCGCGGTCGCCGTGCATCACATCAACGATTTTTAGTGCTTCCTCTTCCATCACCAGCACCAGTTCATCCACACGGCCACGGAAAAAGCGGTAGAAAATCAGACTTGGAATAGCCACTGACAGACCGGCCGCAGTGGTGATCAGCGCCTCAGAAATCCCGCCGGCCAGGACGCCCGGATTACCTACGCCATGCGTAGTAATGGCGGCAAATACCTTGATCATGCCAATCACGGTGCCCAGCAAACCCAGCAATGGCGTCACCGACGCAATCGTGCCCAGGGTATTAAGGTAACGCTCCAGTTCCATCACCACCTGGCGACCGGTTTCCTCGATGGCTTCCTTCATGATCTCCCGCGGATGATTACGGTTGACCAGCCCCGCCGCCAGAATACGGCCAAGTGGTGAATTTTTAGCCAGGGCATCGATATGTTCATCATCCAGGGTAGCACTCTTGTGCCACTGCCAGACCTGGCCAACCAGGTGCCGGGGGGCAATACGCTTGTGCTGCAAAGACCAGAAGCGTTCACCGATAATGGCAAACGCAATCACAGAAGAAAGAATAATCGGCAGCATCAACCAGCCGCCAGCTTGAACCATTTCAAACACGTCTTTGAAATCCTTGATTTTTTTGATCGATAAGGAGAGAAGCCAACATTGCGCTAACTTTAACAAAGTAACCGCATTGCCGAAAGGGTGCAGGTTCCTATTCATGCGAATGTAGGCCATTCAATTCAGACTTTTATGTCCGCAAATGACTAAAAAAGCATGGGCTGCTACGGTGTTTATGCCTGGCTTAAGCAATGCGAGCGATGCACTTCGTGCCTCAGCAGCGTCCTACGTAAATTTCAGTTTGCACGTCTTCGCGTTGCTTAGGGCACGTTCATTTTCATATAATTTCCAGGATTCCAGAAATGTCCGTTGGTCTGCCGGAATAGCTGTGGCTCTAGATCAGCATTTCCCCCCCCCAACGTGAAGCGAATCGCACCGGTTGCCGAGGTCAGGTATTCGCGTATTTTCTGTACCCGATAACGCGCCAGTATCGTTGGGTGGGGAAAACCATAGCGGTTTCGGTAGCCCACCGGAAACAGAACATAACGCGGCGACACGGCATCGATGAACGCTGCGGTGGACGAGGTTTTGCTACCATGGTGCGGCGCCACCAGGATCTCCGCCCGTAAATCATTCCCATACTTACGCACAAGCGCACGTTCAGCGGCCTTTTCAACATCCCCGCTTAGTAGCAGACGCTGCCCACCCGCCTCTACCTGCAGCACGCAGGATCGATCATTGCGCCGCAACCCGGTCTTCGCGGGAGGATGCAACAGGCGAAATACCACCCCGTCCCAGTTCCACTGCTGTCCGGCATAACAGGGCTTGAGCCGCTGAATAATGCCTTTTTTCCTCATTTTTTGCAGATCGCTGCCCAATATTTCCCTTACTGGAACCGCAGCCAGCAGCGCCATCGCGCCGCCAAGATGATCATTGTCAGCATGGCTCAGGATTAAGCGGTCAATTTGCGCGATACCCTGATGCTGCAAAAAAGGGATCAAGACCGCATCGCCCATATTGAAATTCGAGCCGAAGCGCGCCCCGGTATCAAACACCAGCACATGATGTTGAGTCTGCACCACCGCTGCCAGTCCCTGCCCCACATCCAGCAGGGTGAAACGGGCCTCACCCAGCATGGGCGAATCAAAGCGGGCAAATAACACCGGCAATAGCATCACCCCACCCAGCCAGCGAGCCGGTATCCCCTTCGGCGCCAGCAGCCAGAGCATGCCCAGAACACTGAGTCCCAGCACGGGCAGGGACAGCAATGACGCTGACCAGGCGGCAAAGGGGAAATTCGCCAGCCAGGATAGATAATCAGCCAGTCTCTCCAGCAGCCAGACCGCCAGCAAAATCAGGGGCATCGCCCAGTCCGGGTCGAGCAACAGCAGTAAACTGCCCAACAGACTCAAGGGCGCAATCAACAGGCTCACCAGTGGAATAGCGACGAGATTCGCCACGGGTGCTATCAGCGATACCTGCTGAAAAAACAGCAGCAGTACCGGCATCAGCCCCAGCGTCACCCACCATTGGGCGCGCCACCACTGCCGCCATTTACCCTGCCCGCCGACGCGCGCGACCAGCCCATAGACGATGACCCAGACCGCAAGGAACGAGAGCCAGAAACCGGCCGACATCACGGCCAGCGGATCGACGATCAAGACCGCCAGCAGGGCCAGCGCCAGCGTGCGGCCGGGGGTTAGATGCCGGCTAAAGACGATGCTTAGCATAACGATCGAGAGCATGATCAGGGCGCGTTGTGTGGGAAGGGAAAAACCCGCTAGCGCCGCATAGACCAGTGCCGCCAGCATCGCGCCCCAGGCCGCCGCCTTTGGCGCAGGACAGTACAGCATTAAACGCTCGGAAAAAAGCCCGCTTAAACGCCAGATCCGATTCAGCAACAGAAACATCAGGCCGGCTACCAGCCCCACATGCAAGCCGGAAATGGCAACCAGATGACTGGTGCCTGTCTGCCGCAGCCACTGCCACTGCACCGGCGTGATCTGGCTGCGTTCACCAATGGACAGCGCCAGCAACAGGCCCGTACTCTCGCCGCCAGCCGTGATCCGGGTGATAAGATCACGGATTTTCTCCCGTAAACGGAGAATGAAATAACTTGAGGAATATGGTGTTACTATTTGATTTTTAGTGGATTTTCTAATGTAACCTGTGGCGCGAATACGATGTTGAAAAAGCCAGCCTTCGTAGTCAAAGCCACCCGGGTTGAGCAACCCCTGTGGCCGTTTCAGGCGAACTTTTAACTGCCAGCGCTGACCTGCATGCAGGCTGTTAGACCTGGCGGCGCGATACCAGCTCAGGCGCACCCGCCCCGGTGAGGGGTAGCTCTGCCCGGCTCGGGACAGGCTTTCAATCTCGAATTCAAACCGGGTGCGGCGAAAATTTCGCTCCGGCACGCTGACAACGACTCCGTGGATCAGGACATCCTGGCCTTCGAGCTCCACCGGCAATGAGCGGTCAAGAATCAGTTGCGCCTGCAGCAATGCCCAGCAGACACCGGCGAGCAACCAGCCCGTCAGACGCCAGTGGCCCGGTAGCAAAACAGCCAGGGGCAGGGCCAATAGCAGCAGAGCAGACCACTCTATGGCGGGCAGGACCTGCAACCACTGGAGTGAGAGAATCCCGACCAGAAAGGCCAGAACACCGGTTCGAAGGGGTAATCCAGAACGCATATTTTCATCCTTGAAGATTTGCGTGAAAAAATTTATGCGTTGGTAATAAAAAAACAACGCCAGATCAATTACACTATGTGCGGTTACACCCTGTTTCGCACTTTAAATAAATATACCAATAAATATACCTGCAATGCCGAAAAAATTTATTAGACGTTACATGCCGGATCATAGCAAGATTCGCAATCACCCTCAGCTTAACCGCTTTTTCGGCACCCTGCTCCACGATCCCAACCTGCTGCACCTGAATCGACGCTCAGTGTCCGGCGCATTTGCCGTCGGCCTGTTCATGGCCTTTGTCCCGGTGCCCTTTCAGATGCTACTGGCCGCCGCCGCCGCCATCTATTTCAGAACCAATCTACCCATCGCCGTCGGCCTGGTCTGGGTTTCCAACCCGCTCACCATGCCACCCCTGTTCTATTTCTGTTACAAGGTCGGCACATGGATATTGCAGGAACCGGTACAGCATATTAAATTTGTACTCTCCATCGACTGGCTGATGACCGAACTCGCCGAAATCTGGCAGCCCTTTCTTCTCGGATGTTTTACCGTCGCCAGCCTCAGCGCCATAATTGGCGCCACTGTCATCCGCCTGCTCTGGCGTCTGCATGTTATCCGTCACATGAAGCAACGCCGCTTACGAAAGGAAAAAGACTGACTTCGGCAAGTTAGTGGAATGGCTTTCAGCGATGTTTTACAAACACCTCGGTCCGCCCCTGTTCGTCAAAGCTAATAACATCATAGGCTTCCCTGATATTCCCATTTTCCATGCCCGGCGTACCAACAGGCATACCGGGTACAGCGATACCTTTTATATTCGGACGCGTCAGTAACAGGCGTTTGATATCTCGATCCGTTACATGTCCCTCAACCACATAGCCGTCGATAACAGCCGTATGGCATGCTGCAAGTTTTTCCGGCACGGCATACTTTTTCTTCCAGGCATACACATCCTGGGTATTTATCGCCTCAACCTGATAGCCCTTGCCTTCCAGATAACGAACCCATTTGGTGCAACAACCACAATGCGGACTTTTATAAACTACAATATCTTTCGCCAGTTCCGCCTGCGCGCCTGAAAAGGACAACAAAACAAGAGTCAGGAATACCGGTACAACTTTTTTCATCATCAACTCCTGCGAGTGAAATTTTCTGTGACCAGATTAATAAACTACCCCACAGCATGTTGCGGGGTATTAGTCGAAGCAACAATCTTAACCGCCAAGGCGCCAAGGACGCCGAGTTTTAATAAAATAATTCTTGGCGCACCTGGCGTCTTGGCGGTTCAGCATTGATCACAGCAAGCTATGCAAACTATTGTTCCTGATTCAGCCAGGCCAT
>VAPH01080247.1_pt1 | contig 10194 bp, 8 predicted proteins | sample 3393861 | NCBI WGS metagenome assembly VAPH01 (sample SAMN08290439, study PRJNA428436) | hydrothermal vent metagenome | isolation source: Deep-sea hydrothermal vent chimney | place: Atlantic Ocean: South-mid Altantic Ridge | reverse complement strand
TTCTCAGACAAGCTGGGCGTGAAGTCGGTTAAGGATGAATTTGAAAAATTGGATAAGAAAATTTTTAAAGACTTAAGAATAAGCATGATACACGGGAAGTTAAAGCCGAAAGAAAAAGACGAAATAATGCGGGATTTTTTGGATAATAAAATTAAAATACTGGTTTCCACTTCGGTGGTGGAGGTGGGAGTGGATGTGCCGAACGCCGCTATTATGATAATAGAAGGAGCGGATAGATTCGGGTTGGCGCAGCTTCATCAATTCCGCGGCCGGGTGGGGAGGAGCGAGCGCCAGTCGTATTGTTTCTTGTTTTCCGGCAGTGATTCTCCGGCAACCTCAAACCGCCTGCAAGCGCTTGTTGATAATAATGACGGTTTTGCTTTGGCTCAAATGGATTTAAAATTCCGCGGACCGGGCGAAGTTTACGGCACGGCGCAAAAGGGATTCCCGGAATTAAAAATCGCTTCGTTGTTTGACTATGAATTAATGAAACTGGCCAAAGAAGAGGCGGAGAAATTAATTAAGAAAGACGCGAGCATTGATAGTTGGCAGGGATTGAAGGAGAGGCTGGGTGAGTGGGGGGAGAAGGTGCATCTTGAGTGATTTTAAGATTTAAGATTTAAGATTTAAGATTTAAGCATTTTGTTATTTGAACTTGATTTGCCATTAAGATTTATGTATTTGGTATTTTTTTTGTTTAGAAATTTTTAATAATCCCGTTTATATTTTTTACCTTCTCTAATTTTATTTTTTTCGCTTTAATATTTGTGTCAGGCACAATTGCTTTTGTGAATCCCAATTTTTCCGCTTCATTCAGCCGCTGTTCCAGCTTGGAAACATTGCGGACTTCGCCGCCTAAGCCGACTTCGCCCAGAGCTATGGTTTTGCGATCCACCACTTGATTAAGCAGGGAGGAGGTAATGGCCAGACAGACAGGCAGATCCAGCGCCGGGTCGTTGATTTTTAAGCCTCCGACTACATTTAAAATAACATCTTGATTGGTTAAATTTATTTTGGCGCGCTTGGTTAAGACCGCGATTAAAACCTGCAGGCGGTTTAAGTCAAAGCCAGACGCTTTGCGCTGGGGGTATCCGAAGACGGTTTTCGTCACCAATGCCTGAATTTCCACCAAAAACGGGCGCGTGCCTTCAATAATACAGCTGATAACCGAGCCGGATATTTTTTCCTCCGTCGTTTCCAGAAAAATAGCGCCCGGATTTTTTATTTCCTTAAAGCCGGCGCCGGTCATTTCAAATATGCCCAGCTCGTTAACCGAGCCAAAGCGGTTTTTGGTGGCGCGCAGGATGCGGTAATCATGCTTTTGTTCGGCTTCCAGATAAATTACGGTGTCAACGATATGTTCCAAAGATTTCGGGCCGGCGATAGATCCGTCCTTGGTTATATGTCCGATTAAAATGACGGGGATATTTTTTTTCTTCGCCATTTCCAAGAAGCTCACGGCGCTGGCCCTGATTTGGCTAAGGCCGCCGGGCTCTGACTCAACCGCGGAAGCGTAAACTGTTTGGATGGAATCAATAACCAGCAATGCGGGTGCGTGGTTTGAATGTTGCGCGGAGTTTTTTAACCCCCCCAACCCCCCTTTTGAAGGGGGGGAGCCATCGCCCCCCTTCAAAAGGGGGGTTGGGGGGTTAAGCTCTTCCGCCATTACGGCCGCGATTATTTTTTCTACATTGGTTTCGGAAATAAATTTTATATTTTTTCCGCCGCATTTAAGCCGGTCAAAGCGCGATTTGACTTGATTAAACGATTCTTCGCCGCTGGCGTAGAAAACGGTTGAGTTTTTCGCCGCCGCATCGGCGATTTGGGCCACGATGGTTGATTTGCCGATTCCCGGTTCGCCCGAGAGAAGAATCAGCGAGCCGGGGACAATGCCCCCGCCCAAAACGCGGTCAACTTCACCGATGTTTGTTTTCATCCGTAGAGACGCAAAATCTTGCGTCTCTACGTTATTAAAATCAATAATTTCGGCCGGTGGCGCGGATGTCTTTTTATTTCCTGATTTTTTCGCGTCAACAGCCTGCTCCTGTAAAGTCCCCCAAGCGCCGCATTCCAAACAACGCCCATTCCATTTATAGGATTGGGCGTCGCAGCGCGAGCAGATGTGGATGGTTTGGGATTTAGGCATAAATCAAGTAATAGTTGATAAATTTTGTAATTTTGTAATTTTGTAATTTTTAAATAATGCTTTAATTTTTAATGTTTAAAAATTTAGACATTAAAAATTATTTACAAAATTAAAAATTAGCATTCTGTAACTCCTCTTCTATTATCTTCCTCAACTCTTCCACGCTAATCTCTCCCATAACCTCTCGCTTGTTTACAAAAATAAACGGCACGCCGTTGATGCCCAGAGCATTTGCTTCAATTATATTGTCGTTAATTAAGCGTTTAACTTCATCACTGGCTAGGCATTTTTCAAATTGCTTTAAATCCAAGTTCAATTCTTGCGCGATTTTCAAAAAAGTTTGTTGGCTGAGATTATTATTTTTTTCAAAAAGCAGATTATGGTAAGCCCAGAATTCATTTTGCTCTCCGCCGCAGCGGGCGGCTATGGCGGACTGGTAGGATGCCGCCGCGGGGATATCTATCGGGTAATCTTTCCAAATTAACCGAACTTTATCTCCGTATTCCTTAATAATTTGGTTCAAAACTTTTTCTTGCTTTCGGCAAAAATCGCATTCAAAATCCGAAAACTCCACAATAGTGACAGGCGCGCCGACGCTTCCGATGCTCGGATCAATATCATTGATAATGGGGCCGTCAATTAAGTCTTTTAACTCCAGCACCTTGGTTACGAACGGGTCGCTGGTGTCAAAAATATCACCTAAATAATACTGATCTTGTTGCTGCGCGGCAGGATTTTCCACAGGACGCTTTGTCAGCATATTTTTAAATAAATAAATAAATATCGGCAGCATAATTAACAGCGCTATTGAAGCGACAACAAAAAAGGGCGCAGGAGACTTTGATTTTTTTAAAAAATTGAACATAATTTTATTAAATAGCAAACAAATAACAGGAAATATTTTTTTCTGTTAAAATGTTTTTAAAATAATTTATAGTATTTTAAATCTATATCCCTGTTGCCTGTTGTCTGGGATTTATTTCAACCTAATCGTATATAACCTATCCGTTGTTTCGTCGGTAAAATAGAGATAGTTGTCGGAGATAATTACGTTAGACATATTATAGTTTCCGTCCGGGACGGCTACCAGTTTTTTTATGCCGGTGCGGGTGTCAATTTTATAAAGATTGTCTTTGGTGTTTTTTGCCATTTCCGGAAACAGCCCGGCGCCTTCTTCCAGATTTTCCGGCACGGCGCAGTATAAATCCGTATTGCCGGCGAACGCGCATTTGTCGGCCCATGTTTCCACATTTAAATTTTTTCTGCCGGAGCCGATGCTCTCGCCGCGCGCGTTCACGATCCATAAATTCGGTTTTAAATTCGTTTTTGAAGAATATACGCTGTATAGCAGGCGGTCTCCGCTCGGCTGCCATTTGGGCTGGAAGCCGCGGCCGTCAACAACGGTTGATTTAAAGTTTTCATTGTTTAAGCCGACAAAAAATACTTCCTGCCGATCAAAATCAATTCCTTTGGTGTACATAGCGATGGTTTGGCTGTTCGGCGACCAAGAGGGGTAAACAGTGGCGTCTTTTTCTCCCAACGATTCAATGGCGCGCGTTTTTGAACCGTCGTCGTTGACGATCGCCAGCCAGCGATTATCCGGATCCAGGCCTATGCTTTTCATAACTATTTGCTTGCCGTTGGATGAGAAATTGAAATCTTTCCAATGTTTCGGCAGAGTGATTTGTTTATCGGCCGAAAAATCGTAAATAATATTGGCGCCGTCTGGGTATTCCAGGATCGCTTTATTTTTTTTAGGCGACCATGTAACATTTTTTACGGAGTTAAATGTTTTATCGGTAAGCGCCGTAGATTTGCCGTTTTTGCCGACGCGGTAGAATTTGCCGTCATTTTTGTTATAATATCGCGCGCCGTAACCGCTAATATCCGGCGACGCTCCCATGCTGGCGGCATTGCTTAGTTGATTTACTTTGGTTATGCCGCCGTTAGCCACTTCGCTCGGTTTTTTAACCGCATTTCCAATCGGAGCCGGAAGCCGGTTTTCTTTCGGGGTGGGAATAATTCGTCCCGATCCGTCTTTAGCGGCCGGCAGCCCCCCCGGCGAAATAGTCGTGGCATCCGGTTTGCCGGTCGGCGGAGCAAGCGGGATCGGCTTAAAAAACATTACGTACAACAGATACCCGAAAAATAAAATCGCCGCAATAAAGCCAAGCAGGATAAAGAGTTTTTTGTATTTTATAAAAAAATCCATTTATTTTGTTTTAAATTAAATAAGTTTCACGTATTTGAATAACAATTTGTAGATTTGGATTATATAGGGCGATGAAGTATAATCCAAACCTTCAATTCGCCAACTGGCGGACAAACGCTTCAAATATTTATTCCTTTGTGATTAATTATTATTTATGTTATAATAACTATAGATGTGCAAAAGTATTATGTTTTAATTATATAATAAATTAAACATTTAAACAACAGTCAGCTATTGTTGTTATGGATTTAGGAATTCGTTTAATTTTCATTTAGTTAAATATTTGGTTAGATCAGGGGCAATATTTTTAATTTATATCCTAAGCCCTAAGTAACTAAGCTCTAAACTATGAGTCTTTTTTCTTCAAACAGAAGCTATCTCGGCATTGATATCGGCACTTTTGGCGTTAAAATCGTTGAATTAAAAAAAGAGAACGGTCGGCCGCGTCTTTTTAGCTATGGTTTTAGCGAAAACAAAAATATTGAAGCCAATGATAATAAAAAAAATAATACGGATTATATTGCTGGGATTATTAATAAAGTCTGGAAAGAATCAGGAATGGTGAGTAGAAACGCGATAGCGGCTTTGCCGACTTTTTCGGTTTTTTCTTCGGTCTTGAATTTATCAAATATTTCCAAAAAAGATTTGAAGTCAGCGGTTCATTGGGAAGCTAAAAAAGTTATTCCCCTGCCCTTGGAAGAAATGATCTTAGATTGGAGAGTAATTAACGAAGACGATGAAGATAAAAAAGACAAAAAAAATTTAAAGGTGTTTTTAACCGGGGCCCCCAGCGTGCTGGTAAAAAGATATATTGAAATTTTTAAAAAATCACAAATAAATTTATTAAGCTTGGAAACCGAAACTTTTTCCTTGGTCAGGTCGCTTATGGGCAACGACAAGTCAGCTGTTGTTATCGCGGAAATTGGCGCCAATACCACCGACATCGCCGTTGTTGACCGCGGCGTGCCGATACTTTCACGCAGTATTGATATCGGCGGCCTAACCATTACCAAGGCCATCAGCGCCAACTTAAATATCGGGATAGAGAGGGCGGAGCAATTTAAATACGATATGGGCATAAGTTCCGCTGAGTCGGAAACAAGTATAATCCCGAAAACAATCACAGAAACAATTTCCCCGATTGTTAACGAAATTAAATATTCTTTAAATTTATTTGAGACTAAAAATAATAAAAAAGTTGAGAAAATAATTTTTTCCGGAGGATCCGCCATGTTAATTGATTTTGCCGGTTATTTGTCTAAGGCTATTGATAGAAAAGTTATTGTAGGGAGCCCATGGTCAAGGATTTCCTACCCTGCCGAGTTAAAGCCGACGTTAGATGAAGTTGGTCCCCGCATGTCAATCGCCATCGGTTTGGCGTTAAGGCAATTAGAATAGGTATTAGTTATAAAGTTCATTAAGTTGTAAACTTTCTGCTTAATAAACTAACAACATTGGTAAATTTAATAACTTTTAACTTCATATGTCTGACATAAATTTTTTAGCAAACAAAAAGAATAATTCCAAGAAGCGGCGCGGCAAGAGTAAAACGCGGGAAATAGAATGGACGAAGCCGGACGAGGATGAATCCTCTTCCGTTAAAGCTCCAAAGGATAAGCCCCCCTTCGCTAAAGCTGCGGAGGATAAGCCCGTTTCTTCCGGTGACATGGCGGATAAATCCGGTAAATTCAAATTTTTTGACTGGCTTTCTTTTTTTAAAAATAATAATAATGCAGAGACACGCCGCGGCGTGTCTCTACGGCGGCAAGAAGCGTTAAAACCGGTTGATAAGCATAATAAAAATGAATCTGCCGCGGCGCGGGAAGATGAGGGTAAAAAAAATAAAAGCCGTGGATTTTCATTATGGAAGAAAAAATCTCCTCCCGTTGAAAAAATTTCGGAAAAAGAGATAGAAAAGCCGGTCAAGAAAGAATTAAGCGCGAAGGGTAATGGAAAAAAAACAGTAAACAAAGAAAACAAAAAAAAATGGGAGAAAGCGGAAATTTTAGAAACAAATTTAATTAAAGGCGAACTGGCTTCATTTTTTAATTGGAAGAAAGGTATTTTGATTTTAACGGTTTATTCCGCGTTAAGCGGTTTAGCTGTCGCCGGGTTTTATAGCGGGCTATTATTATGGGAACAGCAAATAAAAAATAATAGAAGCGAGGACTCAAGCAGAATACGCGATTTAAACGAACAAGTTATCAGGCCGCTCGAAGAAGACGCGAAGAAGATTTTAGCGGAGCAAGAGAAGATACGATTAGCCGGAGACCTTCTTCGCAAGCATATTTATTGGACTAATTTTTTTAAGTTTTTAGAGGATAACACCTTGTCCGAAGTTTATTATACGTCTGATTTTTCAGGGAATACCGGCGGGAAATATTCTTTCGCCGCCAGAACTAAAAATTTTAAAACAATTTTAGATCAAGTTAATACTATGCGGATGAATGATAATATTGAAGAAGCGACAGTAGGCGGCGGTTCCGTCAAACCCGCGAGCAAGGACGGGCAAGAGAATGGAGAGGGTGATATTGGCGGCGTTAATTTTAAATTAGAATTGTCAATTAATCAGGATATATTTATAAAATAACCGCAAGGGTTTACATGATATTTATGAGAGATATAATAAGCGCGCAAATAAAAAATACCGTCAATATTTTTTTAAACCGCTATTTCAGCGCGATAGCGCTTGTGGTGGCGGTTATTATTTTAATTTCAGGGTATTTATTTTTAGTTCGGCCAAAATATAAGCAGATAGTTAATGATATTGAATCAGCCGGAGAAGAAGAAAGTTTGAATTACTCAAAGCGCCAAAAATATTTAAGCCAATTAAAAGAGCTGAAGGCGGAATACCGAAAAATCAGCCAGGAAGATATTGAAAAAATAAAAATTATGCTGCCGGGAACAAATAATCGCGAGGAATTGCTTGCCCAAATGGAGAAAATTATTACAAAAAATGGATTTTTGTTAACCAGCTTAAGCGTTGAAGATATTGAACCCAGGCAAGAAAAAATCGCAATTCCGGCGAAAAGCAAAACTGCCGACAATAAAAACTTAATTAAGCCGGCGGCTAAAATTAGTGTAAATAAAGTTAAAATTAATATGAATATAATCGGCACCGATTATAGCGGTTTGAAAAAATTGCTTGATGTAATTGAAAATAACCTAAGATTAATAGATATAACAAATTTATCATTCAGTCCGAATGGCAACACAACATCATTGGAGATGTATGCTTATTACGCGAACTGATTCTTAATTTACCGTTAATGAATTTCAATATTCAAATGCGCGAAGTTTAATTTATCGTTAAGGAGTTTCAATTTCTTAACGACCCGCCTTGGGCGGAGGGCAATTAACGGTAATAATTTTAGATTTTTACGCCCAAGGCGGACTGCGTTAGCGCCCTTTGGGCTTAACTTGAGAGTTAATTATATATGCTGAAGATTGAAGAAATTGAAAAGAAAAAATTAATAGCGTATACTGTTATAATAGCGGCAGTATTCGCCGGGATCGGTTTTTTTATTTATAAAAATTATTCGTTAATTGATCAAAATAATCCGGCGGAATTTGATAGTATATTCAGCGCAGGGGAAGAAGATTATTTAGAAGTAAAAAACAATAAGAGCGGCTATCTTTTAGGCGGCGATATTTTTAACGATCAGAAGTTTCGCGCTCTGCAAGATAATTCCATTACACGGACATCAAAAATAAATATCGGAAGAGAAAATCCTTTTGAGCCATATTAACATAATCATAATGCGAATCTACAAATTATATGCAAATGCCGCAAATTGCGAATTATGCAAATAATTATTCGCGTTATTAGTATTTGCGGCATTTGCATATAATTTGCGGCATTTGCATTATACCTATGGATAAACAAGATCAGATATTAAAATTATTAGTTCTAAACAAGTTAATTACTCAAGACCAGTTGGAGGAGGTTAAAAAAACGGCGGAAATAGTCAAAAGGCCGATTGAGGATATTTTACTTGAAATGAAAATAGTTGATCATGAAGACTTGGTTAAGATTAAAGCCAATGCTTATGATATGCTTTACGAGAATTTGGCTGACAAGAAAATGACTGACAAAGTCTTAAGCATTATCCCCCTTGAGGTGGCGGAAAATTATAGGATTATTTGCTTTGATAAAACGGGCGAGAAAATCAAGGTCGGTATTACGGATCCGAATAATTTTAAAGCCGTGGAGGCGGTAAATTTTTTAGTAAAAGAAGAGAATTTGTCAGTGGCGTATTATTTAATTTCCGATTTAAGTTTTAATATAGCGTTTAAGCAGTACAAAACATTGAAAAAGGAAATTTTTACCGCCCTAAAAACAAGATCGGATGAGGAGGCGGAAGAGCCGGAAGCTAAAAAGAAAGACGACAACGATCTTGAGTCAATAGCCAAGACCGCTCCGGTGGCTAAAATTGTTTCAGTGATTATCCGCCACGCCTTTGACGGAGGCGCCAGCGATATTCATATTGAACCGATGGCAAAGGAGACCCGCGTCCGTTATCGCATAGACGGAATACTGGGGACATCTTTGATTCTGCCTAAAAATGTCCATAACGCTATCGTGGGTCGAATTAAAGTGCTGGCAAATTTAAAACTGGATGAGACCCGCATTCCGCAGGACGGAAGAATTAGGGCGGTAGTGAACGGAAAGGAAATTGATTTGCGTGTTTCCACCTTGCCTTTATTGGGAGAGGAAAAGGTTGTAATGAGAATACTGGACACCACTAGAAAAGTTCTTACGCTAAAGGAGCTGGGATTTATCGGTCCCGGCCTTGAAATCATAAAAAATAACATTAAAAAGACGGACGGCATGTTCTTGGTAACGGGGCCGACCGGTTCGGGAAAATCAACAACACTTTTTGCGGTACTGAATATAATCAACAGGGAAGAAGTCAATATTTCAACGCTGGAAGACCCGGTTGAATATTTTGTCAAGGGCGTTAACCAGTCTCAAGTCAATCCTGAAATCGGATTTAATTTCGCTTCCGGCCTGCGTTCGCTTTTACGCCAGGATCCCGATGTGATAATGGTTGGCGAAATAAGGGACAATGAGACGGCCGAGCTCGCCATTCACGCCGGATTAACCGGACATTTCGTTTTATCAACCCTTCACACTAATGACGCCATCGGGGCGATACCGCGATTTTTGGATATGAAAGTGGAGCCGTTTTTACTGGCCTCAACGCTTAATACGGTGGTGGCGCAGAGGCTGTTAAGAAAAATATGCTCATATTGTAAAGAAGAGAAAAAACTGCCGTCCGATGTTTTGCTTGAAGTAAAAGAAGAGGTAAAAAAAACACCTCCCGAGTTATTTAAGGAAATGGGACTGGATCCTAACCCCGATAATCTTATTTTTTATGGGGGTAAGGGGTGTTCTCATTGCGGAAATTCCGGATATAGCGGCAGAGTGGTAATCGCCGAGATAATTAATATTACCGACGGCATAAAAGAAATAATTATGGATGAAACAAAAGCGTTAAGGGTTGAGGATGTGATGAGTGATCAAAAATTTATTACTATGAAGCAGGATAGTATAATTAAAGTTCTACTGGGCCTTACCTCTATGGAAGAGGTTTTAAGGGTTTTATATGACTAAAATATAATGCGAATACTGCAAATAAGAATAATGTGAGCGGCTTAACATTAAGTAATTTCAGTATCAATAATTCGCATAAAGATATTTGTAGTATTTGCATTAATTTATCGTTAAGGAGTTTCAATTTCTTAACGACCCGCCTTGGGCGGATGGTAGTTAACGGTAGTAGTTTTAGATTTTTACGCCCAAGGCGGACTGCGTTAGCGCCCTTTGGGCTTA
>VAPH01080585.1_pt1 | contig 10197 bp, 9 predicted proteins | sample 3393861 | NCBI WGS metagenome assembly VAPH01 (sample SAMN08290439, study PRJNA428436) | hydrothermal vent metagenome | isolation source: Deep-sea hydrothermal vent chimney | place: Atlantic Ocean: South-mid Altantic Ridge | reverse complement strand
CCCGTTTTAATAAAAAAAATAAACCATGGTTACGAACCTCCGCCAAAGAGTATGAAGGCCTGTACATATTGCTAAAAGATGTTTGGGGCTTCGATTAAACTAAAAGCTCAAAAAGAAATAAAAAACAAAAAACCCCGGGTTAACATGATCAGGGCTCAGAAAACATTGCCATTCTCTGGCAATGCTAAATATAAAAAGTGAGTCGATCGATAAGCCGGGTTCTGTCGTGGACAGTCATTCATCTGGGACATGTGTCACCACATGCCTCAAGCAGCCTACCCGGGAGTAGTACGGGTCGCACCAATACTCCCCTATTTGGCCTTGCTCCGAGTGGGGTTTACATTGCCGCCGAATGTTACCACCGACGCGGTGCGCTCTTACCGCACCATTTCACCCTTACCACCCTATATATAGAATGGCGGTATATTTTCTGCTGCACTTTCCGTGGACTCACGCCCCCCAGGCGTTACCTGGCACTCTACCCTGTGGAGCCCGGACTTTCCTCCCCGCACACAAAGTGCGAGGCGACTGTCTGATCGACTCGGGTTGATTATACCTGTTTTGGGGCCTGATGAATGTTTTTTGCTTGAGCTTTATTTGCCGATGATTTGAGTTATTTACAGGCAGGCCTTAATAGCTTTCCGCATAGTATTGAGCTTCAATAAAAGTATTAAACTTTGTAACCGGCAAAGGTCTGCTGATCAAAAAACCCTGGATTGAGTCGCAGCCCAGTTTGGTTAACAAATCCAGGGCAGACTTATTTTCCACCCCTTCTGCAACCACGGTCAAACCAAGATTGTGTGCCAGCTCAATGGTTGAATGCACGACGGCCTGATCGTCTTTATTTTCAACCATTTCATTTATAAATGTCTGGTCTATTTTTAATTCACTCACCGGCAGGCGCCTTAACCGGCTTAACGATGAATAACCTGTGCCATAATCGTCGATTGATAACTCCACTCCCAGTGAGCAAATATGATCAAGCACTTTGGCCAGCCGATCAAACTCTGACAGGAACAAATTTTCTGTAATTTCAAAAGTTAATAATTCACCATCGCCTTTATTTTTAATAATTCGATCTATCTTTTTCTTAAAATCAGGATGCATGAGTGTTTGTGGTGATAAATTGACAGCGATGCATTTAATACCGTAACGACTCTTCCATACTTTTGCCTGTGCCAATGCAGTCGTTATTGCCCAATACGTGTATTCATCTATCAACCCATTCTGTTCCAGCACACGAATAAATATACCCGGCGGTACATTACCCCGATCCTTGCTATACCAGCGCCCCAGTGCTTCAGCTGACACAATTTTTTTACTTTTCGTGCTAATTATCGGTTGGTAATACAACTCGAACTGCTTTTGATCGAGTGCTTTTCGCAGGTCAGCGACCATCGCCAGCTGGCCTTGTGCCAGGTTGTCATGATCCGGTTCATAGACGCATATTTTAATGCTACTTTTTTTAGCTTCGTACATGGCGAAATCGACATGACTTAACAGGTTGCCGATATTTTTTCCATGTTCAGGGTAGACAGCAACACCAATACTGGCGTTAACCACAATCGTATTTTGCTCTATGGTAAAAGTATCTTTCAGATTATTAATGAACTTCTCTGCCCGCCTGGCCGCTTGTTTCTGATTATGGCCGGGTAAAAAAATAATAAATTCATCGCCACCCAATCGTGCCAATGTTTCATTATGCTTAACTTCACCATAAAAACGGCGCGCTATTTTATTCAGCAAACTATCGCCCAAATCATGTCCGAGCGTGTCGTTAATATCCTTAAAATTATCAATATCTATTAGTAAGATACCAATAGTGTTGCCATCACTCTCAGCTTTAACTATCTCACGTGAGAGACGATCATAAAATAATGAGCGATTGGGCAAGGCGGTAACAGAATCGAATAACGACAGATATTCCAGTTCTTTGCTGCTTTCGATGAGTTGTTTATTTAGATGTTCAAGCTTGAAACGGTAATTTTCATTTAATGCATGGGAGTCTTCCATATTTTTAACGGCCATGGCGTTCTCGATGGCAATAGAGACAATGCTGGCAAACATTTGCAATAAATTTAAGTCTTTTTTGTCAAAACCAGCGCTATCATTTTTATTTAAACCGGCAATCCCGCCAAGAAAATGTTCTTTACCCTGCAGAGGCACCAGGATCATGTTGCCGACTTCATGTTCCCAGCGATTTTTTTCTTCATCGCTCAGCTCATTCAGCATGCCCTGCCACCAGGGCCTTTTATGCTTCCACACCCAGCCACAAACACCAAACTCTATGGGCAAAGATTCGCCAATAATCTCGGTGGCATTCTTGCCGGCACCGCCCCGGTACGTATAGGTTTCGCAGTTAGCATCCAGTATTGGAATTAACAGCGTTTCGGCATTAATCAGCGACAGTGCTCGCTCAGAGACAATCTGAAATATCTTCTCGATATCAAGCTCACTGCCAATATCCGTGAAGGTTTGTTGCAATAACTCAATCTCAGTCTCTTTTTGCTGAAGACTGCGGTTAAGGTCGAGAATGTTCGACGAATTTTTTTTACCCGTTTTCATTTAGGTTTATTTCGTAGAAAATCAATGGGTTGCCTGTAAACATAAGCGAAAGTATAGTCCATTCCCCAGGCCGATGGTGAGTTCGGCATCACGATTAATGATAATTGTATGGCTTTCTTGATGGGAAATATTCAAATCGACTGGGCAGGCTCCACCTTTCCCTGCCAAACATTTACCATGGAAGAGTTGAGCTATTTGTAACCTGCTTATTCTGGCTAATCTTTTCCCTGTTCTATTTCCTTGCCTATCTTAAGTGCCATGTCATAAACCTGGTTTTTCTTGAGGCCAGTCAATTCGACGACCAGGGAGACGGCCTGGCTAAGGGATAAGCCGGGGCTTATTTCCACAAGAAATTTATTTAATAAAACTTGCGCTTGCTCGATTTCAGCAGCCTGTAACATCGCCGAATCGGCGCCGGCCAGGATAACCACGAACTCACCCAATTTTTGTTTTTCATCCTGTTCAATCCACTGGATTAGTCCGGAAAGCTTGTCTGACTTGATGGTTTCAAAACGTTTGGTCATCTCGCGGGCAATCACGGCCTGGCGGTCGCCAAAAACTGTCGCCATATCAGCCAGGGATGCCAGGATCCGGTGGTTACTTTCATAAAATATGAGCGTTCTTGTTTCTGACCTTAATTTCCGGAAACCAGTCAACCTGGCCCCGCTTTTTGCGGGCGGGAATCCCTCAAATATAAATCGGTCAGTAGCCAGGCCTGCTGCTGACAGGGCGGTAATCGCAGCACAGGGCCCGGGTATCGGGATAATTGTGAGACCGGCAGCGCGCGCTTGTTTAACCAACAAATAGCCCGGATCACTGATAAGCGGTGTACCTGCGTCACTTATTAATGCGATAGAATCTCCCCCGCTCAATTTGCTAATCAGCTTTCGGGAACGATCAGCCTCATTAAAATCATGGAGCGAAATAATGGGCGTCTTGATGCTGAAGTGGTGCAATAGCTTGGCGCTGTGGCGAGTATCTTCTGCAGCAATCAGGTCAACTGTAGCCAGTATTGACCGGGCCCTGTCAGAAATATCAGACAAATTCCCGATTGGGGTGGCAACAATATATAATGCGCCTGGTAATACCCCTGGTAGCACTTCAGGCAACTCGCCGGACGGGGTTGGTTCCCGTTTGTCAGCTCCCGAATTATCAATTTCTGGATTGTCTGGTATTGACCGTTTTGACACGTTAACCTCGAGATACTGTTTTATATTACTATGGATACAACACTGAGCTTACCATTAAGGAAGTTATTAAAAAATTTAGGCTCATTACTTTCATCATCATTTTAAATTAGTTTGTCATTTATGCCAAAAACATTAAAACTATTTCTCTGGATAAATATAATTATTCTTGCCCTGTTCACCAGCGCCTGTGGCACGACCGGTAAACCGGTTTCCACTACAAGCACGAACTTAACGACAGAGGCTGCCAACGAAGCTGTCAATAATGGCGAATATATGCTGGCAGCGCGCATCTATAATGAGCTGGCAGCAACCGCTAAAAAACCAGGAAAACAGGATCTGCAATTACGGGCAGTAGAAAACCTGATAAAGGCTGGTCAATATAATGAAGCCAGCCAACAACTTCGCGCCGTCAAAACAAGAAGACTTGCCAAAAGTTTCAATGTTAGAAAATTAATTCTACTTGCCCAGATTGCCTCTTACGAAGGTGCTCATGAAAAATCTATCCGGTTACTCAATAAGGCGATACGCGTCCGTAACCTGGATCCGGCGTTACAAGCCAGAATTTACAAAGTCATGGCCGATACTGAGCTAAGCCTGAATAACCCTATCGGTGCTGCCAAGAATCTTGTCCTGCGAGAAAAATATATCGTCAAACCTGACGAAATCGATGAAAATCAATTAAAGATCTGGGAAATCCTGAATGAGATATCGCACTCGGATCTGAAACAATATTTGAACCTGGAACGTGATCTCACATTAGCTGGCTGGATTGAGCTGGCAATTGAATACGTCGGTCATCGCACACGGTTCAATAAAACTGTTGCCAACTGGCCAAAAACTCATCCATCGCATACCGCCACACCTTCATTATTAAAATCATTATCAACACCAAGACCCAGGTTCGTTGGCCGAGTTGGCCAGGTCGCTGTTTTATTGCCGCTGTCATCATCTCGATATGCCCTTGCAGCCCAGGCTGTTCGACAAGGTATAAAAATGATGGATGACAATAATCAGCGACTCGATAAACCTGTTGTCAAATATTATGATATCGGAGATATGCCCGAAGAGGTAAGTAAATTTTACCAGGTAGCAGTTGATCAGGGCGCACAATTAATTATTGGGCCCCTGGGCCGAGAAGCCGTGGATTTAATCGCTGATTATGACAATGCATCTGTGCCGACAATTTTACTGGGGCATACAGAAATCAATACTGATGGTGCCATTGCACCTATGTTTCAGTTCGGGTTGTCGCCTGAACAGGAAGCCGTACAGGCGGCAGAACGTGCTTATCTGGATGGTTATAGACAAGCTGCAGTTTTGTACGCCCAAAACGAATGGGGCAACCGCATGAACAAAGCCTTTTCTGAACAATGGAAGAAATTAGGCGGTATTGTACTGATTCAGGAACCATACGAGATCAAACAACATGATTATTCCGGACCAGTCAAACAATTGCTGGGCATCGATAAAAGCCTGGTAAGAAAAAATACATTACAAACAATTGTCGGTGTAAAATTAAAACTCGAGCCCAGGCGGCGGCGAGATATAGATTTTATATTTCTTGCGGCTGATGCCAAACACGGGCGTTTAATCAAGCCCCAATTAAACTACTGGCGAGCAGCACGGATACCCGTTTATGCGACATCCAAAATTTTTACCGGAAAACGAAACCCAACCCAGGACGTAGATTTAAACGGCATCCGGTTTGGTGATATGCCCTGGATGCTTGCTCAAAGTGGATCAATTTATCAGTTGCGACTACTGCAAGGAAAGTGGTCTTACGCCTATTCCCAGCTAGATCGATTATTTGCACTAGGCATAGATAGTTACGCCATTATCCCTCAACTCAACCATATCAGCGATGAAGATGGAACACGTTTTGGTGGTGTCACGAGCGGAATAAGCCTGGATAAATATGGTCGTTTTCATCGCCAATTGGTTTGGGCGCGTTTCAAGCGCGGCGAACCGCAACTGCTGGATAAAATTTATGATTTATCAGGGCTGCTAAAACCGGGCAAGGAAAATGAAGCAACCAGCACACCTTGAGGATGGCGTATTTGCCGAAAAAACTGCGTGCAATTTTCTGGAAAATAAAAACCTTAAACTGGTGCAAAAAAACTACCGGACACCCTACGGTGAAATTGATGCCATTATGCTGGATCAGGACTCGCTGGTATTTGTAGAAGTCAGATTTCGGAAATCAATCAAATATGGTACGCCTGCCGAAACTGTCAATCTGCAAAAGCAACGAAAATTACGCGCATCTGCCGCTCACTTTCTTCAGAAACACCAAAAATTCTCCAACTTCCCCTGTCGTTTTGATATTGTTGCACTTACAGGAGATCCAGGTACGGGAACTGTTGACTGGATCCAAAATGCTTTTTAACAATTATTACTCTTAAAAATTATGGACAACAACGATACTTTTATAGCACGTATAAACGATAGTTTTCGGGCGCATGATGAACTCTTGCAAATTTCCAGGACATTGCTGGCGCCTGACATCGCCTCGGCAGCGAGTAAAATTATTGATGCATTACTCTCAGACAAAAAAATGCTGATATGCGGGAATGGTGGCTCAGCTGCTGATGCCCAACACTTTTCATCAGAACTGCTCAACAGGTTTGAGAAAGAACGGCCTGGGCTGCCCGCGATATCTCTTGCTACTGATGCCAGTACCGTGACTTCAATTGCAAACGATTACAATTTTGATGACATCTTTGGCAAACAAGTTCGTGCCCTCGGTTCGCCGGGTGATATCCTGCTCTGCATTAGCACCTCTGGTAACTCAACCAATATTATTCGTGCAGTTGAAGCTGCCCACGAGCGTGATATGGCCTGCGTTGCCCTTAATGGTCGGGAAGGTGGCGATTTAACATCTTGCATGAGCCAAAATGATATAAATATATGTGTTCCTGGACAATCCACCGCCCGCATCCAGGAAATGCATATCATAATTATTCATTGCATCTGTGATTTAATAGATTTTCACCTGCTCGGACAATCATGAGCCTGAAAAATTTGTTTATTACCATGCTGCTTGGATTTTCTGTTTCAGGCTGTGGCCCAACAATTGTTGCCGGTGTCGGTCATGGCTCAGCCGCACTTTCTGAAGATGGCAGAACATTCGGATCAATGATCGATGATTCTTCTATCGTAATAGAAATTGATAGCCTGTTCTCCAGGAACGATAAAATTTCTGATGGCAGCCATATAAATATTGTAAGTATTAATGGCATTGTATTGCTGACGGGTGAAACGCCTGATATCGAAACCAGAAATAATATTCTGGATATAGTCAGATCGGTAAAAGGCGTTAAACGCACAGTAAATGAGATTCGAATTAGCAATCCAAGCTCGTTAAGCGCAAGAAGCAACGATTCATGGCTTACCAGCAAGGTAAAGACAAAACTTGTCTATGATAAACGGATTGACTCGACCAGGATAAAAGTTATTACCGAAAATAAATCTGTGTTCTTGCTCGGTCTGATTTCTCGCGCAGAGGCAGAATATGCTACAGAGGCCGTACGCGCTGTTTCCGGAATAAAAAGAGTCGTAATACTTTTTGAATATACAGAATGAGCTGACCATGAAGCCCGCTGGCGATAAAATTATCTTCAATATCAAGGGTCTTAAAAAAACCCTTAAAGAATATGATCGCCCTATAGTTTTTACCAACGGATGTTTTGATATCCTGCACCGGGGCCATGTAGATTACCTGGAAAAAGCCGCCGAGTTTGGTAAAACGCTTATCGTGGGCCTGAATACAGATGAATCAATTAGAAGATTAAACAAAGGCGATGACAGGCCTATAAATTCACTTGCGGATCGGGCTGCTGTACTGGCAGCATTAGGTGATATTAGCCTGATCGTTCCCTTTGATGTTGAAACGCCTCTTGAGTTGATAAAAATAATCAGGCCTGATTTCCTGGTCAAAGGTGGTGATTGGCCAGAAGAATCCATCGTCGGTTATGATTTTGTCACAGCATCTGGCGGCAAAGTTAAGGCCATCCCTTTTCAATTCCAGCGATCCACAACTGAACTGCTGAACCGTATCCGAACGGGTAAGTAACATCGCCCATGACAAAATCAAACATAAAAAATGGCATAGAAAAAAGTGCCGCAACTGCAATCAATAATATTGTCGGTTTAAATAACACATTACACGACAAAACAGATTGCTGGGTTTATGGTTATGATAATTCACGCAAACATACTGTGCCCGACATGGTTGTTTTCCCGGGAAACCATACTGAAGTAGGTCAAATTTGCCAAATTTGTTCTGCCAACAATATCCCGCTAACCGCCCGCGGGCGTGGAACCAACACCACAGGCGCTTCGATACCAAAATCAGCAGGCCTGGTTCTTTCTTTTGATAGAATGAATCAAATTAAAAAAATCGACGCTGGCAATAGCGTTATGGTCGTACAGCCCGGCGTTACAAACGGGGAGGTACAAACAGCTGCAGCAGAACATGGTTTTTTCTGGGCACCTGATCCGACTAGCAGTAAATATTGTACTGTTGGCGGCAACATCGCTACCAATGCGGCTGGTCCCCGCGCGGTTAAATACGGCACAACAAATGAACACGTGCTTGGCCTGCATGCAATACTTGGTACAGGTGAAACCATAAAAACCGGTGCTTATACAACAAAAAGTGTCGTTGGTTATGATTTAACACGTTTGATTATTGGGTCTGAAGGCACCCTGGCCCTCGTTACTGAGGCAATACTTAAATTAACCCCGCTCCCGGAAGCCCGCACAACACTAAGCGCGACATTTCAAAGCACGCAAGCCGCTGCAAATGCAGTCACAAGAATCATGGCCCAACCAACAATCCCCTGTGCGCTTGAGTTTATGGACTCATCAGCGATAGAAATTGTTCGCGAGTATACTGATCTGGCTATAGCTGGCGATATCAAAGCATTACTAATGATAGAAGTAGATGGCAGTAAAAATACTATTGCCGATTCTATTGCTGCGATTAAAACCGCTACCTCCATGCCGGGCCTGGTAAACTTCCATATTGCACATAATAAAAAGGAAGCGGGCTCTCTTTGGCAGATGCGCAAGGCATTATCGCCAGCGTTGCGAAAACTTGCTCCAAACAAAATTAATGAGGATGTTGTAGTGCCGGTATCCATGATACCTGCTTTAATTGATGGCCTCGAAGCATTAAGCGATCGGTTCAATATACCGATTGTGAATTTTGGCCATGCGGGCAACGGTAATATCCACGTAAACTTACTCTACGATTCGCAAAATAAACAACAGGCTGAAGCTGCCAAACCGTGCCTGGATAAAGTTTTTGAGCTTGTCCTGGAATTAAACGGGAGTCTGTCGGGAGAGCATGGCATTGGCTATGAAAAGCGTGAATACATCAAGCAAGAAATCCCCGGTGTTACACTGGATTTAATGTGGCGATTAAAACAGCAATTTGATCCTGTCGGGATACTGAACCCCGGGAAAATCTTTCCAGACGAATTCAGGTACACTAATAATTAATAATTAAAGCCAGATCGACTAATTATACAGATATAAGCCCAAATTCATCCGACCGATGACTTTTAGTTTATGAAATTTATCGCTAAACTATTAAGTATCCAGCTCTAGCAACGGGAGAGTCACATTGAAAAATTTTAAAAGTATCGGCTTGGTAATCATTTTCTCGTTATTTACATCAAATGTCGGCGCCGCGCCGAATCTTAATGTAATTGACACGCTTGGCCAGGATTTTTTTCGCCTGTTATCAGAAGATGTGGGTGCTGCTATTAGTTACAGGGCGGTGCAGCCAGCTGAACCCTTAAAAGTTCCCGGCTTTGATATTAGTGCTGTAGTCACAGCCACCGAACTTGTCAACGCTGATAAATGGTTAAACGCTATTGATGCCAATAACAGTACCACCCAAATTATACTTCCAAAAATTCAGGCCACAATTGGGTTACCGTATAGTTTCGATATTGGTGCATTTTATAGCAACTCAAGCAATACGGACATCAGCGTTACCGGCGCAGAACTAAAGTATGGCATTTTGGACGGCAGTACCTTAATGCCTGCTATTGCTGTTCGAGCAACCTACACGCAACTGGACGGAATTGATCAGCTCTATATGGATACCAAGGGTGCTGATATTTCAATTTCTAAAGGCTTTGCATTTTTTACGCCCTACGCAGGAGCTGGTTCAGTCTGGGTAAATAGTAAACCCCGGGCGGAAGCAGCTGCTGCTGGTCTTAAAGAAGAATCATTTCAACTCAACAAATATTTCGTTGGGGCAAATTTTGCCCTGACAATTATTAGTTTTGCTCTTGAAGCGGATAAAACAGGCGAAGCAACATCTTATAGTGTCAAACTTGGTTTACGCTGGTAGCCCTGGAATTTTTGTTTCGCCTGCGGTGTTGATGCGGGGCGCTCCCGCCCCCTGCACCCCAGGGTTACTTTCCTT
>VAPH01064308.1_pt1 | contig 10200 bp, 9 predicted proteins | sample 3393861 | NCBI WGS metagenome assembly VAPH01 (sample SAMN08290439, study PRJNA428436) | hydrothermal vent metagenome | isolation source: Deep-sea hydrothermal vent chimney | place: Atlantic Ocean: South-mid Altantic Ridge | reverse complement strand
TCTTTCTGCACAACACCCCATGACATTATTATATCGCCCACCACCAATGGCTGGCATGGATAGTCTCATTCGTTCAGCACGCGAGCGGGCAGGTGCAAATCTGGTGCCTACTAACCGAGCAGGCGTCAAATCACTTTATACAGCCCTGGGGAAAGGAGAAATGGTCGGCATCCTGCCTGATCAGGACCCTGGACATGGCGCTGGCGTCTTTGTGCCTTATTTTGGAATCCAGGCCAATACCATGACGCTGCTGTCAAGATTAGCCGCCAAAACCGGTGCTACTGTAGTTTTTAGTTATGTTGAAAGGTTGCCGCTGGGACGAGGTTACAAGGTTAATTTTATAAATGGATCAGAAGAGATCAACCAGAAAGATATTGTTACATCTTGTACAGCAATTAATGCCGGTGTTGAAAAATGTGTTCGTGTTTTACCAGATCAGTATTTGTGGTGTTATAAACGATTTCGGTGTCGACCTGAAGGAGAGCCCAGTTTTTACAGTCGTTAGCTCTGAAAAATTTCTTGATAATTATTATTATTTACTTTTTCCTAGTCTGGAACCCAGCTCTCCGCTTAATTTTGTTAGTGACATCACTACTTCTGCATCATCACCGGACTTATAGGTAATACGAACTGGTAAATATTCCAGTTTCGGGACACTCCAGAAAATAGTCTGCCGTTTTGGCTTATTCCGCTTTTTACTTTTCTGAACCGTCTCGACAAGCACAGCATCGAATCTCCCAAGTTTAGTATCAACCTGGTCCTGACCAATAATTTTAAATTTATATTTTTTTATTCGTCGCCTGTCTACATAACGATACTCATCCCTCAATTTTTTTCTTTTCAAATCCTGCATTACGGCCAGTGGCACCAGGGATTGATCAAGGTCTCCATCCTCCAACGGAACTTTTCTAACTTTCTTATTATGGGTAACCGTAGCAACATGACTGGACCAGTCATATACACTGAACATTCTCTTGTTTACCAGAACAATACTGGCTTTATACTTATACCAAACGGGCTGGATATGCCCATTAATATATTTCCATCTGCTCTTTATACTTGCACTAACATTAGGGATCAACCCAAGTACTCCTGACGTGGATGCAGTTCCTTCTGATGTATAATTATTATTACCCACATGTTTAAATGAAAAGATGAGCTCTCCAATTTTACTGTCACCATTGTAAACTTCGTAACTGGCGCTAAATGGTATTGGTTTAGCAAGCTTCGATTTAGTAACATCTGGCTGGGCCAGAACTACCTCTGTACCAAGCAATAATGCCAAACTGAATGAAACTATTTTTATGTAGTTTGATAAAGTAGCGAGTTTCATCTGAATTATTTACCGGCCGCGTGTATTTTTACCTGATTACCATAACACAAACAGGAATTTAGGCTTACATTCTATTTATGGCAACTGTAACATTGAGCGGTTAGTAAAATATAAAAATTATATAAGCACAAACTATGGATCTTATCCAAATACTGGTACTGGCACTTGTGCAGGGATTAACTGAATTCCTGCCCATATCCAGCTCAGCACATTTAATTCTTGTACCAAAATTACTTGGCTGGCAGGACCAGGGACTGGCATTTGATGTGGCCGTTCACCTGGGCACATTACTGGCAGTGGTGATTTATATGCGCGGTGAAATTCGTCCCCTTTTTGCCGACTGGGTTAAATCTATTGCAACAAGATCACACTCTGGTGACAGCCGCCTGGCATGGGGAATCATCGTAGGAACTATACCTGCGGGCATTGCCGGTATTTTATTAAAGGACTATGTCGAATTATATTTGCGCTCACCTTTGGTTATTGCCACCACGACCATTCTTTTTGGCCTGTTACTTTGGTGGTACGACCGTTCCAGGAAACTTAAAAAAAACGAACACCAGCTGGGTATTGGTGGTTTCCTGATAATAGGCTGTGCCCAGGCCCTGGCCCTGATACCAGGCACCTCTCGTTCTGGTATTACCATCACTGCTGCTTTGGCACTGGGCCTGACTCGATCTGCTGCCGCTCGCACATCCTTTCTCTTGTCTATTCCAATCATACTGGCTGCCGGCGGCCTCAAGACCGTGGATTTATTACGACAGGCTACACCGGTTGACTGGTCTGCAATCACAATTGGGGCAATTGTTTCATTTGCCAGTGCTTATTTTTGTATTCATTTTTTCCTGAAATTACTGGATAAAATCAGTATGCTTCCCTTTGTTATATACCGTTTAGTGTTAGGTAGTTTTCTTTTTTTGGTTTTCTTGCCAATATAGAAAATAATGGCTTACGCATTGTGCAATGATACTACCGTGACGGTTTTATCAACTAGCAAGATCAAAAAATAATTCTTCCTGTCCGGATATATTTACCGGTTCCAGAAAACTTAATTCAATTGCCAAAATAGTATTCGAAAATAGTTTTTCAGGCAGCTGACGAGCCAGGTCTTTAAATAAAAGTTTACCATCTAATGGATTTTCGACTTCGATTAAAATATTTTTTTTCTGTTTTCTGATATAAATGTTTAACTGAATTTTATTACAAATCTTGTTTTCTAAACGCGCCAGATTAGCCAGCCTGGCTGATAATTGCTTCAAGTATCTTAAAATTAAACGTCTGCCTTTTGTGTTTGGTGGTAGCACCTGGTGTTGGCTAATTTGTCTTGAATAGTTATACCCGGTGAGTGTGTCTACAAAACGATCCTGGCCACGGAATACATCCAGCAACATAAGCCCTTGCTGGCCAAACATTTTGGCTATTTCTAATCTGTTTAATTCCAAAAACTGATATACCTTGATGATTCCATGTAACTTCAACCTTTGCCGTAAATGATTCGGAATAAATTGTAATTTATTTAATTGAACCCGGCCTATTTCAGTATTGATTCTCCATGGAGCAATAACATGAGACTTGCCCGGAAAACACAAGCTGGCGGCATATTTTGCTAAAGGTTTATTCATGGCGAGACCTAATCGTGCGCGACTGCCAAGTGTTTTTTGGACTTGCCGGCAAATCATTTCCGGTGAACCGGTCCTGATCTGAGCATGGGTAATATCGAGATAGTATTCTCTTCCAGAACTGGAGAGCCCTGAGTTTTTGACCCTGGTAAAAATATCCGCTGCCAATTCCTGCACAAGCAAACTAACATCCCTGGGCCCGGTCATTAATTCAACATTGTTGGCAGAACCAATACACAATATCGCCCTGGGCCAGATGCATTCCTGTTGCAACAAATTAACTGCCAAAATTAATCCAGAATTAATTTAGTAAGCCCGGAACTGGCCAACAACCTGGCCCTGAATACTGACACGCTCAGCGGGATACCGCATTGGTTGCATATTTATGTTAGCTGGTATCAAGGAAATACTGCCATCGAGATTGTTCTTAATGCGTTTTAAGGTGGCCTCCTGGGAGTCTATCAAGGCAACGACAATAAGCCCGTCCCTGGCAGTCTGGCATTTTTCAACCACGACCATATCGCCATCAAGAATACCGGCATCAATCATAGAATCACCCTGGACCCGCAAAACAAACCTGTTGTCACTGACAAAAAACTCGCTCAAGTCAATATGATCAAGATCGGGAATGGCTTCAATTGGTTTGCCAGCGGCAATCGTGCCGGCCAGCGGCAGAATAGCGGACAAGCTCCCGGTTAAACCGTGTTGGCCACTTTCTGTATTAAATTCTGGGGGCACAGGGTCTACTAAACCCGGACGACTCAGCCGAATTCCTCGTGATTTATTAGCGAGTACTTCTACCAGGCCCTGGTTTACCAGGGCTGTCAAATAGCGGTGAACAGTGCCGCGTGAGCGAATACCAAGAGCAGTGGCTATTTCGACCAGTTTTGGCCCATACCCATACTCCCGGATGTGGGATTTGATAAACTCGTAAGTCTGGCGCTGACGGTCAGTGAGCTGGTTTAATGGCATAGACCATATGTTCTCATTATGTTCTCACTTTGTCTACATGTCCGACTGGATGAACCGGATAAGAGAACAACTCACAGATGCAATTTATATGCGACTTTCAGGAAAAGCTTGATTTGCAGCACATGAAAAATTATCGACTTCGGTTGTTACTGCCGGGGCTCCTGATACTACTTATAACCAGCTGTCAGGGCCTGCAGTCAAATCAAGCGCCGCTCAATCTGGTTCCGGCGGTCACAGAGTGTCGACAATACCTGGACAAACTAAATCGAGTTACAGGGCAAGCAGGCCTGCGCGATGCCCAGGCGACAATGCTGCCAGATTACCCCCACCTGCGGGTCGATAGATTTTTGGTCAGTCTCTTGCCCCCTATAAACAGTACGATTAAATATCATTTCTGGCTTGATCAGTCCGCGGCCCTGGCCCGGGAAGGATTTAATGTCGAGCTGGATAACCTTGGCTTGTCTGCTTTTCGCAACCAGGTCCGCAGTCAGTCTAAAACAATTGCAGATGCCAGGCGCCAGACGATGACGTGCATTCAAACCCTGCTGGCAAATGAAAAAAAGGCTGGCCTGCCGGATTTGAAATTACAGGCACAAGCCGTAGTCAAGGATGACTATAATATCTGGTTAAGAGCCCTGGGTATTTACCCGCTGGCGGTATTACCGGCCGCCTTCGGCATTCAATCGCATTACGAGGGATCATTGGCTGCCCACCAGAAAACTGGTTTCCCGGAACAAGGGTCTTATACAACTACCATTTATCAACCGCCGCCCGATACATTGCTGAACCGTCATGAGCTGAAGACAATATTTGCCGAGGCCAGTAACAATGCCCTGTCCCTGCCTTTGTTTTCGCCACGAAATCAACAACGGCTATTTCAACATTACGCGCCTGTCTGGGTTGTCCACAGAAAAGGGGCCGCAGACGACATCGGCACCATATCCTGGTCACCAGATGGTTTGCTGCCGCTGGTAAAAACAGATCGAGCAACAGTTTACACCCAGGTTTCCTATACCCGCTTCAAGGGGGAAAACCTGCTGCAATTAAATTATATTACCTGGTTTCCTGAACGGCCCCTGAAATCAAGTTTTGATTTATTAGGTGGTTACCTTGACGGTATTACCTGGCGCGTAACATTAGACAGTCGTGGTCAAATCCTGATGCAGGACACCATGCACAATTGCGGTTGTTACCACATGTTTTATCCCGGTACTCAGTTGCTAGCTAAAACACCACCTGACAGTTTGGCGGAAATTGCCTTTGTCCCCCAATTTAGTCCCGACCTCAAGCATGGTGAGCGACATCACATCCATGTCGCGCATTCCAGTCATTATATTATTGGCCTCGACGCAAAAATGATGCCCCCGGTCACGGCCAAAAACCATGCCAGGCTGGTTGGTAACAATTATCATTTCGCCTCTTACAAAACCCTGCGCATGCTGCCCCACCCGAAGCTAGGCAAGAGGAGCATGTTTAATGACGATGGACTTGTTCCCAGCAGCCGTCGTCGGGAAAGATATTTTTTCTGGCCATTTGGTATCAGCTCACCCGGGGCAATGCACCAATGGGGCAATCACGCCACAGCTTTTATTGGCAGGCGTCACTTCGATGATCCCGACCTGATTGAGAAAGGGTTTTTCCTGAAAAAAATAACGAAATAATCAATAAGAAATCAAGAAAACTCTGATCAATTGCCATCTCGACCGTAGCCGAGAGATCTCAACCCACGGAAATTTAGCAGTATCAGGAAGTTACAAGATTCCTCCACTACGGTCGGAATGACAACCATATATTAATCAGTGGCTCCTTAAATAAAACATCGGCTTTACACTGGCCAAGGGCTGGCTAGACTTGGGATATGATACTTACACAGTCAGTCCGCTGCCCTTATTGCGGAGAATTTTTCGATAGCTCGCTTGATGTATCCGCTGGCAGCCAGGAATACTTTGAAGACTGTTACGTCTGCTGCCGACCAATAATTTTTTTTACCCGTGTCGACCATGAGGGCGGTTTATTGAGTGTAGAAATTCGCCGCGACGATGATTGACCGTCCAGAGAGAGAATTTAGGGCTAATAATCTCACCTAAAAATTTCATTTAATCACGACTACAAATTCACACGTACCTGCATTGGGTACCGTGGAATACAGGCGACCGCCAGGGATGGCGGAAGTTAGAATAATGCAGGGAACGTTGCCAAGATATGCAAGAACGGCTTCTTTATTTGCAACCGACAGATTACAATCACAAAATGAAAATAAATTTGAGAATGAGAATCAATTTCATTTTACTCCTGCTGGCGCTCAACCTGCCTGCAGCATTCGGAGCCCAGTGCCCGGATCAAGGCCTGCAGTTACAAGTGCTCGGTTCCGGTGGATCGAGTCTGAGCCCGGGTCGTGCCGGGCCTGGTTACATTATCTGGTACCAGGGCCATGCCCGGATCCTGGTAGATATCGGTCCAGGCACAGCCATGCGATTCCGGAAAACCGGTGCCAGATTTAATGATCTGGAAACAGTTCTGCTAACTCAAGTTAACTCAGCACATACGACTGATCTGGCGGCATTTATGTCAGCGGCGGCTAATGGAGGCAGGCTCCAGCCCTTGCCAATATATGGCCCGGTTGCGAGCAAAACAACGCCTTCAACCGTTTCGTTTGTTCGCAGTCTGTTTGACCAAAAACGTGGTGCCTTTCGTGATCTTGGTTCGTTAGTCAGTCCGTTGGGCACACAAACATTCAAACTTAAACCCCACAACACACCAGTTGTCTCCAAAAAAATAGTAACAGGGGAAAATAAAAATACCAATATACCGATTTTCAGTAATGCAATATTTAAAATTTACAACTTTAATGCATCTGATAAAAAGGGTGAAAAACTTGGCTGGCTTATCAAGGCCGGAACAAAAAAAATTGTTTTTACCGGTGATATTCAGCCCAATACTAAAAACCTGAAAGATTTTACAAACAATGCAGATATTCTCGTGGTCCACCATGCCATTCCGGTAAGTGGCCCGAATTCCACAGAAAAGATATTTTTATCACCTTCTGCTATTGGCTCAATAGCCTATAAAGCCCAGGCCAGGCAACTGGTGCTTGGTCATCGCAGGTTTGTAACACTTGGCAAAGAAAAAGAAACCACTGCGGCAATAAAAAGTAAATTTTCCGGATTGCTACAATTCGCCAATGACCTGGATTGTTTTACCCCGTGATTAATATATTAATCTGTCATTTTCTCCAGGCTGTTTAATTCTTGCTCGCTAAATCCTGCCTGTTTCCGTGCCACACGATTTACTGGTTTTCTAATCTGGCTGCCTGCATTTTTTTTGAGTAAATCAAAAAATGTGTTATGGGGATCAAAACCGCGCTGCTTGCAAACATACGAAAACCACTGGCTGCCAATTTTTACGTGACCAATTTCATCTTCGAGAATCTTTTTTAGTATGTCCGCAGTCTGATGGTCGTTAATTTCCAGTAAGCGATTTATCATATCTGGGGTCACATCCAGTCCCCGGGCTTCCAGCATTCGCGGCACCAGCGCCAACCGATCCAATACATCATGGGCTGTTTTTGTTGCCATGGTCCAGAGACCATTGTGCACGGGTAAATCGCCATACCTGGATCCCAGGCTTAACAACCTTGTGTTTAATAATTCGAAATGACTGGCTTCTTCTGCGGCAACCTGAACCCAGTCCTGGTAAAACTGTCGTGGCATATCCTGAAACCTGGCAATGATATCCAGCGCCAGGTTGATGGCAGTAAATTCAATATGGGTCAGGGCATGGATAAAGGCAATTTGTCCCGATGCTGAATGCAGGGTCCGGCGAGGTAATTTTGATGGTACTACAAATACCAGGTTAACCGGTTGTCCGGGTTCACTACATTTGAATTTTGATTCAGGAATTAATGCCAGCTTCCCGGCTAGCCAGTCTTGCTGCAATTCCCTGGTCAGCCTGAGTTTTTCAGGCACACTATTTTGCAAGAGCACATTATTTGCCCGGGAAAAAACTGAATCAGTCAAAACAACCTCGCGGTGTCACTAGTAAAATTATACGGAAAAAATTTAAGGTGACTGTGACAGGAATTTACGCAATCCGATGAACCAAAACCTGGCACCGGAATTTCTCCTTCACATGCCTGGTTAAGATTACATTCTGCCTTCGAGTTAAACCGTACGTTTACAATCCTGACAAATTTATTTGCCAGGAAATAATCGATATGCCAATGAAGTTTCTGGTGTGGCGAACTTAAATGTCTGGTCACACGAGAAATCATATTACGCCTGGCACTGCCAGTGTAAACATAATGGCCTGCCTGAAATTTATAACATCCCAGCTTGCCTACCTGTATTTTCGCCGGTTGCTCGACAAAAATGGTCAGCTGGTAGGTCTGGACAGAAAACTTATACACGTTTAAATACCAGATCCCGCACCTTATGGCCAAGCTTCAGACCACGCCGTTCAAATTTTGTCTCGGGTCGATAACCAGGTTTTTCTGAATATTCATTGTCACCGGCGGTGTTTTGAAATAACTCATGCCGGCCCAGCTCCTGCATCATGTACGCGGCATAATCCTGCCAGTCCGTCGCCATATGCAATAAGCCTGCTGGCTTGAGCACCCTGGCGATTTCTGACAAAAAGGCCTGGCTGACAATTCGTCTTTTGTGGTGTCGTTTTTTTGGCCACGGATCTGGGAAAAAAAGGTGTACCGCATCCAGGCTATTATCGTTTATCTGGTTTTTGATCACGACAATCGCATCCCTGTTACTAATGCGAACATTTTTTAAGCCGGCGACTTCGAGGGCCTGTAACAAACTACCAATACCTGGTCGATGTACTTCGATACCCAGGAAATTTGTTTCTGGTTGAGCCTGGGCCATGGCTGCCAGGGATTTACCATCGCCAAAACCGATTTCAAGTACGGTGCGACCACAGCAGTTGAACAATACATCAAAATCAAGCTTTTGGTTATTTTCGGGAATAAAGTAACGTGCTGCCAGCTTATCCAGTGCCCGCTTCTGGGCAGTGGTGAGTCGACTCTCACGACGAACAAAACTTCGAATTGGCCTGATCGGCTTCAAACCATGAGACATTCTGGAATCACTATATTAAGCCCTAGGCGCTAATGTTTAAGGAGCCTCTAATTAATTCATCAAGTGGATGATGGCAAGGCAAAAAGGAACGAGAAAGCGGAGTTTAAGGTCAGGATGACCTTATGTCGCATAGTCCATGGAGGGACGGGAGCGACTAACACATCATTTCTCAACATCTCGAGTTCCTTTTTAACGCAGCCAGCGCCACTTCTCGGCTTTGTCTCCTGAGTCGCTCTACCTCCTGCATCCATGCAGTCGAGGGATTAATCAGGGAGTTTTAAGTGAACGTGTCCTCAATTGGCGAAGAAGCAGACGCATAACGGCGGGCCTGCATGCGCCCTGCCAGGAATGCCTCGCGGCCTGCTGCCACACCTTTTTTCATGGCCGACGCCATTAACACCGGATCCCTGGCAGCGGCAATGGCCGTGTTCATTAAAATACCGTCACAACCAAGCTCCATGGCAATAGCAGCATCTGATGCCGTGCCGACGCCGGCATCCACAAGAATGGGCACCTTTGCATCTTCAAGAATGAACCTGATGTTATGGGGATTTCTTATGCCGAGACCGGAACCGATGGGCGCTGCCAGTGGCATCACCGCCACACAACCCATTTCCTCAAGCCGTTTCGCTACCAGCGGATCGTCATTAGTGTAAACCATGACCTTGAACCCGTCTTTGATCAGGATTTCTGCTGCTTGTAAAGTCTGAATGACATCGGGAAATAGTGTTTTTTCATCACCCAATACTTCGAGTTTCACCAGGTCATGGCCATCAAGTAGTTCCCGGGCCAGGCGACAGGTACGCACGGCGTCATCGGCGGTGTAACAACCGGCGGTGTTAGGTAGCAGCGTGTAACGTTCCGGGGAAATGACATCCAGTAAATTTGGCTCGTCTGGATTTTGACCAATGTTGGTGCGACGAATGGCCACCGTTACAATTTCAGCACCGCTGGCCTCAATCGCTTTTTGTGTTTGCGCCATGTCTTTATACTTGCCGGTACCAACCAGCAATCGTGAATCATAGGATTTGCCAGCAATAATTAATTTATCCTGAACTGATTCAGACGTTTGACCGGTTTTTTTTGTTTCTGCTGCTACTGTGCTCATTAGCCACCACCTATTGCATGGACGACCTCGACCCGGTCATCACTTTTTAAACGATGCGTATTATGTTCGCTACGCGGAATT
>VAPH01043999.1_pt1 | contig 10208 bp, 7 predicted proteins | sample 3393861 | NCBI WGS metagenome assembly VAPH01 (sample SAMN08290439, study PRJNA428436) | hydrothermal vent metagenome | isolation source: Deep-sea hydrothermal vent chimney | place: Atlantic Ocean: South-mid Altantic Ridge | reverse complement strand
TTTCCTCATCAGTCATCTGACGACGGATATCCTCTTTCACCGGGGCCACCAGCAGCATGTAGGGACTCTCCCTGTCTATCTCAAAGTAATCTGAAGCCCTCTCTTTCAGCACAGAGGGAGCAAAAGGACGAAAGCTCTCACGGAACTTTATCTTCAGATTCATTATCTCCTGCATTTTCGATGAACGTGGATCCCCGATAATAGACCTGCTCCCCAATGCGCGTGGTCCAAACTCCATGCGTCCCTGAAACCAGCCTATCACGTTCTCCTCAGCAATCAGGTCAGCAATCTTTTCAGGAATATCTTCGTCGTCAAGCTCGGTATAAGGTATATCATGTTTTTTCAAATACCCGGAGACGTAATCATTTTCAAACTTTGGCCCCAGGTAGGTGCCTTGCTGAAAATCCTTTTTGCCATCAGCACCCCTGGAGTTCTCCAGATACTGATACCAGGCAAACATGGCTGCACCAAGCGCTCCCCCTGAGTCCCCGGCAGCAGGCTGTATCCAGATATCTTCAAAGGGCCCTTCAGCAAGAATTCTGCCATTGGCAACACAATTCAGTGCCACACCACCGGCCAGACAGAGGTTTTTACTCCCTGTTTCCCTGTGTATATGCCGGGTCATCCTGAGCATCACCTCTTCAGTTACTTCCTGCACAGACTTTGCTAAATCCATATGCCGCTGTTCAAGTGCGGATTCCGGCTTTCTTCGGGGGCCGTCAAACAAACTGTTAAACTTGCTGTTAGTCATGGTCAGTCCGGCACAGTAATTAAAATACTTCATATTCAGCCTGAAGGAACCGTCCTCTTTAAGGTCCATCAGCTCTGAAAGGATTATATCCTTATACCTTGGTTCTCCATAAGGAGCCAGCCCCATCACCTTGTATTCACCGGAATTAACCTTGAAACCTGTGTAGTAAGTAAAGGCAGAGTAAAGGAGTCCAAGGGAGTGCGGGAAATGGATCTCGGAGAAAATATTGACCTCATTGCCTCTTCCAATCCCATAGCTGGTTGTCGTCCATTCACCAACACCATCAACGGTAAGAAACGCAGCCTCCTGAAATGGTGACGGAAAGAATGCTGCAGCAGCATGGGAGTAGTGATGCTCGGGAAAGACGATTTTTCCGTCAAACCCAACCTCTTTTCTTATAAACTCCTTCATCCAGAGTTTTTGCTTTATCCATAGGGGTATGGCCTTTATAAAAGATTTGATCCCAACCGGGGCATAGGCTATATAGGTTTCGAGTATCCGCTCAAATTTGACAAAAGGCTTCTCATAGAAGGCAACAATATCTATATCCTTCCCTGTTATTCTCCCTGCCTGAAGACAGTAATTAACTGCATTGTCCGGAAAGGAAGAGTCATGTTTTTTGCGCGTAAATCGCTCTTCCTGAACAGCAGCTATAATTTTGCCGTCCTGAATTAGAGAGGCAGCACTATCATGATAAAAAGCTGAAATGCCAAGAATATTCATATTATCTTCACATTCTTTTATTATAATAAAAAAAATTGTCCTTGATACTTCTTCAATCAAGCTTCTATAGTAGTAAAACCTATATTTGTTAATAAAAGCAACTCGTTTATCAATATCCAGTGCCGGCAGAGACCTTGTCAACTTTATAAAAGAATCATTGCTTGACATGGTCTCACATCCGGGGTTAATATAAAGAATATCTCATGATAGAACTTATAGGCAAAAAGGTAGAAGTAGAAGCAAATGGTATAACCTATACCGGCAAACTCGTAGAGATAAGCGAGTCAGAGGTGCACCTTGAAACAGAGCTCGGATGGGTGACACTTCTGACGGAACACGTGGTTAATATCAGGGAGGCAGAAGGAGGGGAAGACCTGGAGGGGAAGGCGTGGGGTGATGGAGTGGAAGGCCTGGAGTAATGGAGCAGGATCAATATCCCATGTTTTTCTCAATCGTCAATAATTCAATAGTCAATCGTCAATCTAAAGGTCCCCGAAAAGAAACTGCAAAAGTGCCGCTCCCGCTATTGAGGCCGTCTCAGCCCTCAATATCCGCTTACCAAGTCCTGCACTGATAAAGCCGGATTCTTTTGCCCCCTGAACCTCCTTATCAGTAAAACCACCCTCAGGCCCTACCATGTAATATACAAAGGAGCTGGAAATCGAAGATGGAGGGTTGAAACCTTTCTTCTCACTTTCAGAAAAGATAATCCTGAGTGATTCATCCTCCAGACTGTCAAACATATCTTTCATCTTACAAACATCGTGAATCACCGGAACCAGCAGCCTTCCCGACTGTCTGGTCGCCTCTTCTGCCACCCTCTTCCAGTGTTCAAGCTTTCTGCTGAACCTGACCTGTGACCTCTCGGTCACCACAGGGAAGATCTCCCTTACACCCAGCTCGGTCGCCTTCTGTATCACAAGGTCCATTCTGTCTCCTTTCAAAAGGCCCTGAATCAGCACGAGGTGCAACGGAGACTCTGTATCTATGGGGCAACTACCAAAGACCTCAAGCAGGATATGTTTTTTCCCTACCTCCCGGACTCCGGTCTTTAAAGCAAGCCCCTGACCGTCCAGGACGATAACCTCATCACCCCTTGAGACCCTGAGCACATCCCTGAGGTATTTCAGGTTCTGATCCGTAACAGCCAATTCCCTGTCATCCGGACTTATTGAAGGAAGGATTATACGAAACATGACAAACTATTTTGATTCGCGGCTAAGAGAAAAACTCCCTCAACTCCTTTAACTTCTCCATAAAACCCCTCTGAACCTCGTCACCGCTTAAGCTTGCAAACTCTTCAAGGAGTTCCTTTTGTCTCTTGGTAAGTTTTTTAGGTATATCAATATATATTCTGACTATCTGATTGCCCTTTGAGTAACCTCCGAGCTTTGGCACTCCACGTCCCTTAAGGACACACTCCTTTCCCGAAGGAGTGTGGGGAGGTATCTTGATCTTTTCGTTACCATAAAGCGTTGGCACCTCAAACTCTGCCCCAAGGACTGCCTGTGTGAAACTAACGGGAACATCGCAATAAAGGTTCAACCCCTCCCGTTTGAAGAATTTATGGGGTTTAACCGTAATAACGATATAAAGATCACCTGAAGGACCACCATTGGTACCGGGTTCTCCTTCGCCTGACATCCTTAGTCGTGACCCTGTATCAACACCGGGAGGTACCTTGACAGACAAGACCCTGAACTTCCTGACCCTGCCGTCTCCACCACATTCTGAACACGGGGTTGTGATGAACTGTCCGGTACCACCACATCTGCTACAAGTCCTTGTTACTGAAAAAAACCCCTGTTGAAACCTTCTCTGACCTGCTCCGTTACAATCAGGACATGTTACAGGACCATGTCCCGGCTTGGCACCTGAACCTCCACATACCTCACAGATTTCCCAACTCGGCAGCTTGAGTTCTTTTTCAAAACCCCTGACAGCCTCCTCAAGGGAAATAGTGAGATCGTATCTCAGGTCAGCGCCCCTGGTTGCCCTGGCCCTGCCCTGTCCGGCAAAAGTTCCGAAAAAATTCCCGAATATATCCTCAAATATATCCGAAAAATTTGAATTAAAAGGCCCAAAGCCTGCCCCACCCCCACCTATACCATCGGCAGATCCAAAACGGTCATAGTTAGACCGCTTCTCAGGATCACTCAGGCAGGCATAGGCCTCGTTGATCTCCTTGAACTTGTCTTCAGACTCTTTGTTTTCAGGATTCCTGTCGGGATGGTACTTCATTGCAAGCCTTCTGAAGGCCTTTTTCATCTCATCTTCTGTAGCATCCCGGTTTACACCCAGTATTGTGTAATAATCTTTCATAGGTATCAATGTATGTTCAGGTATCAGGTATTGGGTTTTAGGTGACGAGTTTAAACCCGTCACCTGTTATCCATTACCAGTACCTATGATTTGTCCTTATCAACATCTTCAAACTCTGCCTCGACTACATCTTCCTCAGCAGATTTACTCCCGTCACCCTTTTCCCCGGAAGCACCAGACTCCTGCTGTGCCTGGGCACCCTTGTAGAGGTGTTCTGCAAGTTTATAGGAAGACTGCGTCAGCCGCTCAATCGCTGACTTTATCTCTGATGCATCAGTACTTGTATCCTTGACCTTCCTGCAGTTTTCAAGGGCCTCTTCAATCTCCTTCCTCTCTTCCTCCGAAATCTTGTCCCCGTAATCCTTCAGGGACTTCTCCACGCTGTAGACAAGATTGTCTGCCTCATTTTTTGCCTCAGCAAGCGCTTTCTTCTTCCTGTCCTCTTCTGCATGTTCTTCAGCGTCACGGGCCATCTTCTTTATCTCTTCCTCGGTAAGACCGCTTGATGCAGTAATCCGTATAGACTGCTCCTTACCGGTGCCAAGGTCTTTGGCAGAAACATGGAGTATGCCGTTTGCATCAATATCAAACGTAACCTCGATTTGCGGCACTCCCCTTGGTGCCGGAGGTATTCCCACAAGCTCAAACACACCAAGGACTTTATTATCCGCAGCCATCTCCCTTTCACCCTGAAAGATCTTGATGGTTACTGCCGGTTGACTATCGGTTGCAGTTGAAAATATCTGACTCTTTTTTGTAGGAATTGTGGTATTTCTCTCGATTATCTTTGTAAAAACTCCGCCAAGCGTCTCAATTCCAAGTGACAGAGGGATGACATCCAGGAGGAGGACTTCCTTGACCTCACCTTTAAGCACAGCCGCCTGAATAGCTGCCCCGATTGCAACCGCCTCATCAGGATTAACGGTCTTGTTTGGATCTTTACCAAAAATCTTCGTCACAACCTCCTGCACCTTTGGTGTCCTTGTCTGTCCACCAATGAGCAGTACCTCATCAATATCTTTCTCTGTCAGTTTTGCATCTTCAAGCGCCCTCTTGCATGGACCTGCCGTTTTTTCAATAAGGTCTGAGACAAGCTGCTCGAACTTTGCCTTGGTAAGCTTTATAACAAGGTGTTTGGGACCTGTTGCATCTGCGGTTATAAAGGGAAGGTTTATCTCTGTCTCCAAAGCAGTAGAGAGCTCTATCTTTGCCTTTTCAGCAGCCTCCTTCAGCCTCTGCAGGGCCATTTTGTCCTGCTTCAGGTCAATCCCCTGATCCTTTCTGAACTCCTCTACAAGCCAGTCTATAATCCTGAGATCAAAATCATCACCACCAAGAAATGTGTCCCCACTTGTAGAATGCACCTCAATAACGCCCTCGCCTATCTCAAGGATGGAGATGTCGAAAGTACCTCCACCGAGGTCATATACTGCAACCTTTTCTTCCGTCTTCTTATCGAGCCCGTATGCAAGGGCTGCTGCCGTAGGCTCGTTGATTATCCTCAGGACATTCAATCCTGCTATTTTCCCGGCATCCTTGGTCGCCTGTCTCTGACTGTCATCAAAGTAGGCAGGCACGGTTATCACGGCATCGCTTACAGGCTCGCCGAGATAGTCTTCTGCGGCCTGCTTCAGTTTTTGCAGGATCATTGCAGATATCTCCTGCGGAGAATATTTCTTGCCGCGTGCCTCTACATGGGCATCCCCGTTAGAGGCCGGAACAACTTTATATGGTAGCCTCTTCATGGCCTTCTTGACTATTTCGGAATCGTACTTCCTGCCCATAAGCCGCTTTATCGAGAATATCGTATTCTCGGGATTCGTAATGGACTGACGCTTTGCAATCTGACCGACCAGCCTTTCACCCTTTTCAGTAAAGGCAACTACCGATGGTGTTGTACGGCTTCCCTCCTGGTTTGGTATCACTACAGGCTCACCACCCTGCATAACGGCCACAACGGAATTTGTTGTCCCAAGGTCTATTCCAATCGCTTTCCCCATAATCTTTATTCCTCCTTCTTTATTTCTTCTGTTTATTCAGGTTGTTCATCTTAACGACTCTCATTCCCCGTAACATCATTGCTCATCCTCGGGTTTGGTCTTCCTGGAGACTGCCACCAGAGCCGGTCTTATAGTCCTGTCCTTGAGCATATACCCTTTCCTGTACTCTTCAACTACAGTCTTGTCATCAAGGTCGCTTCTCTCTACCTCGCTCATCGCATGATGATAAGCAGGGTCAAACGGTTTTCCAACTGCCTCTATCTCGCTAATACCATACTTGTTCAATACCTTTCTGAACTCCTTTAGCGTCAGCTCAACACCCTGAATGAGACTCTCTGCAGAAACTTCCTTTTCAGCATGCTGTATGGCCATCTCAAGGTTGTCAAGCACTGTCAGCAGCTCCTGAAGGAGTGGCTCAGTGCCGTATTTCAGCATTTCTTCCTTATCCTTCTGAACCCTCTTTTTATAGTTCTCAAATTCTGCATAGAGTCTGAGGTATCTCTCCCTGCTCTCAGCTAACTCGGTCTCCAGCTCCTTTATCCTCTCCTCAAGCGGCTGCTCAACCGGCACCAGATCTTCAGGCCCCTCTTTTTTCTCCTCTACAGGGTGTTCTTCCTTTATTTCCAGATCCTTTATCTCTCTTTTCTCCATTCCTGACCTCCTTCATCCAAAATTTCTGTTAGGAATCTTGCAGTTACATCCACAAGTGATATGGCGGAAGAGTAATCCATCCTTGTAGGCCCTATTATCCCAACGACTCCAGCAGGCTTGTCCCCCTCTTTATATGTTGATGTAATGATGCTCAAGGTCTTCATCTCTTCAACTGTGTTTTCCGCACCGATTACAACCTGAACCCCCTCCGCATTGGCAAGACTGTCTATCAGTTTTATAACTGCATGTTTATCTTCTATCGTCCTTGATATCTCCTTTATCTTCTCTATGTCGGAAAACTCGGGCAGCTCCAATATCTCGGTGAGGCCCGAGATAAAGACATTGGCCCCATAACAGGACATCACATCTCCACAGAGGTTTAGGGCCTGTAATATAAGTGTATCGCACAGCTCCTTGTCCCTTACCATCTCTTCAAGGAGACGCTGCCTTATCTCTTTTATAGTATACCCTGAAAACTCCCGGTTGAGATAACGGGCAATCTTGTTCAGGTCATTCCGTGAAAAAGAAAAGTTATTTTTAAGAATCTTATGTTTAATTATACCTTCATTGGTAAATAAAATTACAGCTATTCTGTCATCACTGTAAGGAATAAGTTCAATGCGCCTCAAGGTGCTGCCGTCCGGCCCTGGAGAGACCGCAATGCCAAGGTAGTGGGAGTGGATCGAAAGGGTCCTTGTTGTCTCGTCCAGCAGAGTATAAATATCTTCCCGTAAGTCTTCCAGCCTCCTGGTCAATGAGTCAATGAGGCCCTTGTGGCAACAGACATTTTCATCCATAAGATTCTCGACATAGAATCTGTAACCCTTGTCTGTAGGCACCCTGCCCGCTGATGTGTGTGGCTGACTCAGGAATCCCAGCTCCTCAAGGTCTGCCATAATATTTCTGATCGTGGCAGGAGAAAAATCAAATGCATACTTCCTGGTTACATACCTTGAACCAACAGGGTCAGGGTTGTTTATATAACTATGGATAACAGCCCAGAGAACTTTTATGCTCCTCTCGTCAAGCATCCGGAGGACTCACCTCTATGAATGGAATCTTTAAATTAAACATACGCATATATTAAATTAAACTTTCACAACACCAGCGGAATTTTCGTCTCGATGTAATGTAAGGGATATGTATCTTTTGATCATAATCTGCTTCTTTGCTGCAATGCACCTGCTTAGCACTCATTCGCTTAGAGTGCTAATAATTTAACAATTATTTTGTATGCCTGTCAAGTGGAACAAAAATGAAGGAAAAAAGACAGATGCGGGTTTTTCTTTTTCCTTTCGCTTGCCAACACCCCTGCCAAGCGGTTAAATTAAACCTGCATGATTGGCCAGCGATTAATCAAAAAAACAGAGGCACTGCTTGAAAAAGAAGAGGGAACAGTTTACAAAGACCCCGGAGGCAGGGTCAATGTATGCCTTGCATATCCAAACACCTACCACGTCGGCATGTCCAGCCTCGGGTTTCAGGGTATATACTCAATCCTTAACGCAAGGGATGACACAGTATGCGAAAGGGCATTTCTGCCTGATGAATCAGATCTGAAGGAGTTTGAGCGTACAGGCTCTGAGCTCTTCTCACTTGAGTCAAAGAGACCACTTAACAGGTTCGATATCGTTGCCTTCTCTGTATCCTTTGAAAACGACTATCCCTCCATCCCGCTGATGCTGAGGCTTGCACGGATAGGCGCCTTCAGTTCAGGGCGTAAGGAGAGGGAGCCTCTACTCCTCCTTGGAGGAGTATGTGCGATGTTCAACCCTGAACCCCTTTCAGATTTCTTTGACCTCATATTTATAGGTGAGGCAGACAGCAGCCTTGACGAACTCGTAGAAAGCTATAAGGGGTCTGAAGATAAGGGGTCATTTCTCAGGGCAATCTCTGAAAGAGAGGGTTTTTATGTCCCGAAGGGGTATGAGATCATATACTCTGATGACGGTAAGATAAAAGAAAGAAGAACTACAGGAGACTTCCCCCGGACAATCAGGAAGAGGACTGAGAGGGTACTAAACGGCAGACTCAGGCCAGCCATCACCACACCGGAGACGGAGTTTTCAAATATGTATCTCGTTGAGGCCATGAGGGGATGTGTCTGGAGTTGCAGGTTCTGTGTTGCCGGACATATATATAATCCTCCAAGGCACAAGGACATCGGAATATTGAAACAAGAGATAGACCTTGCCATGAAGACTACCGGCAGGGTCGGGCTGATCGGGCCTTCACTAACCGACTACCGTTATGCAACAGAGGCATTGCAGATAGAGGGGGTGGACTTCTCCATTACCTCCCTGCGGGCAACACCAAAGGCAGAAAAACTCCTCTCCCTCATGAAAGGACACCGCAGCATATCAATAGCACCGGAAGCAGGCACCGAACGTTTAAGAAGGATAATCAACAAGAGGATCACTGAAGAGGAGATCATGGAGACGGCAGAACTGATACTGCGGCATGATATTCATACCCTCAGGCTCTATTTTATGATTGGTCTGCCTTTTGAGACAGAGGAGGATATAGAGGGGATAATCGATCTTGCCAAAAATATCCGCTCACTCAACACACGGGGCACCATAGTCCTGAGCACAAGCACCTTTGTTCCAAAACCTTTTACCCCCTTCCAATGGCATCCCATGACAGCGGAGAAGACGATCAAGGCCAGGCTGAAAATGATCAAGTCAGGCCTGAATATAAAGGGGATCAGGGTATTTCATGACGTGATAAAATACGCCTTTATGCAGGGTGTGTTTTCAAGGGGTGACAGGAGGCTCTCCAGAGTACTGTATGATATGAAAGAGCCCGGCAGGTGGAAAGAGACTCTCGGAGATACCGGACTGGACCCTGACTTTTACCTCTTCAGGGAGAGGTCGTTTGAAGAGATCCTGCCATGGGACTTTATTGATGCAGGCATTTCAAAGGAGGCCCTGTGGGGGGAATATATGAAGGCACGAAAGTCAGCGGGCCTTCACTGAAGAGAGAATGGCCAGCCCCAGGACAAACAGTACAAGCACTGAAAGCACCGCAGGTCTCTGACTCCCTGTAGCAGATGAGATCATACCAAAAAGCACCGGACCGATTATCGCTGACGTCTTTCCTGCAAAGGCATAAACACCAAAATACTCCCCCTCCATACCCGGAGGTATGAATCCTGAAAAAAGGGCCCTTGACGCAGCCTGCACACTCCCAAGCCCCAGGCCGGCCATCATGGCTATACCCCAGAAGAACCGCTTGTCATCCACCAGGTATGCACACACTGTAACTGCAATCCAGAGTAAAAGGGAAAGGACAACCACCTTCTTTGCCCCCCACCTGTCAGTGGGAGTTGAAAGGGCGATTGAGCCAATCATTGCAGTAACCTGCACAAGGAGATACAGAAAAACAAGTTCGGAACCTGTAAAGGCGAGTGTAACAGATGCATAAATACCTGAAAATACTATAATTGTATTTACTCCATCCTTATAGAGCCAGTAAGCAAGGAGGAACCTCCTCACTTTTTTAATTCGCAAAACATCTCTCAATAATCTCAGGGTCTTCCTTATCCCCTCAAGTGCCGACTTTCGGGGTGACCCCGACGGCCTGTCCGAAGGCAGAAAATAAAAGGCGGGTAAGGAAAAGAGAAGATAGAAAACCGAGACCATCGGCCATGAAAAACGGATCATCCCATTTTTTATAAAAAGCATGGATATCAGGAGGGCAAGTACCGAACCCGCGTAACCAAGGCCAAACCCCCACCCCGAAACCCTCCCCTGGTGGTC
>VAPH01029729.1_pt1 | contig 10209 bp, 9 predicted proteins | sample 3393861 | NCBI WGS metagenome assembly VAPH01 (sample SAMN08290439, study PRJNA428436) | hydrothermal vent metagenome | isolation source: Deep-sea hydrothermal vent chimney | place: Atlantic Ocean: South-mid Altantic Ridge | reverse complement strand
TGCGTGGCCAGTTTCAGAACCGTCGACATCAAGGCGCATCAGGTCATGCGGGCAGATATGCATGCAGGCGGGCTTATCCCGCCCCTCACAGGCATCGCATTTTTCAGTACGAACGTAAGTGGGCATGTGTTAGCTCCTTTTTTTACTACTATCGGCTTAGACTCAGTTTCTATCCGGCATCCAGCGCAGCAGGTCTATTGATTCCCAGCTATCCGGATCGACCATCTATGCTACCAGAAATCCTGAATAATTCCTTGTCATAGCGTAGTGCTTCATATTATTTGACAATTAAGCGTGACGAGAAACCGTTAGCTACAAGGCAGGTTTCGAAGTAAATGGTTGTTCCCTTTGCAAGGAAGCTAACGCCGTAGATGACGGTTTCTCGCCGCGCCCGAAGGGAGACCCACAGATGGTTCAATACGGCGTTGCAGCTTTTGCCAGGGGAATTACCATTACCTGCAAACTGCGCCTTGTCTTGAACCATCTGTGGGCCTCTTAATTGTCAAATAATATGAAGCACTACGCTAGCAAAGAAAAGCCGCCAGTTATGGCGGCTTTAAATTTACTTAGACGCCTAAAGTACCGTTAGTTCAGAGTCTGGTAATAATCCATCAATATTTGCGCAACTTCTGGACGCGAAAACTCTGGCGGTGGTGCTTCACCGTTACCCAGCATCTCACGCACAGCCGTGCCAGACAGCAAGATAAAGTCATCTTTAGTATGATCATCAACATCGCGCATCATCACTACCTTGTTGAGCTTTTTCGAATAAGCGGTGTGATCGGCATTGAATATCTCAATTTCCAGCGATCCGGCAGGCACTTCATCGTCGAAGATAGTCTGCGCATCAAACGCGCCGTAATAGTCGCCAACACCGGCATGGTCTCTACCAATGATGAAATGTGTTGCACCCATATTCTGGCGGAACAATGCGTGCAGCACCGCTTCACGTGGGCCGGCATACAGCATGTCGAAGCCATAACCACAAATCATGACGCTGTTGGCGGGGAAATAGTGTTCCGCCATAATACGGATAGAGGCATCGCGTACCGGTGCCGGGATATCGCCAGGTTTCAGCTTACCTAACAGCATGTGGATGACACAGCCATCTGCCTTGACGGCTTGCATAGCCATTTTGCACAGCTCTTCATGCGCACGGTGCATTGGGTTCCTGGTCTGGAAGGCAACTATCGTTTTCCAGCCATGTTCCTTAATTTCATTACGAATTTCTACCGCAGTGCGGAATGTATCGGGGAAATCAGACTGAAAATAACTGAAGTTCAGTACTTCTATCGGACCGGATACAGCAACCTGCCCCTGACTCATGAATGCAGCAACGCCGGGATGCTCAGCATCATCGGTACGATATACCCTGTCTCTCATCAGCGCCATTTGCTCATCGGTGACTTCTTCAATTGCGGAGACCGTCTGAATTGCAAGTACCGGGTTGCCATCTACATTCGGGTCGCGCAAAGCAATACGATCACCGGCAGCAAAGCCTTCGGCCTTTTCTGTCAGGTTCAACACAGGGACAGGAAAGAACACGCCATCGGTAGTTTTCAGGTTTTCTGCACAACTGACTGCATCGGCCACGTTCATGTAACCGGTCAGTGGATTATAGTAACCGGCTCCCAGCATGACGGCATTGCCGGCGGCTGAAGAACTCAGTTGCATGGAAGGCAGACCTTCTGCCTCTTTGGATAATGCTTCGTGTTTTACCGTGTCGTATACAAACAACGGATTCAACTCATCGGAACCGTGCGGTTTTATCATTGCTCAGAAACTCCTTGCTAGATTGTTCGAGTAATAGGGTGTCGGGCGATTCTTCAGATTTACGGCGCCCGTGTCAATCAATGCTTTTTATGCGGATATTGCGAAGAATGTAACTGGCGATGCCAGATTCAGGCCTGGTGCCCTGTCACAATAGAAAATCAGGCATGAAAACGGCATGAGTAGCAGCTCACTCAGTCGTCAACTCACGGAATTCTATTAAAATTTTCTCATATTTTTCAGCAGTTTGCTCGCGTTCCCTGCGTAGCTGAGTAATTGCCAAATAATAATTATCCAGGTTATCCTGCTTAGTTTTTATTCGTCTCTCAACTTTTTTCTTTTCCGTGTCCTGTGCGGGGACCGGCCTTGCTTTAAGCGCTTTTAAATCCAGACGCATAGTCGCCAGCAACTCTTCCTGCAATCTGAGGTTCTTGTCCATGCCCTTCAGTCTGTCATCCCGCGCGCGAATGACACTATCTTCTGTCGGATAGATAGCCAGAATACGCTTCTTTTCCATTTCACGCCTGGCCTGCTGCTTTTCCTCCAGCTCTTTTCGTTTCTCCTCAGCTTCCTGAGCTTTTATTTCCTCAATCGTCATCGGCACACCGATCTCATCGATCTTGCGTCCGGTATTATCGATAATCGTTATTTTTGCAGTCCCGCAGGCAGACGCTGCAAGATCCCCATAATGCCATTTACCATCCGCATCCTGACATTTTGCAATAGCATGGACGACAGCGGAATTTGCAAGTAAAACAAGGGCTAATATGGAAATCACGTGTACTGGCTTAATTCTTAAAATGGGCATGGGCTACTCGCAGGAAATTTTATTGTCAGTATATAATTTTTTACACAGCTATTAATATCATACTTCAGAATTGTAATACATCAATACCACAACCATAGCTTTAAAATCAGAATATGGACTTATTTGAGCAAATCCTGCTTTTTATCGTATCTACGGTCGCTAACACATTTTCAGCCTACGCAGGTGGCGGTGCCGGCCTGCTCCAGTTGCCTGCCCTGATTTTTCTTGGTTTGCCATTTACCGTGGCATTAGCAACACACAAAATCGCCAGTGTGGCACTCGGAGTGGGGGCTGCTATTCGTCACTCTAAGGAGAAAAAGCTGCAGTGGCAGTTTGCGCTGTTTATCCTTATTACAGGGGTCGTTGGTGTAATACCCGGGGCACGGTTTATCCTCACAGTTCCAGAGAACCTGGCCAATCTGGCATTGGGCGTGATGACTATAGGCCTTGCTCTCTACTCCTGGCGCAATCCGGAGATGGGCGTCACGGCTAAGCACAATCACCGCAATAAAACAGGCTTGCTGGCTGGCGGCGCTGTCCTGATAATGATTGGCTTTCTGAACGGTTCACTAACCTCCGGAACAGGACTTTTCTGCACACTGTGGCTGGTTCGCTGGTTTGGCCTCGATTACAAGCTGGCCGTAGCCTATACGCTCGTGGTGGTGGGGATTTTCTGGAATGGCAGCGGGGCCATCACCCTGTCCTTGCTGGGTACCGTTGAATGGTCATGGCTGCCAGTCCTGCTACTGGGCTCGGTAATAGGTGGCTATACCGGCGCACATCTGGCCATCAAAAGCCGCAACCGCTCTATTAAACGCGCATTTGAACTAGTGACTTTTCTTACCGGCCTCGCCCTTATAGCTAAAGCGCTGTCCATTTGATAACCACATGATAAGCAATCCGAACACTATCATCGGTAGTGACAAAATCTGCCCCATGGTCATCCAGTCCATGGCAATAAAACCAAGGTAATCATCCGGTTCACGAGTGAATTCTACGATAAAGCGGAAGAACCCATAGAGAACCAGAAACAGGCCCGAGACTCTTGCCGCGGACCGTGATTTGGCACTGTAGATCCAGAGTATGGCAAACAGGATAAGGCCTTCCAGTATTGCCTCGTAGATCTGAGAAGGATGGCGGGCTGCTGACCCCGCCATAGGAAAGACCATACCCCATGACACATCAGTGACACGCCCCCACAATTCCTGGTTAATAAAGTTGCCGATTCGCCCGAAAAAGAGGCCGATTGGCACCAGTGGTGCGACAAAGTCACTGACTTCGAAGAAACTTCTTTCTGTTTTTCTGCCAAACAGCCAGATCGTCAGCAACACCCCTATCAGACCACCATGGAAAGACATGCCACCTTCCCATACTTTGAAGATATCCATAGGCTGAGCCAGATAATCGCTCAGTTTGTAAAATAGGATATAGCCCACGCGGCCACCAAGTACTGCACCCAGCGCCCCGTAGAGAATAAGGTCACCCACCTGCTCATTGCTCCAGCTGTCGTCTTTTGATGCACGCCAGAGCCCCAGCAACCAGGCTGCGGAAAAACCAAACAGGTACATCATGCCATACCAGTGAACTTTTAAAGGGCCAATACTGACAAGAACAGGGTCTATTTCAGGAAAATTTATCATCTACCTATTATCGCCTTAAACACACATAAGAAAAACACCATACTCAAAAGTAATTTTGATATAGCAGGCCACATTTCTTATACCTCAATAACCTAACCACTTCACTTAAAAAATAAAATCTAAACAATGTCTCTCACGGGGTTCACGGAGAACACGGGGAAATCAAAAAGAAAATCTATTGTACTGTTCATTTTTGTCTATCCTGCAATGAAAAATCCTATGACCTCTCTGCATACCCGGTGAGAGAACATTACGTTAAGAAACCTCTGATCATCCAACCCGGCTAACCCGCCAGAAACGCCAGACCAGCCAGCCCGCAGCTAGCGTCAGACTCGCCACCAGCCCCATCCACAAACCCTGTGGGCCAAATGCCCGGGTAATACCCAGGTAATACGAAAAAGGCAGGCCGACAAACCAGTACGCCACGACGCTTACCAGCAAGGGATACAGGGTGTCCTTCATGCCACGTAAGGCACCTGCGGCTGACACCTGTATGCCATCTGATAATTGAAAAATCGCTGCCATGAACAATAATGTAACCGCCATCGCCGCCACGTCTGCATCCTTGCTGTAGATCGATACAACCATCTCCGGGAACAACAGCATAATACTTGCCGTTCCAAACATACACATGCCGGCCAGACTAATGCCAGCCAGGCCACGGAAACGGGCGTCATGAGGCCGCTGCTCTCCCAGTGCATGGCCGACACGTATCGTAGCTGCCGCGGATATCCCCAGGGGAATCATAAACATCATACCGGCAAAATTGATGGCGATCTGATGCGCTGCCACCTCGATTACACCCAGGCTTCCCATCAACAAACCTACAGCGGAAAACATTCCGACCTCGTTAACCAGTGTAAATGCGATTGGTAGCCCAAGTCGCAGCATCTCTTTTGTTCGCTGCCAGTCCGGTTTCAACTTTTCAGATTGCCAGATATCTGCATAGCGGTGATGAGTAAGAATATAGGCCACCAGCATCAGAAGATTAATCCACATCACCGCGGCAGTTGCCCAGCCTGCACCCACTGCTCCCATCGCCGGCACCCCCAGCTTGCCGAACATCAGTATGTAATTGAGCAACACATTGATGGCGAGCCCAATAAGCTGAATGACCATCATTGGACGGGTATAGCCAATGCCTTCACTGACAAAACGCAGTGCCAGATAGGCGGCTACAGCCGGAATTCCCCATGAAACGGCATACAGATAGCCTGTCGCTACCGGTACGATGCCTGCATCAATACCAACCCATTCCATCACCCCTGATAGCAGTCGTACGGAATAAAAACCCAGTAACCCCAGTACAAAAGACACCAACAGAGCTTGCTTGATCAGATCCCGGATCGCTGCTGTCTGACCAGCACCAAAATACTGCGAGACCATACTGGAGACAGCCATCATCAGACCGACGCTAAACAGATACACAGGCACCCAGAGGTTGGCACCCACCGCAATAGCACCGAGTGCCAGAGGGCTGATCCGCCCGGCCATAATGGTGTCGACAAAACCGGTAGCAATCAGCGCGATCTGGCCAATCGTAATCGGCACTGACAGCCTTGCCAGCTGGCCATATTCCCGTATCAGTGCTTTTCTTTTCTTACTCATTGAAGGCGTGAATCTTTTTCATTTTTCCATATCAGAAACAAAAAAAGGCCGCGAAAATCGCGGCCTTTTAACTCTAACAGCATACGGCTGTTAGTAATATCTTTAGGGCACCTCTATTTACTATGGATAGAGGTGCCCTTTAATCTTTAACGACTGATTACCAGCCCCTGCCCTGATCAAACTGTGGCATGGGTGGCGGCATGTCGTTAAACCCCGGAGGTGGCCCGAAACCTTGCGGTGGGCCGAATTCCTGAGGTGGAACAAAACCCTGAGGCGGGCCCCATGGCGCAGGCTGCATGGCTGGATTAAACGGTGCGCCATACTGAGGCTGAGCAAAGCCCTGTGGAGGCCCCCATGGATCAGGTTGGCCGTATGGCATCTGCATAGGCATCTGCATAGGCATCTGCATTGGGTTCTGCGCAGACTGTGGTCTCTGATTTTCAGCAGGCCGGGATGCGGTTGCATTGTCTGTGGCAGATTCTGCAGTCGCGTCATCTTTTTCGTCACTGCTGTTGAAAAGACCACCGAAGAAGCTAGTGCTTTCTTCAGTTTTTTCCTCAGGTTCTGTTTTGTCAACCGCAGGCTTTGCAGGCGCCATGTCCATCGGCATAACCTTAGGCATTATCTTCGTCATTCCTTTCGGCATGGCCGCTGGCATCCCGGCTGGCGCAGCCGGTGTTGTCGCGACGGATGAGCCTGTTTTGCTCTCGCTGCTTTCTTCATCATCCGATAGATAGGATATAAATGCCCATAGTCCAATGATGATCAGAAGTGCTATTGAAATCCTGGAAAGTATGACCAGCCCGTCTTTTTTCTGAGCTGGGCGGCTATTAACAACGGGTGACGCCGGTTCCGCTTTTAGACGAATCCCAAGCTTTGTCCCTTCTTTCTGGCCGTTAGTATTTGTGGCAGCAACCGGTGCCGCTTTCTCGGCAACGGCAGGTTTTATGGATTTCTTTTTCACCGCTTTTTTAACCGTTTTCTTTTTAACGCTTTTAGTCATCTTTTTCGCAGTTGTACTATCTTCTGCTAGCTTGTCATTTTCGTCGGCCATCTCTATAGCTCCGCTTGAATTTGTTCGTGTGAATTGCTTATTTTGCTACCTGAAGACTATAAACATCAAGTAGTATCAATATAAGCTTATAATTATATTATATAATTAGAGATAAAGATAGGTGCCCTAAATTCTTCAGGGCACCTCTATTTTTCAGGATAGATCAAACTGCATGCAAAATCTTTCGTGAGAAAAAAGTCTCACGAGATTGGCGTAGGTCGACTTAGCGATAGCGTAAGCCGACGAAGTTTGAAAGGAATGTCAGCTTACGCTGTCGCTAAGCAGACCTACATAAAGAGTCAGGGCTGTCTATTAAGGATAGAGGTGCCCTTCAATTACCAGGGATGGTAGTTAAAGTTGTACTCAAAACGCGCAGCTATTTCTTCTCGTGTTGGCTCGTGATTCTGGGTACCGCCAACTTCTATTTTGGCTGCCCCCATGATTGCAGCCAATCTGCCGGTAGTTTCCCAGCCCATATTGTTCATCAGGCCATACAATAAACCCGCACGGTAAGCATCACCGCAACCGGTCGGGTCTTTCAGCTTATCAATACTGGCAACAGGTATGTCGATTTCCTTATTATCTGTATAGATAATAGACCCTTTGCCACCACGGGTAACCACTAAAGCGTTCACTTCGCTAGCAATCTCCCTGGCATTTTTGCCGGTACGCTCAGAAAATAACTGGAATTCATAGTCATTCAAGGTCAGCCAGGTGGCCTGTTCAAGAAATCGATTCAGGTCATCACCATCAAACATCGGCATACCCTGGCCTGGGTCGAAAATAAACGGGATGTTGGCCTCAACAAATTGAGCTGCATGATCGATCATGCCCTGCCGTCCATCCGGGGAGACGATGCCGATCGTTACGCCCTTTTCGTCAGATACCTTGTTCAGCTGTGACTGATTCATCGCACCCGGATGGAAGGCGGTAATCTGGTTATCATCCAGATCCGTGGTGATATAGGCCTGCGCAGTATAATCGTCAGCAAGTTCTTTCAATGATTCCCGGCTAACCCCGTTCTTATCCATCCAGTCAGCATAGGGATCGAAGTCACGCCCCACCGTCGCCATTGGTCTACCTTCACCACCCAGTAGATTCAGGTTATAAGCAATGTTCCCGGCACAACCGCCGAACTCACGACGCATGGTAGGCACCAGAAAAGACACATTCAGGATGTGTACCTGATCCGGCAGAATGTGATTCTTAAAACGATCCTCAAATACCATGATGGTATCAAAAGCCATCGACCCACAAATTAAAGCTGTCATGTTGATATTCCGTTAATTATAAAAAATCAGTTTTGTTTTTCCTGCCAGACGATATCCAGCTGCCTCGCAGCACGCACATCATCCAGCCGCCGTACAGGCAGGGTATGTGGAGCGGTTTTTACTGTTTCCACCTGTTCAACAATTTCTTTTCTGATCTCTATCATCGCGCCGATGAAACCGTCCAGTTCCTCCAGGCTCTCACTTTCGGTTGGTTCTATGAGAAAGCATTCCGGCACCAGTAAAGGGAAGTATGTGGTAGGGGCATGATAACCCTTGTCCAGCAGGCGCTTGGCGAAGTCCATTGCTGATACACCGGTGTCGGCCTTTTCCTTTTTCAGTGTTAGAATAAACTCATGCGTCGCCCGACGAGTCGGATAGGCCATTTCAAAGCCAGCCTGTTCAAGTTTTTCTTTCATATAGTTGGCATTCAGTGTGGCGTAATCGGCTACCCGTTTCATGCCGCCGCGTCCCAGCAGACGTGCATAGACCCAGGCACGCAACAGGATGCCCGTGTTGCCCATAAAGCAGGACAAACGACCTATGGTCTGCGGGCAATCGTTCTTATCCAGCAGTTTGTACTCTCCTGATGACTCAACGATTTTTGGCACCGGTAAAAAAGGGATCAGGCGTTCATTCACCCCTACCGGTCCCGCACCCGGGCCACCGCCACCGTGAGGCGTAGAAAAAGTCTTGTGCAAATTAAGATGAATCACATCGAAGCCCATTTCACCCGGCTTGACCTTGCCCAGGATGGCATTCATGTTGGCACCATCGTAATAAAGCAGACCACCTGCCTCATGCACCATGGCTGCAATCTCTTTGATCTGTCTCTCGAAAACACCCAGAGTAGACGGATTGGTCAGCATCAGACCGGCAGTTTGCGGGCCAACGATAGCGCGCAGCGCCTCGATGTCTACATCTCCATTATCCAGCGTAGGAATTTCGCGCACCTTGTAGCCACACATCACTGCGGTGGCCGGATTGGTGCCATGCGCAGCATCGGGCACCAGGATTTCTTCACGAGCCTCATCATTTCTGGAATCGTGGTAGGCACGGATCATGGCAATGCCAGTAAATTCACCCTGCGCACCGGCCATCGGTGCCAGGCTGACTTCAGCCATACCGGAAATATCTTTCAATATCTCCTGCAGGTCGAACAGGCAGCTCAGTATCCCCTGCCCGGTTGAATGCGGCGATGAAGGGTGGCGCCCGCTAAAACCGTCATACTGTGCGGCTTCGTTACAGATTCGCGGGTTGTGCTTCATGGTGCAGGAACCCAGCGGGTAGAACTGCGTATCAATGGAAAAGTTTAACTGGCTGAGACGGGTATAGTGTCTGACTACCTGCATCTCAGAGACTTCAGGAAGCGCCGGCTTTTCTTTGCGCAACAAACCTGCCGGTATGTCATCGATAGCTGCGGTAGCGGAAAGAAACTGCGCATTATTTACACGCCCGGCGGTGGATTGTTCGAAAATTAGTTCAGTCATGTCAGTTCATTAAATATTGTGATTTATCATTCGCTACGTTTGCTAACGACACGCTGTAGCTGCAACGCGTACTCATCCATCTCTTCTTCACTGCGCAACTCTGTCGCACAGACCAGCAGGCAGTCCTGTAGATCAGCATAATCAGCGGCAAGCGACTTACCGGCAATAATGCCCTGTGCCGTCATCGCACGCAGCAAGTCTTCTATCGGAGTATCAATGCGCAATACACATTCATGGAAAACAGCACTGCTGAATACGACCTCGACACCATCAACTGCGGTCAGTTTTTCAATCAGCTTCCGTGTATTCGCATGTGAAGCCTGCGCTGCCTGAGCCATCCCTGCAGGCCCCATCAATGACATATAAAGGGTGGCCGCCGTCACCATCAGGCCCTGGTTGGTACAGATATTCGAGGTCGCCTTGGAGCGCCGTATATGCTGCTCTCTGGCCTGCAGGGTGAGCGTAAAACCCTGCTTACCATCAGCATCCACTGTGCGTCCGATCAGGCGTCCCGGCATCTGCCTGACCAGTTTCTGGGTGCAGCACATGAATCCAAAATACGGGCCACCGG
>VAPH01075693.1_pt1 | contig 10222 bp, 7 predicted proteins | sample 3393861 | NCBI WGS metagenome assembly VAPH01 (sample SAMN08290439, study PRJNA428436) | hydrothermal vent metagenome | isolation source: Deep-sea hydrothermal vent chimney | place: Atlantic Ocean: South-mid Altantic Ridge | reverse complement strand
CGGGCTCTGCTTCAACCAGCCCTTCCCTCTTAAGCAGCCTTTCCATCATTAAACTGTCATACTGGTTGACCTTACATCCTAACGTGGTTATGGAAAATTTATTTTTCACCAGCTTTTTCTGCATATTTTAATTGTTGTTAGTAACTTAGTTTTTTGCACAGGCGATAAGGTCAGACTTAACCGAATCAACAATAGAAATTAAATTCTTCTTGTTTTTATCCGGCAACGTTTTTAATGCCTGAATGCGGTCTGTATAGTTTTTTGTTACTGCAATAACTTCTTCTATCATATCCCGTAGGGTTTTCTTTCTGAAACCAAGATTTTTTGTGAACTGTAATAGAGCTTCGCCAAGGTAAACTTCTCCATACCCTCCAAATTGCATAGGAGTTAACAGGTTGTGAATACTGTAAGCTCGCATAGGTGTTGGATCATAAACAGGCGAAAATAAAAGAGTGTTTTTCAGGCTTATGATCGAGAGATTTTCCATGTGCATATCACCATTTCCTGTTGCTAAGGCCAGCAAAAGACGTTTTAGAAGATACTGTTTTGCAGACTTCTTGTTTGTAACCAAATCAATGGGCGAACGGTCGATAGCCCGTCCGATTGCGTCATAACTTGTGCTGTAAGAGTTTGTTATGCTCTGATTGCCTGAAGCAAATATGGAGTATAAAGTTTCTGTAAACAGGGGATTGCAATTTTTATCACGGTCGAATCGTTCGATCACAAATGTTGGAATATCATTAATTATGGTTTTCCATCTGCGGGGGACATCAAAGCCCGCCTCTTCGTGCAAGTCCAAAGCCAGGGATTCCAACTCGATAATGCCGGGATAACTCTTTGTCTGCTCAAATTTCAAAATTACATCCGTAATACCATGTGCTCCAATTTTGCTTGGAAGTCCTATCCTACCGGTCCATCCAGTGTCAGGAATTGTCATTAGCAGTTTTGGGATAGCGCCACCAACGGTGGGTGTAGCTCCGATCATCTGAATAAACCCTTCTGAATCGACGTCAAACCATGTCAAAAACTCCTTCAAAGAGAAACCAAACTTATCCGAAACCTCAAAAAGCCCGTGCTTGCCGGGAGTGGAATACCACTCAAGAGCTTTTTCGTCGTCTCTAAATACATCCAGATGCCCGATCCCTCCGTGGCCTGCTATCATCAGAATTTTCCAATCCGCATCAAAACCTCTGGAAGGAACAATGCCTTTTTTGGCCAGATAACTCAAAATGAGCTGCCGTTGAAAATTCTTTTCGCCCCTGGGTGGTATCAGGGATTGAATAGGAGGCAGTAAGTCAAAAAATTCAGAACGAGGTCGAACCACAGTTGTCTGTTGAATAATTTCAGGAGGATATATAAGTCCGATCCCTGGCAGACCGGTATTCATGAAATCTTTGCTATAGGTGAACCGACACTCGGAATCAGTCACATATATACGTCCCATCTTTATCGGACGTATTCCTGTACGTGTCCAAACAACTGCGTCATAGTCAGTTTTCACCAAACACATCTCCTGAGAGAATTTTTTCGAGAACAGGATGCTCTGGAACCAGCGCTACTCTAAGATCAACAGCACTGGCCAGCCGTATCAGAGTTGAAAGCTGTATGTCAGATGCTTTTTTTGCACGAGACAATGTTTCCTGTGATATCCCAGCCTTCTCTGCAATATCTTTCTGTTCAAGGTTTTGTTTTTTTCCTTCAAGAATAATTTGATCAAGCAGTGTGGAAATAACACTTCGCATAAAGTTGACTCCTTTGTCAATTATATTAAATATTTTAGGTTAATTTGATGTTATTGTCAACTATGAAATTGATCATACGGTCAATTTCTTTGTAAATAGTATCTAAATTAACATATGTGTCAAATTACCGAAGTCTGTTAGCGCAATATGATTTGACCTATACTGCACGGGGGCTATTTACTTTTGTGACCAATCTGTTAAAATGGTTGCCATGATCGAAACGAGAAAACCATACGTTATTACGCGGCAAAAAGTTATTTTTGACTATGATAAGCTGCATTGTGAGACGCCTGAGAAACTTCTTAAAAGCAAGCTTTTTGAGGAAATAGTAGACCGTTTTATCGGGAAAATAACCTCAAAAGGAAGCTCTATTTTTGTCCACATCAGGAAATGTCTACCTTCTCTACAAAACGATAAGATGCCTGGATACTTTGTGGCGCTCTTCAGACTTCTATCAAGTCATACAGCAGAAGAGATTGCCGAGATAACAAACGAATATAGCGCTATTCTGGCAGAAAAAGAATATTTATATGAGTTTATCGAAGAGCTGTATAACTACTGGAGAGGGTTCGAAAGGTTCGTTTATATTGAAGCGCCGAAAAGATCGCAGTACACAAAGAGCAGTTCACATCATTCCCAGTTCATAAAATCAAATGAGGAATTTAAGAACACTGTCCTCTCTGTTTATAGAACGGTAAGGAAAAACCTGCTTGGTAAAAATCCACGAGTATACCGGCAGCTACCCGCTGGTGCGAACATGGGAATGCTCCTTGAAAAGATAGACTGGCATGCTCCGGATCTCTATGCGCCATTACTGGAGATCCCCTTTGTTCGCCTTTCGCTGATTGAGCCTCCTGTGATTCTCTATCCGGTAATGAATACAAGAAAAGGCCGGTTTGAGGAAATACAACAGTTAGATAAAAAAATGCTTAGTCTGAATCCGGATGAGTGGTTCTGTTTTCCGGCAAAGGTAGGCGGATTGATCGGCTTTATCTATTTTCATCGTGATTTTGTATCACTAGGACTATCGCTCGGCAACCTTTTTGAGATTGCCGAATATGAGCAAATCAGCAACAAAAAGCCGGATCTCATGCTTCTTTTCGGTCTCAAAAATGACCTGCCTGGAGATACTGTCTTTTATGAAGACAATTCTGATGGCACCCTTGTGGGCCTGATCAGACATTCTGAAGACGTAGATTATTTCGGTTATTTCAAGAAAATGACGCTTACTCTTCACAACATTGCGATGCTGAAAAAAGGACGGTTTCCTGTCCATGGTGCGATGGTTTATATCAGGCTCAAAGACGGAAGTGAAGCTAACGTTGCAATAATCGGCGATAGCGGGGCAGGGAAATCAGAGACGCTTGAAGCTCTTCGTACACTTGCAGAAGATCATATATGCGAAATGAGGATCATTTTTGATGATATGGGATCTCTTGGAATTGATCACAACGGATCGGTATCCTGCTACGGAACAGAGATAGGAGCATTTGTGCGTATCGATGATCTACAGCCTGGATATGCGTATGAGGAAATTGATCGAAGCATTTTCATGAATCCAGATAAGACAAATGCGAGACTTATCATACCCATAACCAGATATCATCACATTGTTAAGGGCTATCCTATAGATATGCTTCTGTATGCCAATAATTATGAACAAATCGATGATGACCATCCCGAGATTGAATTTTTTTCAACATCAGAAGATGCCCTTTCGGTCTTCAGAAGCGGAGCTCGGTTTGCAAAAGGAACGACGGATGAAAAAGGACTCGTTTATACATATTTTGCCAACCCCTTTGGTGCACCTCAGCGCATGGAAAAACATGAAGAGGCCGCGACTTCCTATTTCCAGAAAATGTTCGATACAGGAGTAAAACTAGGGCAGATACGGACTCGACTCGGTATCGAAGGATTTGAACAAATTGGGCCACGGACTGCTTCGCTAAAACTATTCAAAATTATTCAAACGCTATTTGGTCAAAAATAAATAAGCCATAATAGCCATAGGCGTTTTTTCTTATTTGAAACTATCTTTGAATTGTCTTTAAACTTTCTTTAAATTATCTTTAAATTATTTTTAAATTATTTTTGGAACTTTTCAATCTTTTAAAACAATGGGACTAAATTGTGGAATAGTCGGACTTCCGAATGTGGGCAAGTCCACCATCTTTAACGCTTTGACAGCCGCGTGTGCGGAATCGTCCAACTATCCATTCTGCACTATTGACCCAAACGTGGGTATGGTAAAGGTGCCTGATCCAAGACTTAATGCCCTTTCCGATCTTGTAGGCCCGGAACGTGTAGTCCCCGCAGTGGTTGAAATAGTCGACATTGCAGGCATTGTGGAAGGTGCAAGCAAGGGAGAAGGACTTGGTAATAAGTTTTTAGGAAATATACGCTCGGTGGATGCGATCATACATGTGGTTAGATGTTTTGACGATGACAACGTAGTGCATGTATATGGATCAACAGATCCCATACGCGACTTAGAAGTTATTCAGGCCGAGCTTGCACTGGCCGATCTTGAAACCGTAGAAAAACGGATTGAGAAGGTTGAAAAAATATCAAAATCAGGAGACAAGAAAGCCATAGAGTCACTGAATATTTACCAAAAGGTTCGAGATGAGCTTAACCGTGGAGGACAAGCAAGAAACATATCTCTTGGAGCAATCGGGCAGGAGGAAATTAAAGACCTTTTTCTGCTGACAGCCAAACCGGTGATATATGTGGCAAACGTATCTGAAGATGACTTGCAGGCCGGCAATAAACACGTAGAGACTCTTAAAGAGACAGCGGCAAAGGAAAACGCTGGTCTGGTTGTTATCTCAGGCCAGATCGAGGCGGAAATTGCCGAGCTGGAGGGGGATGAAAGGCAGGCATTTCTTGAAGAGATTGGGCTGAAAGAGTCGGGCCTGGACAGGATGATTAAAGCCTGTTATGACATGCTTGGTCTTATCACCTTTTTTACTGCAGGCCCAAAAGAGGTCAAGTCCTGGACCATAAAAAGCGGAGATAAAGCCCCACAAGCTGCCGGAACAATCCATACAGATTTCGAAAAAGGTTTTATCCGGGCCGAAACCATATCCTTTGATGACTACGTAAGTGCTGGAAGCGAAGCCAAAGTCCGGGAGCTGGGACGCATGCGCGTAGAAGGAAAAGACTACGTGGTTGCAGACGGCGATGTAATGCATTTTCGTTTTAATTTATAAAACAGGCGTAACTGGTTACAGGGTGCAGAGAACAGTTGGCAGGAAAAACTATTGAACGCTATTTTTTTTAATAATCTGTTCATATTTCTACATTCTGTACTCTGACAACTGCACCCTTTTAAAAGGAGATACTGTGCGTTATTCCAACCTCTTTATTCCAACCCTGAGAGATGACCCGGCCGAGGCCGAAGCCATAAGTCATAAATTACTGGTACGGGCCGGTTACGTTCGGCAGCTTGCGGCCGGGCTGTATATTTACCTGCCTCTTGGTTTGCGGGTTCTTCAGAGAATAAATGCTGTTTTAAAAGAGGAGATGGACGAGTTAGGCGCACAGGAAGTGTCTATGCCCATTCTTCATCCAGCCGAGATCTGGCAGCAGACGGGCAGGTGGTCGGAGATAGGAGACGAAATGTTCAGGCTTAAAGACCGGGGAGAGCGGGACATGTGCCTGGCCATGACACACGAAGAAATCATAACCTGGCTTGCAGCGCATGAGATCCGATCATACCGTGATCTTCCGCAGGTTTGGTATCAGATTCAAACAAAACTGCGGGACGAGGCCAGGCCCAAAAGCGGAATACTCAGAACCCGTGAGTTCATAATGAAAGATTCCTACAGCTTTGACAGAGACGAAGCAGGACTCGAAAAAAACTACAAACTGCACTCCGATGCCTATCACAGGATTTTTTCTAGGTGCGGTATACACTTCTACCAGGTAGAATCCGATCCCGGAATGATGGGAGGAGCTACTGCGCATGAATTCATGGCAACATCTCCTGCAGGTGAGGACAAGATAGCTCTGTGTACCGGTTGCGGCTACCAGGCAAACCTGGAGATGGCCGAATCCAGGCCGCAGTATATCGAAGACCAGAACTGGCAGAAGGAAGAAATCAACACCCCTCATAAGCGAACCATTAAAGAAGTAACTAATTTCATGAAAACAGCTCCGGAGTATTTCATCAAATCCGTGCTGATTATTGCAGATACAACACCGGTACTCGCCCTTGTTCGGGGAGACCAGGAGTTGCACGAACATAAACTCACCAGGCTGGTAGGTGCCTTCAGGCCAGCCTCAAAAGACGAGGTTAAAAACATTCTGGGCGTAGAAGCTGGCTTTATAGGCCCGATGTGCCATGGTGATATAAAGCTTATTGCAGACCTGTGTTTAAAAGAAGGAACATACATTGCCGGAGCAAACAAGGCACATTATCACATCAAAGGGATTCGAAGCGGTGAAGATTTCGAGCCCGAGTGGGCAGATATTCATACAGCTCGGGCAGAAGACAGATGTGTAAAGTGCGGTGAAGGCTTGAAAATAGAAAGCGCAATAGAAATAGGAAATATCTTTAAGCTCGGCACTAAGTATTCATCTGCTCTAGAGGCCGTCTATCTGGACGAAGACGGTAGCAGCAAGCCCATAATTATGGGTAGCTATGGCATAGGGCCGGCACGTATTATGGCATCGGCGGTTGAGCAGGGGAACGACAAAAACGGCATAATCTGGCCGGAATCCATTGCTCCCTTTGATCTAGAGGTGCTGCCATTGAATATGAAAAACATCGAAGCCGTTCAGCTGGCGGAAAGTCTCTACCTTGAACTTTCTAAACTCGGCTATGAAGTGCTTCTTGATAACAGGGATGAAAGAGCTGGTGTAAAACTGAAAGATGCAGACCTGATAGGCATCCCCTGGCAGGTAGTAATAGGTGACAGGGGGTTTAAAGAAAAAAAGCTGGAGATTAAAAACCGGAAAACAGGTGAAGTAAAGAAACTATCAATAGATACAGCGTCTCAAGCAATAGATGAAACAGTGAGGGGTTAAAAAGCATGTAGTTAAGGACTTGTCCCAACCCTGAGGATGAAAGAACCATACACCTAACTTGTAATTCTGGCCCAATGGCAAGATAAATATCGCGCTGTTTTTTTACATGGGCATAAATATAAATATTAACATTAACAAAATCTTCACCCATCTGAGCATCCGCACAAAATTGGTTGTTGCCTTCCTGGGAATAGGATTAATTCCGGTTTTGGTGCTTGGAAGCTTCAGTATGTTCAGTTCTGCCAATGCGTTGCAGGATTCGGCTATTACCCGCGTACATGCCTCACTTATAGCAAAGGTTGAACGCATCAGAAACGCCCTCAGGTACGCAGAGAAAGACCTTCGAATACTGAGCTACTCTCCCCCGCTGGTTACATTTGCAGGGTTTTACCTTGACAACGTTATGGGGATGAATAATCTGAACCGCATGTTGGTTACCGGTCTGAAAGATTTTGCCAGAAACAACAAATTGTATCACCAGATTCTGCTTCTGAATCAGAAAGGAGAACAGGTTTTCCGTGTACTTCGACAAAATGACCAATTTTACTTTGATGGAGAAGATTCTACACGTAATTTGAGTGATCAGGATTTCTTCTGGAAAGCCCTTGATTCTCAGCGGGGAGAGATCGTTATTACTTTCGAAACATCTTCCGCAGAAGATGATATCACCCTAACCTATTCCACTGCAATATATGATCGAGGTCAAAAACAAAAAGGTGTAATATCCCTCCAACTGCGTCTAAAGGACCTTGCCGAGCTTGCTAAATCCGGTGAATCAGATTTCGGCAACACATATCTTCTGGACCGCTATGAAAGATTTCTATACAACATTAAAACGGAACGTCTGGAAAGCCAATACAGCCTTGCACTAGATGAAAGCTTTTCAGGAATGCTCGATAAACAGATACTAAAAGAAATTCTTTCAGGCAATGAGGGTCTGATCACCCGGGAGAAAAAACGAATTATTTCGTATGCTCCAATCCTTCACGGTATAGGCGGGCCTGATAATTTTTGGGTGCTGGTTATTGATCTTCCACGATCCATTGTTCTTGCTCCGGTTCGAAGATTCCTTCTGTTTTTCGGCGGCATGATTGTGGCCTTGGCTGTTATTGGCACATTGCTTGGCATTATCGGTTCTCACCACTTTACCCGACCTATTTTAAAGCTCCACAATGGGGCCAGGATAATATCTACCGGCACCTTTGATCACCGAATCACAGTCCATACCAACGATGAAATAGAGGATCTTGCGGTTCAGTTTAATATCATGGCAGATAGGTTAAAGGAATCACAGGGACGTTTAACAAAGTTGAATGAAGAACTTCAGAAAGAGGTCGAAGCCAGAACTCAGCAACTATTTCAAGCAGAGAAAATGGCGGCTTTCGGCAGTCTTTCAGCTGGCATAGCTCATGAAATAGGCAATCCGCTTGCATCTATGAAGACCAATATACAGGTTTTGGATGAACGGTTGGGTAAAGACAACGCTCACCATAAATTTCTTGAACGGATACTAAAAGAAATAAATCGGCTCAGTAAATTCTTTAAAACATTCTACTCATTTGCGCGACCGGTTAAACCTCAAATAGCCTCTAGCGATATTCGAAAGATCATTCATGAGGTTATTATGATTATCCAAAAAGAAGCTGAAGCGCAAGGTGTAATCCTAAGCGAAACATTTGATGATTACCTGCCAAATGTTATGGTTGACTTTCAGCGAATGCAACAGGTTTTTCTTAATCTGTTTCTTAACGCCATTCAAGCCATGCCTGAAGGAGGGACTGTTTCGGTGAGAGCGAGTTTCATCGTTCCGGATACTGTAGATAATCAGCAGGAAGAGAGAGGGAAGGTTGTTGTCACTGTTTCGGATACAGGTCATGGCATTCCTGAAGAGGTGCGTTCAAAAATTTTTGAACCTTTTTATACCACCAAGCCCAAGGGTACAGGCCTGGGGCTTTCTATTGCGCATCAAATTGTGGTGGAAAACAATGGCGCTATTTCTGTAGGACTCTCTGATGAAATGGAGACTACATTTACAATTCAACTTCAAGTTGAGGAATCCAAGGCTTTCGAGGTAGGAGTATGAAACCAAATTTGCTTATTGTTGAAGATGACGAATCTATGCTTTTTACGCTTCAGGATGTTTTTCAGAATGAGGGAAAGAATGTTGTTTATGCACTCGATGGAAAAAGCGCCATGGAGGAATTTTCTAAAAACGAACCGGATCTAGTATTACTGGACATAAGACTTCCGGACACAAATGGACTTTCCCTTCTGAAAAGAATGAAACAGGCCGATCCTGATCTTTTGGTAATAGTAATGACAGCTTATCCCGAGGTTCAGACAGCGATCCAGGCGATGAAAAGCGGGGCCTATGACTACATCAACAAACCGTTTGAACTTGATGAAATGCGCCTGGTGGTTCAGAAAGCCCTGGAGACACATCACCTGAAAGATGAGGTGAAACGTCTCAGAAGACAAGAGGCAACAACTGCCTCACCTAAAAAAATCCTCGGACAAAGTCCTGCAACCGAACAATTGTTAAAATTAATACACATGGTTGCAGAGGCCCCCAGAACACCTGTCCTTTTAAGCGGCGAATCCGGAACAGGCAAAGAACTTGCTGCTAACGCTATACATCATCATAGCGCACGAGCCAAAAATGCGCTTGTAAAGATCAACTGTAGCGCGCTACCGGAAACTCTCTTGGAAGACGAGCTTTTCGGCCATGAAAGAGGCGCTTTCACTGACGCAAAAGAAACCAAGAAGGGACTCTTTGAAATGGCTGATGGAGGCACTCTTTTTCTCGACGAGATAGGTGAGATGTCTTCAACCCTTCAACCGAAACTTCTGCGCATTCTAGAAGGAGAGCCTTTTCGCCGTGTAGGAGGCTCGCGTGAAATTCAGACGGATGTCCGAATTATCGCCGCCACTAACCGCAATCTTTATAGCATGGTTGGAAAAGGTGAGTTTAGAGCAGACCTGTATTATCGCCTGAAAGTTATGGAAATTCATATGCCAAGCCTGAGGGAAAGAAAAGGTGATATTCCTATGCTTGTTAACCATTTCATACAGGTTCACAGCCGGGAAATGGGGAAGCCTGCAAAAGAAGTAACACCTGAAGCGCTCCAGATGTTAACGGATTATCCCTGGCCTGGAAACATCCGGGAGGTCAGAAATGTTACAGAAAGAGCGGTTATTCTTGCCAATGGACAGCCAATTCAAAAAAAAGACCTGCCTCTGGAACTCTGCCAGGCTGCGGTAGCCGAGCATTTTAAAGAAAGAGGAGCGATTATGCCACTGGATCTCTCTCTGGAAGATCTCGAAAGGCAGTACATACTAAGTACAGTAGAAAGAACAAACGGCAACAAAACCCTGGCAGCAAAAAAACTTGGAATTTCCCGTTCTACACTGATTGAAAAATTAAAACGTTATAACAAATCCAAATAAGT
>VAPH01058352.1_pt1 | contig 10233 bp, 10 predicted proteins | sample 3393861 | NCBI WGS metagenome assembly VAPH01 (sample SAMN08290439, study PRJNA428436) | hydrothermal vent metagenome | isolation source: Deep-sea hydrothermal vent chimney | place: Atlantic Ocean: South-mid Altantic Ridge | reverse complement strand
TGCGTTTAACCTGGAATCGTGGGCCAACATCCACTGTTTCGTAATAACCCCAGGGGCGAAAAACTTTTGTATGGGAATGGATTTGGCGTCGTTTTTCTGCTCCCAGCTTTTTTACAATCTCTTTTACATCCTGTGAATTTTCTTTACTAGCTACAAGCACTGCATCGGCAGTTTCGACCACGATCACATTTTTTAATCCTACTACGGCCAACATCCTGTCCCTGGCTACTAAAAAAGAGTTTTCTGTTTTTGATGTATAGCAATCGCCTTTTATATAGTTACCCGCTTGATCGTTTTCCATAACCGCTGCCAATGACGACCAGGAGCCTATGTCTGACCAACCTGCCTCAAGGGGTACAACTGCCGCGAAGGGGGTTTTTTCCATAACCGCATAGTCAATAGATATATTTTTACACCTGGAAAAACTATCGGAATCTATTCTCATAAAATCGAGATCGTCATAACTTTTCGTAATGGCTTCCTGGCAAAGGTTTACAATCTCATTTTCGTATTTACCCAACTCTTTTAACCATGTACTTGCTTTGACTACAAACATGCCACTATTCCAGAGATAATCACCTTGTTGTAAATATTCTTTTGCAGTATCCAGGTCTGGTTTTTCAACAAACGACTCTACGGAATTATCTTTCCCTTTTTTAATATAACCATACCCTGTTTCAGGACTGGTGGGTAACACACCAAATGTAACCAGCCTGTCATCATTTGCCAGCCTGACAGCTTCCGTTAATGCTGATTGAAATGCTTGTTGATTTTTGATGACGTGATCCGCCGGCATGACAACCAGTATAACATCACCATTATGGTCAGTATTATTTTTGGCGGCGATAGCGGCAAGGGTAAGCGCAGGCGCGGTGTTTCGCCCAATTGGCTCGAGTATTATTTTTCCGGGGTTACAATCAATGGCGCGCATTTGTTCAGCCACAAGAAAACGATGAGATTCATTACAAACAATAATGGGTGTGCCAATTGATTCTATGCCACTGAACCGTGCCACTGTTTCCTGGAGCAGTGTTTGATCAGTATTTAGCGCAAGTAATTGTTTTGGATAATGGGCGCGTGATAGTGGCCACAACCTCGAACCTGAGCCTCCTGATAAAACAACCGGAATTATTTTTAGCGACATAAATAATTAGTCAATCTTGTAATAATCTTTAAACCACGTAACAAATTTTGCTACCCCTTCTTCAACTGTCGTATTTGGCTGGAACCCGACTGCCTGTTGCAGTGCGGTGGTATCGGCAGACGTTGCCGGTACGTCACCATCTTGCATGGGCAGCATCTCGAGCTCGGCCTTTTTGCCCATACAGTCTTCCAGCACTTGTATGTACTTCATTAACTCGACTGGCTTGCTATTGCCAATATTATAAATGCGATACGGGGCATAGCTTGTTGCGCTGTCAGGCGCATCCCCATGCCAGTCTTTATTGGGTGATGCAGCCTTATCAATAATACGGACAACGCCTTCAACAATATCGTCAATATATGTAAAATCTCGCACCATTTTGCCACCGTTAAAAACAGGGATCGGCGTATTATCAGCTATGCCTCTGGCAAATTTATATAACGCCATGTCCGGCCTGCCCCAGGGCCCGTATACCGTAAAAAATCTTAAACCAGTGCAAGGCAATTTATAAAGATGGGCATAACTATGCGCCATTAGCTCGTTTGCTTTTTTACTCGCCGCATACAAAGACACCGGGTGATCAACATTATCATGTTCAGAAAACGGTAGTTTTGTGTTGGCACCATAAACAGAACTGGAAGATGCGAAAACGTAATGGCCAACGCCAGACTGCCTGCAACCTTCAAGGACATTGGCAAAACCCAGCAGGTTTGCATCAATATAAGCTGCAGGATTTTCGATAGAGTACCTGACCCCTGCCTGGGCTGCGAGATTCATTACAGCATCAAACTTGTTATCCTGAAACAGTTTTTTTATACCAGCACGATCAGCTATATCCAGCTTTTGAAAAATAAAATTTTTATGCTTGTCAATTCTCGCCAGGCGATCTTTTTTTAAATTAACATCATAATAGTCATTTAGATTATCAATGCCATAAACCTTGTCGCCGCGATCAAGCAACCTTATTGCCAATGTGGCACCAATAAAACCGGCAGCGCCAGTTATCAAAATATGCTTCATACTTGTAAACTCACTGGGAATGTTAGCCAGTTATCCTAAACTTTACCTGGCTAGACATATTTGATTTGACTGCTTTACTGTTTAGTTGCATCTTGCGCCAATAATGTATTGATGTATCGCTCAACACCCTGCTCAACTGTATAGAAACTGTCTGTATATCCGGCCTTGACCAGTAAATTGATATCGGCCTGTGTAAAACTTTGATATTTACCCTGCAGGGCTTCTGGAAAATCAATATATTCAATTACCCCTTTTGATATCAGGGCACCCAGGTCGAGCGGAGTTTCGTTATTGTGTTTGCGTAACGTGTTAACAGTCGCAACTGCCATATCATTAAATGGCTGGCTCCTGCCAGTGCCCACATTATAGATGCCACTCACATCAGGGTTGTCCAGAAAATACATGTTAACTTTCATAACATCTTCAACCGAAATAAAATCTCGCAACTGGCAGCCATTGTCATAACCGTCAGTACCCTCGAATAATTTTATTTTTCCGTTTTGTTTATATTGGTTGTAAAAATGAAACGCGACCGAGGCCATACGTCCTTTATGCTGTTCGCGGACGCCATATACATTAAAATATCTAAAGCCAACAACTTGCGGTGTTTTATCGAGCTTTGCCTGCCTGACGTACTGGTCAAACAAAAATTTTGAATAGCCATACACATTTAACGGCGACTCGTGTTCGCGTTCTTCCTTGAAGACAGAACCACCACCATAAACTGATGCTGATGAAGCATATAAAAATGAGGCATTATTATTTTGGCAGTAATGGAGTAATGTTTTTGAGTAATCATAATTATTACTCATCATATACTGACCATTTTTTTCCATGGTGTCGGAGCACGCACCTTCATGAAAGATTGCAGCCACGTCATAACCCAGGGAATCATTTGTAATATCTTTTATAAATTCTCTTTTGTCGACATAGTCAGCAATTTCACAGTCAACCAAATTTAAAAATTTATCCGGATTCTCCAGGTTATCAACAACAACAATATCTTTATGGCCCCTGTCATTCAGGGTCTTGACAATATTTGAGCCAATAAACCCGGCCCCACCTGTTACCACAAACATTTTTTAATCCTTTACTTGTGCAGCAGCCAGAATCTCTTCCGGCGTAGCAGTTTCGGAGCCCAGTTTACCAACAACGATGCCAGCGGCTATATTGGCCAGGGAAAGCGCGTCTATTGTGCTTGCGCCAGCAGCAAACGCCAGGCCAATGCTGGCAATTACCGTGTCCCCGGCGCCAGTGACATCAAAAACTTCCAGTGCCTGTGCCGGCATATGGGTACAATCCCCATTAGCTTCGACCAGGGTCATGCCTTCCTCGCTGCGTGTAATCAGAAGCGATTCAAGCTCCAGCTCTTTAATTAATTCCAGTGCCCGTTGTTCCAGATCAGTATCATCAACAAATGGGCCTGTTACCTGCTCAAACTCTTTTCGGTTTGGCGTAATAAGTGTTGCCCCTTTGTAGCCATGATAATCATCGCCTTTTGGGTCAATTAATACTGGTATTTTATTTTTCCTGGCCAGGTGAATAATTTCCCGGATGTGCCCGAGACCGCCTTTGGCATAATCGGAAACAACAATTAAGTCATGTTGTGAAATAATTTTTCTGAATGTCTGGAGTAATTGAATTCTGGCGTCCTTACTAACCGGTGAATCAAAATCTACGCGTAGTAATTGTTGATTCTGGGAGATAACCCGCAACTTAACGGTTGTATTTACCATTTTGTCCCGGCAGAGATTTAAATCAATACCAGCCTTCGTGCTGAGAGTTTCGAGCATATCAGCGCCCGGATCATCCCCTGTTATTGCAAGCAGGCTGCACTTTCCGCCAAGGGCAGTGATATTCCTGGCGACATTGGCTGCGCCACCGAGACGTTCCTCTTCCCGTGCAACCGATACCACCGGCACAGGTGCTTCTGGAGAAATACGATCAACACCGCCATACCAATAACGATCCAGCATAACATCGCCCACGACCAGGACACGGGCGGTGGTCACTTTTTTTAATAATTCAGTTAACAAATCATTTCCTCTGTTCAGGCCAAACTTTATATTCGGCCTGACTGCTTAATACCAGTCATATACCTGGCGTGATTGTCTAAATTCAATTTTTGAGAAAAATCATTAAATACAGCAGCCTAAATAGCACGATACGGCCCAGAATGATCCTAAAGTGCTGATTATCAGTGCTTTTAGGATTAATGTCGATAAAAAATATACATAAAAAAAATGGCTCCCCTGTAAAAAAGCAGGGGAGCCACCGGGTAGCCGCAAACAACTGGTTTAAAAATTTACGATCTTAAAGGTTTACTTGCAAAGCCTTATTGGCGTGATTTACCAACAAGAATATAGTCTTTGTTTTTGGCAACTGTTTTGTTGCCAATCCCTTTGACTTTGCTCAGATCTTTAGCTGTTTTGAAACTACCATTTTTCTTGCGGTAAGCCACAATCGCCTCGGCTTTTTTAAGGCCAACACCATTGAGATTTTTTGCCAGTGATGCGGCATCTGCAGTATTGATATTAACGGCTTCTGCTGCGATTGCGCTAATACTGGCACCAGCAGCGAATAGAGAAACGATCAGTGAGAAAAATACAATTCGAAGAAACTTCATAATTAACCCTCCATGGTTAAGTTTAGCTAAGTTTAAGTTTTGCTAAGTTCTGCTTGTGTCTACCCTGACTAAAGCACAGTCATAATATTCGATTTATATTTTCTGTCAAGCCTTTTTAATCGATTCATGAATATTTAGTAAAGCACGTGCAGGATCATCTGCACCAGTGACTGGTCTGCCGATAACAAGATAATTGGCGCCAGATTCAATGGCCACAACGGGTGAGACCACCCTTTTTTGATCGTTTGTGTTGCCGCCTTCGGGACGAATACCCGGTGTCACCAGGATAAAATCATCACCGAGCTTTTTCCGTAACTTGCCTGCTTCCAGGGCAGAACAGACAATACCATCACATCCAGCCTGCCTGGCATTTTCTGCATATTGAAGAACACATTCTTCTAAATTCCCCGTAATCCCTACTGCCGCTAAATCTTCCTGGCTATGGCTCGTTAAAATCGTGACCGCGGTGAGCAATGGCTGGTGATTCGACTTCGAAATGGCCTCCCTGGCTGCAGACATCATTGCCCGTCCGCCCAGGGCGTGGACATTAACCATCCAGACACCCATGCTGGCAGCAACGGCGCAGACCCTGGCAACGGTATTGGGGATGTCATGGAACTTGAGATCAAGAAATATTTCAAAGCCCAGCTTTTGCAAAACTTCCAGGATCGCCGGTCCTTCTGCGGTATACAATTCCAGCCCTATCTTTAACCGGCATAACTTTGGGTCAAACTTTTCTGCCAGCCGTATTGCATCAGGCTGATTGTTGACATCAATGGCAATTATGATTTTTGGCGATGGCATGGTCACTCCCCTGATAGTGGTCGAATCGTGTTCCACTTGTGACAACCAGGGCACAACCAGTGCATTACTTTTCCCTTAAATCCACAATTTTGGCAAACATAACCTTCGTGTTCTTTTTTTAATTCTCCAATCATACCGCGCAACAATACAAGATCATTGTCCATCTCTGCTCCCTGTTTCTCCAGCCTGAGATCAAGCAAGCGGTAAAGACCATGAACCGTAGGCTTTTTTCGCAACCATTCTATAACAAATTTTTCTGCCGCGGTTTGGCCCTGCTCTTTACTAATAAAACCACTCATAGCTTGCATAATGCTAATGGTTTTATGTTTATCGAGTGCTGTTTGAAAAAAGTCAACCAACCCTTCCTTGTCATCTAGCGCTACAAAACTGTCTCGTACTTTTTCTGCCACTTCCCCCAGGAACATGGCATCCTGTTCACCAATTTGATTCCATGCCTTGATTGCTTCCCTGTGATTCGACAATTCGGCCTCGATATTACCAATTATCAAACTTGCCCGCACACAAGCGTGATCTGCACCCAATGCCTGCCTGGCAAGTTTACCTGCAGCTTTAAGATCACCTGAAGTGATGGCTGCGTCGGCTAACTCGCAATGATATTGGGCAACAATATCGTTCATTGGCTTGTGGTCTACTACCGATAACTTATTTGCAATTTCTATTGCCTGCTTCCACTCTTTTTCGTATTCATATATTTGCAATAACGAAAGTAAAACTTCGCGGCCTTGCTTGCGATCTTCTGTCAGTTCCTGAAACAGGTTTTCAGCACGGTCATACAAGCCTGCTTTCAGATAGTCTCTTCCCAGCTCCATCAGGGCCAGCGAGCGTTGTTCATTGCTTAATGCAGGCCTGGCCATCAGGTTTTGGTGGATCCTGATAGCTCTTTCTACCTCGCCCCTTCTTCTGAACAGATTTCCCAGTGCCAGGTGGGTCTCAATAGTTTCTGAATTCACTTCCAGTACCTGGACAAACACTTCAATAGCTTTGTCAGGCTCTTCATTGAGCAGGTAATTCAGGCCCTTGAAATAGGCAGATGGCAGGTCAAAATCTGTATTTTTTAATTTCCTGGAATAACCAAACCAGGCTATCAGCCAGCCGCTGGCAACCGCAGAAGCCAGTACAAGCCAATAGAATCCCGGGCCAGCACTATCCATGCTAAACAGCGTCTTTAAGCGGAAGCGATCTTAAATTTGATACTTCCTGCTCTGCTTGTCTTGCTTCTTTTTTTGCCGTGGCGGCAAGACCCTGCAACCTCATGATTGTTTTCAGGCTGACCAGGTAACCAACAACAATTCCCAGTACCAGCACTGCAAACAAAAGAACGGATAGCGGTAATAACCAGTTAACACCAAAATAGTAAGACAGGGTCACCACATGGCTGTTTTTTATGGCAAATGTAATCGCGAAAAATATTACGGGGATTGCAAGAATAATATAAAAAATAGGTCGCATCGACTTAAACCTTGTTGGTTAATAGTTCCGGTAATCCAGTTATTTAACAATTTCCACTTCTGCACTTTACACTGTTTAAACGTATTTTTTCAGTAGCGCTAAACAAAAAATATAAAAAAAGGCACCACGCAGGATGCCGATTTTTATCTGGATTTTTTCGTTAACTTCAAAGATTATTGACCCGCTCGCGAAGCTCTTTACCGGGCTTGAAATGTGGCACATGTTTGTCTGGTACCTCGACTGCTGCCCCGGTTTTAGGATTTCTACCCATTCTCGGAGGCCGGTAATGCAATGAAAAACTGCCAAAGCCGCGAACTTCGATACGATCACCGCCTGCCAGTGCAGATGACATCTGCTCCAGCAATTCTTTTACTGCCAGCTCAACATCCCTGTCGTCAAGCTGGGGCTGGCTCGCCGAAAGTTTTTCGATTAGTTCTGACTTAGTCATCGCCATATCTCATTATCGTATCAAGTTATAAACACGTACTCTATAAATTTAATCTTCGCCATCCTGACTATCAAGTTGTTCCTTGAGCTTATCACCCAGTGATGCGCCTGGTGTAGCCTTTCTGGCATATTCCTGAACCGCATTATTTTCATCTGCCATGTCCTTGGCCTTGACAGACAGGGATATTTTCCTGTTTTTGCGGTCAATAGTCGTAATTTTGGCCTCTATTGTCTCGCCTTCATTTAAGACAGTACGGGCATCCTCGACTCTATCCCTGGATAACTCTGACGCCCTCAGGTAACCATCAATATCATCTGCCAGCTTAATCACAGCGCCCTTTGGCTCGACACTGGTAATTGTTCCGCTAACAACAGAACCTTTCCCATGTTCAGAAACATAGCTCGTGAATGGGTCACCCGCAAGCTGTTTTATCCCTAAAGAGATGCGTTCACGTTCGGCATCAACCGCTAAAACAGTCGCCTCGACCTCATCACCTTTCTTGAAGTTATGGACAGCCTCTTCACCTTCATTCGCCCAGCTGAGATCGCTTAAATGAATCAGGCCGTCAATCCCGCCATCAAGACCGACGAAAATACCGAAATCAGTAATGGATTTAATGGCACCGTGGACCGTGTCATTCTTGTTATGAGTTGCGGCGAATTCTTCCCACGGGTTGGGTTTGCATTGTTTCATGCCCAGGGATATACGACGGCGCTCCGTATCTATGTCGAGAATCATGACTTCGACCTCATCACCCAACTGAACGACTTTAGAGGGATGAATATTCTTGTTGGTCCAGTCCATTTCAGATACGTGGACTAAACCTTCAATACCTTCTTCAATTTCTACAAATGAACCATAGTCCGTGATGTTGGTAATTTTGCCAAATAACCTGGAATTTTCAGGATACCGCCGGGCAATATCTTCCCAGGGATCTGCGCCCAACTGTTTCAGGCCAAGAGAAACGCGATTACGTTCACGATCATAACGCAGTACTTTTGCCTCGATTTCATCGCCAATATTAAGCAATTCTGAAGGATGTTTAACCCGTTTCCAGGCCATATCGGTGATATGCAACAAGCCATCGAGCCCACCGAGATCAACAAATGCACCATAATCGGTCAGGTTCTTGATAACGCCCTTAATAACTTTGCCTTCTTCCAGGTTTGCCAGTAGCTCTTCACGCTCGACGGTCATTTCTGTCTCAACCACGGCTCGGCGGGAAACGACAACATTATTGCGTTTTTTATCGATTTTGATGACCTTGAATTCCAGCTCTTTGCCTTCAAGATAACTGGGGTCACGGATTGGCCGAACATCAACCAGCGATCCTGGCAAGAATGCCCGTACTGACTCAATGGCAACGGTGAAACCACCCTTGACCTTACCCGTCATCACACCAGTAACAATACGATCTTCCTCGTGGGCTTTTTCAAGCTCTTCCCAGGACTTGGCACGCATGGCTTTTTCCCGCGAGAGTCGCGTGGCGCCCATGCCGTCTTCTAATTGCTCGATCACAACCTCGACCTGATCACCGACATCTACGGTCATCTCGCCAAGGTCATTTTTAAATTCTATTGCAGGTATCATGCCTTCTGATTTAAGGCCTGCGTTTACGACAATATAATCGTCGCTTACCTGTACCACTTCGCCCATGATCAATTGACCAGGCTGCATTTTAAGATTGCTCAGACTCTGCTCGAACAATTCAGCAAAACTTTCACTCATGATGATTTTTCTATTGGGATAAACAGGGCCGAATGGCCTGCGCTCCGAATGGTTTGTACCTAATCCAGTTATATCGAATCAGGGATGGTTAATTTTAGGAGTCAATGACTCCGCCCGGTATTACTATTGGTGTTGCTAATTTCAAAAAAATCTAACTTCTATCTTGCTGATCTCGCTTGTTGACATCCCAGGTTTTGAGACCACCCCCGGTTTTGAGTCAATTAGCCTTCAGTAGATCAAGTACTTTTTGTACCACTTCCCGGGCATCCAGCCCTGAGCTATCCAGAATATGTGCATCGTCAGCAGGTTTGAGCGGGGCTACCGTTCGCGCCTGATCTCTGGCATCACGCACCTGAATCTCCTCCAGAAGGCGCGCAAGATTAACATCGAAGCCCTTTTCCTTCAACTGCTTATAGCGTCTTTGGGCCCTTATTTCCGGACTAGCAGTAAGGTATATTTTGAGCCTGGCGTCAGTAAATACGTTCGTGCCCATATCCCTGCCATCGGCCACCAGGCCTGGTAGCTGGGCAAATGCCCGTTGTTTGAGCAGGAGTGCCGCTCTTACTTTGGGCATGGCCGCTACCTGGGACGCCATTTCAGCAATCTGCTCGGTGCGCAGGACATCACCAACCACTTGCCCCGCCAGTGATACCGAAGGCGGGGCATCTTTCTGAGGGATAAATTTAATCTCCAGGTCTTTGGCAATTTCTGCAACACGGGTCTCGTTAGCCATATCAATACCCTGATTCTGACTGGCAAGCGCAGTAATTCGATATAACGCACCACTATCGAGAAAATGCCAGCCCAGTTCCTGTGCCAGCATTTGCCCGACCGTGCCTTTGCCCGAACCACTGGGCCCATCTACGGTTAATACCGGGACTTGTTTTTCTGTTGTCATTGAGCCTTAAGAAACACTTTCGATAGTCAGCCCACAGTTTCTGGCCAGGGTGACAAAATTCGGGAATGAGGTGGCCACATTGGCACAATTATCGA
>VAPH01054211.1_pt1 | contig 10240 bp, 2 predicted proteins | sample 3393861 | NCBI WGS metagenome assembly VAPH01 (sample SAMN08290439, study PRJNA428436) | hydrothermal vent metagenome | isolation source: Deep-sea hydrothermal vent chimney | place: Atlantic Ocean: South-mid Altantic Ridge | reverse complement strand
TCCTGCTGGAAAACCTGCTGCGCCATGAAAATGGTGTTGATATCACACGCAGTGATATCGAAGCGCTGGCGAATTGGGATCCACAGGCCAAGCCGGCAACAGAAATTGCATTTACACCTTCACGGGTGGTATTGCAGGATTTCACCGGCGTGCCTGCGGTGGTGGATCTGGCCGCTATGCGCGATGCGATGAAAAACCTCGGCGGCGATCCGGAATTGATCAACCCGCTGTCACCCGCTGAACTGGTTATCGATCATTCCGTGCAGGTGGATCGTTATGGCAGCGCCGATGCGCTGCGCATCAATAACGACATCGAATTCGGACGCAACAATGAACGTTACAGCTTCCTCAAGTGGGGCCAGAGCGCCTTTAGTAACTTCAGTGTTGTGCCGCCCAACACCGGCATTGTTCACCAGGTGAATCTAGAGCACCTGGCGCGTGTCGTCTTCGGAGCCGAGCGCAATGGCGAGTTAATGGCCTACCCCGATACAGTGGTTGGCACCGATTCACACACGACCATGATTAACGGCCTCGGTGTGCTCGGCTGGGGTGTCGGTGGTATTGAAGCGGAAGCTGCCATGCTGGGTCAGGCCATCACGATGCTGATCCCACAGGTTGTGGGCTTTAAACTGACCGGTGAGTTGCCCGAGGGTGCCACCGCCACCGACCTGGTACTGACGGTCGTGGAAATGCTGCGCAAACTCGGTGTGGTCGGCAAGTTCGTAGAATTCTTTGGCCCAGGCCTGGCCACACTGCCGCTGGCGGATCGTGCCACCATCGCCAACATGGCGCCCGAGTATGGCGCTACCTGCGGTATTTTCCCTGTCGACCAGGAGAGCCTGAACTATTTGCGTCTGTCGGGCCGCTCTGATGAACAGGTCGCTCTGGTGGAAGAATATCTGCGTGCCCAGGGCATGTTCCACAGCGATGCTTCCCCGCAAGCGCAGTATTCCGAAGTTCTGGAACTGGATATGTCCACCGTGGTTCCGAGCCTGGCTGGCCCCAAACGACCCCAGGACAGGATATTGCTGACAGAAGCCAAACAGGCCTGGCAGCGGGACATGGCCCGGTTTGTCGAAGGCCGTGACGGCTCAGGCAGTGCGCCGGTCGAGTACAACGGTGAGCAGTTTGAACTGGAAGACGGCGCGGTTGTGATCGCGGCCATTACCTCCTGCACCAACACCTCCAACCCGGCTGTCATGCTGGGTGCCGGCTTACTGGCCAGGAATGCTGCGGCGAAGGGCCTGAAAGCCCAGCCATGGGTCAAGACTTCTCTCGGGCCGGGCTCGCGAGTGGTTACAGACTACCTGAATAAGGCTGGCCTGATGGATGATCTCGAAGCGCTGGGTTTTTACGTGGTCGGTTTTGGCTGCACCACCTGTATCGGCAACTCAGGCCCCCTGCCCGAGCCCATCGGCGCTGCCGTGCGGGCCAATGACCTGGTGGCCTGCTCGGTATTGTCAGGCAACCGGAATTTTGAAGGCCGTATCCACGCCGACATCAAGATGAACTACCTGGCTTCACCACCCCTGGTGGTCGCCTATGCAATAGCGGGTAATCTGAACGTCGATATAACCCGTGAACCGCTTGGCCATGACCAGCAGGGCAAGCCGGTCTACCTGCGTGACATCTGGCCCAGCAGCCATGAAATACAGCAGTGCATCGCGGATACGGTGACGGCTGACATGTTCAGGAAGAGTTACAGCAGCGTCTTCTCAGGGGATGAGCGCTGGCAGCGCATCGATTCACCAGCTGGTGAAATGTTTGCCTGGCAGGACGATTCTACCTATATCCGCAATCCCCCCTATTTCGATGGCATGAGTATGGACGTGCCGGCCATTGAGGATATTCAGGGCGCGCGTTGCCTGGCCAGGCTGGGTGATTCGATCACCACCGATCATATTTCGCCGGCCGGCGCCATTGCGGAAGACTCCCCTGCCGGTGAATATTTGAAATCAAAGGGCGTTGCCCGTGCAGAGTTCAATTCCTATGGTTCACGCCGTGGCAACCACGAAGTCATGATGCGCGGTACATTTGCCAATGTCCGCCTGCGCAACCAACTGGCACCGGGCACGGAAGGTGGTTGGACAACATTCCAGCCGGATGGTGAGCAGATGACCATATTTGATGCTGCGCAACGTTACCAGCAGGACAACACGCCACTGGTGGTGCTGGCCGGCAGTGAGTATGGAACAGGTTCATCACGTGACTGGGCAGCCAAGGGCACACAACTGCTCGGCGTCAAAGCAGTGATTACGACCAGCTTTGAACGCATTCACCGCTCCAATCTCATCGGTATGGGCGTGTTGCCTTTGAACTTTATTGGTAGTGAGGGTGTCGACAGTTTAGGCTTGGATGGTACTGAAACCTATGACATTGTGGGCTTGGGTGACGGCTCAGCAAAACAGGTCACGGTGACTGCCACCGCTGCTGACGGCAGCAGCAAACAGTTTCAAGTCAGGAGCCGGCTGGATACACCCAAAGAAGTGGAATATTTTCGACACGGCGGGATTCTGAACTTTATGCTACGCCAGTTAGCCGCAAACAACTAATTCGCAGGTGGAGCCAGCCTGGCTGGTCCCAATTGCGGGATAACAAATTTGAGTTTTACGCGCATGGCTTATGTAAATAAAAGGCAACCAGGCTCCACAGGGAACCCGGGTCACAGCAGATGTATACCCGTGCCGGACTAGCAGTAGATCAACTCAAGTCCGGCAGGTTCCTGGAGCAGTTGTGGGTCGGCCTCGACGTGGGTTCCACCACTGTCAAAGTTGCTATCGTAGACCCTGCAACCAAGAAGCTCCTGCACGTCAACTACCTTCGCCACAACGCCAGGCAGGCGGATGTGGTCCGCCAACTGCTCTGCGACGCACATGAACGCTTCCCTGACACCACCTTTCGAGTCTCAATCTGTGGCAGCGCCGGGCAACACTACGCAAAAATCCTCGGTGCGTTTTTTGTCCAAGAGGTCATCGCCAATACAATCGTAGTCAAGGAATTCTACCCGCAATCCCGCGTTGCCATTGAGCTTGGCGGACAGGATGCAAAAGTTATTTTTTTTCGCTTTGACGAAGCATCAGGCCAATTGGTCACCTCGGACATGCGCATGAACGGTTCCTGCGCCGGTGGGACCGGAGCCTTCATTGATCAGGTCGCAGCGCTACTCGATATTCCTATCGAAGAATTCGAGGCCCTCGCAGCGGCCGGCAAAACCACTTACAACGTCTCCGGCCGCTGTGGCGTGTTCGCCAAAACAGATATTCAGCCCCTTCTCAACCAGGGTGTCAGCAAGGCAGATATCGCGCTTTCTTCGCTGCATGCGATCGCCAAACAGACAATCGGTGGCCTTGCCCAGGGTATGGAAATCAAGGCGCCGGTCATATTCGAAGGTGGACCGATGACTTTTATCCCGACTTTGATTCGGGTTTTCCAGGAACGCCTCGGCCTCAGTGATGCGGAGACCCTGCGCCCCGACGGAGCGGAAACCATCGTCGCCTATGGTGCCGCCCTCGCCAATGGTTCACTCTTCGATGGTAAACGCAGCGGCTACCTCGGCACCGACGGCCTTGCACGACTCCACGACACGCTGCTGGCAAAAGTGAATACCCAGATCACCGCAGAAGACGTATTCTTTCGTTCAGTGGATGAAAAGCAGGCTTTCGAGGCGCGCCATTTCGCCGCACCTTTCGTGCGCAAGGTATTCGAGCGTGGTGCTAAGGTTGATGCATGGCTTGGTATCGATGCGGGCTCCACTACCTCCAAATTCGTTCTTCTCGATGATGACGAGACCGTTATTGAGCGATTCTATAGCAACAATAACGCAGACCCATTGGACGTGATCCGCACTGCCTTGCTGGAAATGCACCAACGCTATCATGACGAAGGCGTAACACTTAACATCCGCGGTGCAGGCGCAACCGGCTACGGTGAAATGTTGTTCCACAAGGCATTTCACACTGACCATCATACCGTTGAAACCGTCGCCCACGCATGTGCAGCCCAAAAAGAGGAACCGGCCGTCAGCTTCATTCTCGATATCGGCGGCCAGGACATGAAAGCCATCAGCATCAATCGTGGCATTGTCACAGGTATTGTCCTAAACGAAGCCTGCTCGGCAGGCTGCGGATCCTTCGTTGAGACCTACGCAGACTCCCTGGGCATCGCTGTTGAAGATATTGCCGATCTCGCCTTTGAATCGGACGCACCGTCGAGACTTGGCTCACGCTGCACGGTTTTTATGAACTCCTCAATCATCACCGAACAAAAAATAGGGAAATCTACCGGCGATATAATGGCCGGCCTCTGCCGCTCGATTATTGAGAACGTATTTACGAAAGTAGTACGCATAGCCAACCTCGACAGCCTGGGCTCTTCTATCGTCGTCCAGGGCGGTGCATTTAAGAACAGCGCAATCCTGCGTGCCCTGGAACTGTATCTGGGCAAAGATGTCAGGCGGCCCCGTTATCCCGGCGAGATGGGCGCCATCGGCATCGCGCTGCTGACCATGGCCAGGGTTCGGGCCCTGGGAGATGACTACCAAAGCTCCTTCCTGAATGTGGAGGGGCTGCAGCGATTCGGCTTCGACCCACACCCCGGAAGCATCTGTCGGTTCTGCTCCAACCACTGCAACAGAACGGTCGTGGCGTTCAACGACGGCACTCGCTTCATCACCGGCAATCGCTGTGAACGGGGTGAAATCCTGGGTGAAATGCGTTCGCTGGAGACGCGCAGTAAAGTACGTGAACTCACCCGGCGAATGAACGCAGTACCGAACATGGTCAAAAGCCACGGCAGATTACTGAGCAGGAATTGGCCGGTCGAATTGCTGCGGCCGGCGCAAGGTATCCGAATCGGTATTCCCCGGGTACTGGAGTTCTGGACCTCAATGCCCTTTTGGAAAACCCTCTTTACCGCTTTGGGTTATAAGGTCGTTGTCTCGAAAAAGAGTGATGCAGCCTTGTATGAGCAGGGACTCGCGCAGGTTCCTTCAGATACCGCCTGCCTGCCCGCAAAAATTGTGCACGGACATGTTCAGGCATTGATTGATAAAAGGGTCGATACGATCTTCATGCCGATGATGGTGTCGCAGCCTTCGGAGAATAAGTCGATTAAAGGGCACGCTTTTTGTGCGCTCATTCAGGGCTATCCACTGGTCATCGACAAAAGCGACGATCCCGATGGCCGCCACGGTATTCCCTTCGAACACCCCATTTTTCACTGGAGTTCCAACGACCTCAAGAAAAAGCAGGTGGTACGCTACCTTACCGATGTCTGGGATGTGCCGAAGAAGCTCGCCCAACAAGCCTTTGCGCAGGGCACGGCTGCGCTCGACGCTTTCAAGGAACAACTTCGCCACGAAGGCAGGAGTATCCTGGCGAAGGTCGCAAAGGACGATTCCCTGGCTGTAGTTCTGGTTGCCCGGCCCTACCACTCCGATGAATTCGTCAACCATAACCTCGCCGGGTTCTTCACGCAGGCAGGAATTCCCGTGATAACGCTTGAGGGCCTCGACCTTTCGAGTGAAGACCTATCCCACACGCGGCTGGACACCGTTAATTCATACCACGCACGTGTCCTGTCAGCAGCACAGATCATCGCCACCAACAAGAACCTTGAGGCCGTACAAATTGTCAGTTTTGGCTGTGGACATGACGCGACGCTGACTGACGAAATGATCAGAATTCTGGCGGAGCTTGCCAACAAACAAGCGCTGGTCGTGAAACTGGACGAAGGAGAGGTCAGGGGCCCACTAAATATACGCGTGAAGTCCTTCCTGGAAACTGTCGGGCAACGACATCCATCCCCGCTGCATAGCGGAGGAATAACTAAGCTAAGCGACCCCTTCTCGACAAAATTCACCAAAGAGGACGCCACGCGTCGGACAATTTTAGTGCCCAATCTATCGCCGACCTTCTCACTACTTATCGAATCGATGTTCACTCGGGAGGGCTACAAAGCGCGCCCACTACCGCTGGCAGATTCACACGCAATCGCCCTGGGAAAGAAGTTTGTACACAACGACATCTGCTTCCCCGGGCAGGTCAACATCGGAGAGGCACTGGCCCTGCTTGAAAGCGGAAAAGTCCGTGCCGACGAAGTGGCAGTGGGCTTAGCGAAGAACTGCGAGCATTGTCGCGCCGGCCAGTATGCCACGCTTGCACGCAAAGCGTTAGATGATGCGGGTTACAGTAACATCCCCATTATCACAACCGGTGTTGATGACAAGAACATGCACCCAGGCTTCGTTGTGGGTATGCGATTCCGTACAGGCATGGTTTTGGGTATCGCGGTCATGGATGCTATCGAGAATATGGTACGCGCCATCCGCCCCTACGAAATTACTCCCGGTGAATGCGATGAAGTCTACGAGTCGTGGCGAGCGAGGACAATGTATGCTCTGCGAGAAGGCCCCAAAGAAGCCTTGAGGCAATTGGAAGCCGCAGTTTCTGCGTTTAACGCCATTGATATCGACAGATCATGTCGCCGGCCCCGAGTCGCTATTCTCGGTGAAATCCTGATGAAACATCATCCGTCGGCAAACTGCGATATCGAGCGTTACTTTGAAAAGAACGGTATGGAGGTTGTACAACCCCCAATGCTCGACTTTTTTCGCATGACTGACGTCATCAATAAAGACATGGGCAAACGCGGTTTCACTTCCAAGCCATTCATGACCGGGCTCATCGCAAATGTCTCCGAAGGCGTATTCAAGCGGGCGACGTTTCTGGTGCGCAGAGTCATGCAACACTTCAAGCTTTTTGAGGCCTTTCCTTCGACCCAGGATCTTGCCGCGCTGACGCGGCCGCTTATTGATGTCACCTACGGGGCGGGAGAGGCATGGCTTATCCCCGCTGAGATCCTGCATCACGCCAGCCACGGTGTGGATTCGTTTGTGATTCTTCAGCCCTTTGGTTGCATGCCGAACCACATCACCGGGCGTGGCCTGACAAAGAAGCTCAAGGAACTTGTCCCGCATATACAGATCTTGTCGCTGGACTATGATCCGGATACGGCGCTCGCCAATGTCGAGAGCAGGCTGCAGATGCTTGTCATGACAGCCAGGGAGATGGACAGGCACAGGGCGCAGTCGTTTACGAACACCGCAATTCGGAATGAAGCACGGGGCTAGATGATTTGACCGTCAACATTTCTTCAGTGTCTTGTGGGCCCACAAGACCGTGAGATGTCATAATGAAGTCGATATTGCAAGCAGGTATATAAAACAACAGCCGGCCTTTCAGGTAATCCAGCTTTTTATTCGGGGACAGGTAGTGAGTATCAATTTTTTCAAACTGACAATACTGGGTGTTCTTCTGCTCCAGCCAGCGATTACCTGGAGCCAGGAAACTGAACCTGTCAGCAAAGCGGTTGAACCCACATGGGAAGCCCCGGAAGTTATTGCGCTACCGGTCGACTGGTGGTCTGATTTCATCTCAGAGGATACAGAAGTTTTCCGCCAGCGGGCCGAATTGCTGAGCAAAAAGGTCTCCGAATACATTAGTAGCCTGGACGCGGCAAACCTGGTGGCTGCCCAGACCAGTGCCAATACTCTGCGGGCCAACCTGGACACTGCACTGAGTTTACAGGCCAGTCCTGCCAGTGCACCGAAAGAAACGCTGCCCATTCACGACAGCTACACATTGCAACAGTTTCTTGACCTGAGAAAGCTGTGGCGGGACGGCAAGAGCCAGCAGGAGGTTCTGGAACTCGAAAAGCAGCAACTCAGTGCGCAACACCAGTTGCTGACGCAACGGCGGGATCAGATCCTCGCTCAGTATGCAAACGCCGAACCCAGTTCTCCGGCGCGCCTGCTGGCCGGACTGCGGCGGATTAATTTACGCCTCGAACTGTACTCCCTTGAAAAACAACTGGATGCCAAGACTGCCCAGCAGGCCCAGCTTGACAACTACCTGGATGACGTCAACCAGAAACTCAAATATGCTGCCGGGCATTTGCTTGCCGATGATCTGAGCCTGTCCAAACTGGATTCCACCATCCGTGGCTTAAACGAAGAGGTAACCAAGGCCACGCGTAAACTGACCGTAATCCAGAAAAAATTACTTGATGAGGTCAATGCTGACAAGCCCGATACCTACAAAATACTGTACCTCAAGCAACAACTGACCGGCGTTTCCGTTGAGCAGTTCCTGGCCCAGCTCAAAGCGGAGCTGGAATATGCAAAGCGTGATTGGCTGTTATTGCGCTCCGGCGCAGCCACCAGCACGCTCGACCTGCACAAAAGCGACCCCTCGCTCAGTGCGCTTTTTGATGAGGCTGCCCAGCAAACAGCCTTGTGGACCGATGCGAGCCGCAATACACTAATTACACCTGCTCCGGGAAAGAATCGCAGGGCACAAGGCAATTACAACGCGGCTCAAACCAACGCCCACAGAACCTTGACCGAGATCGCCGATGTCAATGCAACACTGGATAACCTGTCACTGGTGCGGGACCAGGTCGCCAAGGAATCACTCAAGCTGGAGCAGGGCTTTGGCGGTGTATGGTTACGCATCAAGCTGTTCAGCCAGGACCTGTGGCTACAATCAAAGGAACTGCTGAACGTCAGCCTGTTTTCCATCGGTGAAAAACCAGTCACCGCCGGCGGCATCATCAAGGCTTTAATCATCTTTCTTCTGTTCTGGGCACTGTCCTGGCTTATCCGCCATTTTCTGGATCGCCTTGAAAGACAACAGCACTTTGAACTGGGCTCTTTTTACGCCGGCGGGCGCGTGCTGCACTACATTATCCTGACGGTCGCCGGCATTGCTGCGCTGGGTTCCCTCGGTCTGGATTTCAGTAGTTTTGCGTTGATTGCCGGTGCCCTGTCAGTGGGCATCGGTTTTGGCCTGCAGACGGTTGTGCTCAATTTTGTCTCCGGCCTGATCCTGCTGTTCGAAGGTTCGATCCGGGTGGGCGATTACGTCGAGATGGATTCGGGCGTGATGGGCGTGGTGAAGGAGATCAGAAGCCGTGCCACGCTGATCAACACCAATGACAATGTAGACGTCATCGTGCCCAACTCCGAACTGGCTTCCAACCGCATGATCAACTGGACCCTGCGGGAATCCATTGCGCGCATGCGTATCCCGTTCTCCGTGGCCTATGGCTCAGACAAGGAGCTGGTTCAAAAAGCTGCCCTGGAGGCGGCCGCCGAAGGTGAATACTGTATTCGCCATACACCGGGGCGCAGACCGGCGGTCAGGATGATCAGTTTCGGTGAAAACGGACTGCATTTTGAACTGCGTGTCTGGGTCAATCGCCAGGGTGTGCGGCGACCGATTTTTGTGCGCTCGAGCATACTGTGGGCGCTGGACAGCAAGTTTCAGGAAAACGGTATCAAGGTGCCTTTCCCGCAACGGGATTTACACCTCAGGGATGGTTCTGCCGTGTTAGCGCCCCAGGGCCCGCTGCTGGAGCCGTCTGACGGTTAATAATTGTTGTGCCTGCCGCCTGGCGCAACAGCCAGCGCACGGGTGAAAACGCATCGGCGTTAATGGCACCGGCAGCGATCAGGGTTTTTAATGCCTGCTCCGCCGTTGACAGGGATCGGAACCAGGCAAGCTGGCCACTCAGAAAACGCTGGTCCAGCCGGTGTTTTCGCGACAGGCTGCCATGGTGGGCGGTGACGGCATCTTCACCAAACTCCGCGCTGAGCCGTTCATCGAGGTGGCGGGCAAGCCGTTCTGCCAGGCGGCGAGTATTGACGAAAATAAGCGTGGTTCCATGTTCGTTGATATACGTCACCAGGTGGTCGTACAGTTCTTCCCATACTTCATTGGACATCACTGGCGCCAACGGTGAATCAGGTAATTCCAGCTGGATATCCATGTGGCGCTGGTGGCCGGTATCAACAATCGCGCACTGCCGGCCGCCACAAAGGTAGTCCGCAATGCGCCGAATAGGTTTCTGGGTGGCCGAAAGACCAATCCTGGCAGGTGGTTCGCCACATAAGGCATCCAACCTTGCCAATGATAAAGGCAGGTGGGAGCCACGCTTGTTACCGGCCAGTGCGTGTATCTCGTCAACAATAAGGGTGTTTACGCCCGCCAGCATGTCACGACCGGAAACCGAAGTCAGCAGCAGGTAAAGTGATTCCGGCGTGGTCACCAGGATATGCGGTGGGCGTTTGCGCATCTTGGCGCGCTCGCTTTGCGGCGTGTCACCGGTTCTGACCGCAGCGCGGATGCCAGCACCAGGCTCGCCGCCTGCGGCGAGTCCTGCCTTGATACCCTCCAGCGGC
>VAPH01036112.1_pt1 | contig 10246 bp, 12 predicted proteins | sample 3393861 | NCBI WGS metagenome assembly VAPH01 (sample SAMN08290439, study PRJNA428436) | hydrothermal vent metagenome | isolation source: Deep-sea hydrothermal vent chimney | place: Atlantic Ocean: South-mid Altantic Ridge | reverse complement strand
GAGCTAGACGGGATCGAACCGTCGACCTCTACAATGCCATTGTAGCGCTCTCCCAGCTGAGCTATAGCCCCGCAAGGCGCGCAATGTTACGCAGTAAATGCAGGTCTGTCAAACCAAATTTTGGTGCTTGCCGGTTTATAATGTGCCCACTGCCTCGGTAACCGGTGTCGCGTATTTTCCACTTATTTTATCACTGGCAGGTTGCATCGTGACAACACTGTGCCCCTGGTGTAACAGGTAGCCCAGCCACTTGTCCAAAGCAAGATTCTGCCGCCAGGTTCGCTGCAGCAACTGATGCTGGGGATACCACGGGTGAGCAAGGCGCCTGAACCCCTGTTGGGGGTTGAAAGAGGTGACTTCTGCCAGGCGCGCGTCCTGATACATGCGGATGTGCGCATCCGGGGAAATCCTGCGTTTTTCCTTCTCTCCAAATTGATAGGTCAGGCGCAGGAAATGCGTATAAGGGTGGCGCTCCAGAACATCCATGCGCAGCATTGGCGAGCCTGAAACCTGCGACTGGAACGAGTCGTAGTGTACGACATGCTCAGGTATCAGCAACAATAGCTGGCGAAAAATCTCCGCTTGCATTTCCTGCAGGCGTTTAAGTCGGGGCCTGAGATACAGGCCATGTCGTTCCCTGAATGAAACCATGGAAAAAGCATATCACAAGTTCGCTTACTGGCCCTGATCATTCACCAGGCGGGGTGCAATAAAGTTTTCCCGCACTGCCTTGCGTAGCACTTCCGGTGGCAGCAGACCCTGAGCCAGCAGGAAATCATGGTATTCACGTTGATTAAATTTTTCCTTCAAACTGAGTTCTGTGCTGGCCCTGAGTGACTGCAGATTTTCGTAGCCGTAATAATATGCGGTCGCCTGGGCCGGTGAACGGAAGGTGTAGCGATCAATTTCTGTCTGCGCACTGAGCTCATCCTGAACGACATCCTCCATCAGTACACGTTTGGCGTCCTCCGCACTGATCAGGCCGAGATTCAGCATCGGATCCAGCCAGATGCGGGCAGCGCGTAACAAGCGGTCCTGGAGTGATATCAATTGCCCATCCAGTGGCATATAGGGCTTGGTAATGGCCTCCGCATACAGGGCCCAACCCTCTACATTGGCGGAATTGAATGCAAAAATTGCGCGTGCAGTTGATACGCCGCCGCGCAGCATGGTTGTGAACTGCATTTCATGGCCGGGCCGGGCTTCATGGGCGGACAAGGTCCACATCATTGCCGGGAAGGCATAGTCGCTGTCCGGCCAGCTACCATCTTCATTCTGGCTGATAGCAGGGACTATAAACTCTGGAAATTCCCCCGTGTTGCCGACCAGTCGCGGCACTTCGAGATGTGCTGCCGGCTGTTGGGCGGTTTCCGCAGCAGTGGCCATTCTTACCCTGGCGGGTTCGTTTGGCAGTGAAACGAGATTCTCTCGCTCAATAATGGCATCAAGTTGTGCCATGATTTCACGGTAGGTCGATAGCAGTTCGTTACCGTGTACCTGCTCCTGTTTGAGCAGCATGATGATGTCGCGGTAATTGTTGGTCTTAAAGCCCTTTTGCTTTGCCACCAGCGGCGCCAGCGCAATCATTTCGTTGCGGATGTTCATGAATCCGACCTGGCCTGTGCGGATCAACTGCTCAGGTGAATCATCCACGCCGTATTTTTTAAGCTGCAGTTCGTATAGTTCACGCGGTAATGCAGCGCTTTTTCGGGTATTGGGCAGAATGGTTTTTTCGACCCAGGCATTGTAGGCCGTGAACTGCTCGGTGAGCAGGGCCAGATCTTTCTCATAGCCTTGCAGTTTTGTGGCGGCAAAAACACCCTTCAGGCCTTCCAGCATAACCGGCGCACGTTCGAGATCCTGCTTGACCTCGCCGACAAAGGGTTTGATTAAACCCGGTACCTCGGCACGCTCAGTCAGGCGAACCTTGGCCAGTTTCGTCAGAGGTTCGTAACCCTCTGCCTGCCCGGTGTATTTTTTCAGTCGAACCAATGCCGCCTGCTGGCGTTCAAACGGTACCTGCTTGTCCAGCAAGCCTCTGAAACCGGCAAAAATAAGGCCTGTAATGTTGCCGTAGGGCAAGACACGCTCATACTCGATGCGGCTTGCCTCGATATCATCGCGTGCAGCCTTGAGCATGATCTCGATATCCTGGGCCACGCGTGGGTCTTCTTCTTTGGCCAATAAGCCATTCAGCATCTCGATGTTTTGTTGATAGGTTTCGATCTGCCGTTCGTAAAGATTTTCACCCAGATCAAAAATTTCCTCATCATAACCAGTGACGCCCATCTGACCGGCAAACTCAGGCGCAAATTTGGCGCTGGATTCGAGCACCTTGTAGGCAATTTCATTCGAGCGCTGCACCCAGTCCGGTGTGAAGTTGGAGGCGTCTTGTGCGAAAGAGGGACTGGACAACACGGATATTGTAAGAGCCAGAATCAGGGTTACTGTAGTTTTGGGTTGCGTTCTATACGGCATGGCGGTCTCTCAGTTATTTGTGCCGGTATATTACCCTCGGTGCGAGGGCAGGGCATGGGTGAATGGTCATGTGTGGTCTGCATGGCAGCGCAGCGGTATCTGGTTCATAATGCGGCCTTGCTGAAAAGGTGATCCCTGTTATGCCGTTGTTGATTCTTGCCGGCTTGTTTTTTCTCGCTGCCGTTGCCTACTCCTCAGTGGGCTTTGGCGGCGGGTCGACCTATAACGCGCTGCTGGTCCTGACAGGCATGGATTACCGCCTGGTACCGGCGATCGCATTGAGCAGCAATATCCTGGTGGTGAGCGGAGGCGTATATCATAATCTGCGCGCCGGCCACCTGTCGATTGCAGGCTTGTTGCCCTATATTATTTTGGCCGTACCCATGGCGTGGCTGGGCGGGCGTTTACCGGTTTCTGAACAGTTGTTTATCGGTTTACTGGGTTTCAGTCTGTTATTGGCGGCAGGGCAAATGCTGTTAAAGCCGCACGCTGTCCCGGATACTGAACAACCGGCCTCTGCCAGCTTATGGCTGACTGCCATGCCGGTGGGTGGCGTCATCGGCTTTCTCGCCGGCATCACCGGCATTGGCGGTGGAATATTCCTGGCGCCGGTGATCTATCTGCTACGCATGGCGTCACCACGGACCGTTGCAGGTATTACCAGTGGTTTTATCCTGGTGAATTCGATTGCAGGTCTTGCGGGGCAGATGATGAAAGCAGACGGTTTCTCCCCATTGGCGGGCGTGAGTGAAGCCTGGCCATTGTTTGTCGCAGTCATCGTCGGCGGCCAGTTGGGTAGCCGCATAGGCGTTTATAAATTATCAGAAACGTGGGTAAAGCGCCTCACGGCGGCCTTGATACTATACGTGGCAGCGCGCTTGATCTGGCGCTGGATCGGGATGACTTTTGCGTGATGCTACTGAATGATACGCTCGGCAGGCCACTGAAAGACCTCAGGATCTCAGTGCTGGATCGGTGCAACCTGCGCTGTACTTACTGCATGCCGGAAGAATCCTTGAATGGGCAGGGTGTGTTTTTACCCTCGCATCACCTTTTAAGCGACGGGGAAATCGAATTCCTGGCGCGCGTATTCGCAAGCCTGGGGGTGCGCAAGCTGCGGTTGACCGGCGGTGAGCCATTACTGCGCCCGGGTTTTATTGAGCTGGTCGCAAGGCTGTCACCCATTGAGGGTTTGACAGACCTGGCACTGACCACCAATGCTGTGCTGCTACCGAGAAACGCAGCGGCGCTGAAAGAAGCCGGCCTGAACAGGGTTACGGTCAGCCTGGACAGCCTTGATGAAGTGGTATTCAGAAAAATGGCGGGGGAACGGGGGTCGGCGCAGGAGGTTCTCGAGGGTATTGCGGCAGCTGAAAACGCCGGTTTCAATCGGCTCAAGATCAATACTGTCGTACAACGCAATATCAATGACCATACCATTATGGACGTCGTGGCACACTTCAGAAACACTGGCCATACTGTCAGGTTGATCGAGTTCATGGATGTTGGCAATGTTAATCAATGGGATCGCGGCCTGGTGGTGCCCAGTGCAGACCTGTTGAAGTCCATCCATGATCAATGGCCGCTGAGGCCGGTGGCGCAACAGGCAGCCAGTGAAACTGCGCGGCGTTACGAATTTGTGGATGGGGCGGGTGAAATAGGTTTTATTTCTTCAATAACCGAGCCGTTTTGCGGTGATTGTTCGCGTGCAAGAATTACTGCAGATGGTGTATTTTATAGCTGCCTGTTTTCTGCACGCGGGACAGAATTGCGTGACAAAATACGGGCTGGCCTGAGTGCTGAAGACATGGTTGGAGAGATAACGACGTTGTGGAACAGGCGCGGGGACCGGTATAGCGAGTTACGCAACCGTTTGCCACAACACCAGCCACACGTTGAAATGTATCGCATGGGTGGTTGATGAAAATAGAAGTCAGATATTTTGCATTGTTCAGGGAACAGGCCGGCTGTGCGTCTGAGACGGTTGAGTGGGCGGGCGGTACAGCCGCCGACCTGTTCGGACAGATGGTGGAAAAACACATCTCCCTGCTGCCGGAAGCTGCCGCGCTGGTGGCTATTAATGACGAGATGGCCGGCTGGGAAACCGTGTTGAATGATGGTGATAAAGTCCTGTTTTTCCCACCGGTGGCCGGCGGATGAAATTTACAATCAGCGCTACGGCCATTGACGTTGCAGCCGCCAGGAATGCGGTCTCTGACAACGGTTGTGGGGCCATGGTGGTATTCGAGGGCTGGATTCGTGACCACAATAACGGCCAGGCAGTTGAGCGACTTGAATACGAGGTATACCGTCCTGTTGCAGAGCAGGAGGGTGCGAGAATTATTGCCGAGGCCCATGCACGGTTTGGCATCAGTCACGCGCTTTGCATACACCGTGAAGGCTTGCTGGAGCTCGGCGATGTCGCCGTCATCGTCTGTGTGTCTTCTGCCCACCGGGGTGCAGCTTTTGACGCCTGCCGGTATATTATTGATGAGGTTAAATCACGCTTACCCATCTGGAAAAAAGAACACTATGTCAGCGGGGTCAGCGAATGGGTTAATTGTCAGCACGGTGCCGCGGAAGGCCCGGGTCATTCGCACGAGGAGAAGTAATGTGAGTGATGACCGCATGCAGCGTTACAGCGAGATCATCATTGAGCACAGCCAGTTTCCGCGTCATCACGGTACCATTGAAAGCCCGACTCACGAAGGCCAGGGTGAAAACCCTTTTTGCGGGGACCGCGTCAAGTTGCAGCTTTCGGTCAATCCTGAAGGCATGATTGAGAAGGCGGCAGTTGAGAGTGTGGGCTGTGCTATTTCAATTGCTTCAGCATCCTTGCTGGCCTCGCATTTACAGGGGTTAAGCCTGCACCAGGCAGAAGAACTGTTCAGACAGATACATCAGGCCATTCTGGATGGGCCGGATGATGACAGAGACCGGCAGTTGGGAGATTTGGCGGCGCTGGCTTTTGCCGGCAGGTATCCTTCACGGGTTAAGTGTGCAACCTTGCCCTGGCATGTGCTGAAGCATGCTTTGGCGGGTGATAAAACTGTCGCCAGCACCGAGTAGTTTTTAAACCGCGCAATCCTTGCAGTTGCTGTCTTTTTTGATCCGCAGAGATTCCCAGACCCAGTGGCTGGCATCAAACAGGTGCAAGCCCTGTGAAACAGGCAGTCCGCTGAGGCAGGCCAGGGCAAAGTGGGCCGCGCAAGCACCGGTAATGCCTGCCACCGGTGCGAAGATACCCGCGCCGGGGCAATCTTCCAGTGTATCCGGTGCCTGACCATAGGCGCAGCGGTAACATGGCTGGTTTGGCAGATCAGGGCGTAACAGCATCAATTGTCCTTCCAGGCGGATGCACGATGCCATCAGCCATGGGATTTTCAGCGACAGCATGGCGCGATTCACAGCCAGACGGGTACCGTAGTTGTCACTGGCGTCAATAACAAAATCACAGTCTGGGAAAAGAGAAAGCATATCGCTGTCTGTCATGCGCCTTGCATGGGTGGCAATCGTTGTTTCCGGGTTGAGTGCGCGCAGGGTCTCAGCGGCCACTTCGGTTTTTGCACGCCCCAGGTCGGACGTTTTATAAAGGATTTGGCGAGCCAGGTTGCTCTCGGTCACGTTATCAAAATCGCACAGAGTCAGTCGGCCGATACCGCTGGAGACCAGGTATTGGGCGGCAGCACAACCGAGACCGCCAACGCCGATCAGGGCGACATGCGACTGACGGATGCAGGCCTGGCCACGCTCACCCACGCCAGTGAGGGGCAGGTGCGCTGCATAGCGCAAATTGTTACGCTCGGTGGGCATCTAATATGGTTTGTGCCTCGGTGGACAAGCCATCCGGGTGTACCCAGTCGCCGCGTTTCCCACCGGATTTATAAAGCAGCCTGACGGTGGTGATTTCAAGCGCCGCATTGACAGGCTTGGTCAAATCCCAGATGGTCAACAGGGCAATATTAACGGCACATAAGGCCTCCATTTCTACACCGGTTTTCGCATCAATTTCCGCCATTGCATAGACCTTGACAGTCTTTGTGTCGTTGTTGAGCACGGTGTGAATGGAAACACGATTCAGTGAAATCGGATGGCACAGCGGAATTAGCAGCGGCGTTTGCTTGGCTGCCTGAATGCCGGCAAATTCCGCCAGCGCCAATGCGTCACCCTTGGGTAATGACTTGTCACGGAGCATCGCGAAGGCGGTTTCGCCCACCATGATCTCCCCGCTGGCGAGTGCCCGACGATAAGTGACGGCCTTGGCGGCCACATCGGCCATGGAAAACTCATTGCGTGTGTCGTTGGAATCATTCATGGGTGGGTCTCAACGCATCGTTTCAATCTGATCCAGGTGGTTTTTTATTTCCGTCTGTGCCAGGAAAGATGACTTAAAGCTGTTGATGACAAGTTGAAATATTTCATCACGTGTCAGGTTGACGGCATCTATCAGGGCAAAGAAGTTTTCATTCATGTAACCACCGAAATAGGCGGGGTCATCGGAGTTAATACAGGCGTTAAGGCCGAGCGCCAGCATTTGACGCAGTGGGTGCTGCGCCATGTCGGAGACGACTGCAAGACGCAGATTGGATAGCGGGCAGACGGTCAGCGGTATCTCGTCACCCACCAGGCGCGCCACCAGAGCAGCATTCTCGAGTGCACGGTTGCCATGATCAATGCGATCGACCAGCAACTGATCAAGTGCCTCATAAACATATTCCGGCGGGCCTTCCTCGCCTGCATGCGCGACCCGTTTAAGACCCAGTTCAGCGGCGTTTTTGAAGACCTTCGCAAACAAATGCGGTGGGTGACCGAGCTCGGATGAATCCAGCCCCACTGCAGAGATGCCTTCCAGGAAGGGCCGGGCAGCCGTCAAAGTGTCAAGGGCGCTGTTTTCATCCAGATGACGCAGAAAACACATAATCAGCTTGCTGCTGATGCCCAACTCAGTCCTGGCCCTGTCCAGTGCGCCCTGGAACCCGCGCATGAAAGTGCCGAAACCGATGCCGCGCTCAGTGTGCCCCTGAGGATCGAAGAATATTTCACAATGAACGACCTTCTGGCGCTTGCAGCGTTGCAGGTAGGCCCAGGTCAGGTCAAAATAATCCTGTTCTGTCTGCAGTACCGACATGCCCTGATAGTAAAGATCAAGGAAATCCTGTAAGCAATTGAAATTATAGGCGTTGGTTACCGCCTCAATATCCGGGTAAGGTAGTTTGACAGCGTTTCGCTCAGCCAGCTCCAGCATCATTGCCGGTTCCAGGCTGCCTTCAATATGGATGTGAAGTTCCGCCTTGGGAAGTTCTTCAACCAATTGTCTGAGTTTTTGCATCCCCCTATGATACAGGGATATTGCTTAACTGGAACCCGTATAATCGCCGTTATGATGGTGTTCGGTAGACGCAAATATCAACGCTTTTTCTGGCGGTTAATGCTTGCTGTCAGCCTGTCCTTGTTTGCTTTGACAGTATTTGCCCGAGCCGTGCAGGCGGTGCCGGTCAACATCTTTGGGGACGGTGACCCGAGTAACGGTGTTGAAGATAACCGACAGCAATTGTTGGGCGGTCGCCGCAGCGATCTTTCCTTTGCACAGCAGCGCATTAATACCGGCACGATCCAGTGTGACGGAAAGGTACGCGGCACGGCCATGGTGCTTGACACCCGCGAGTTTGCACCCGCCCTCAAAGGCGCCGTGTTGGTCAGTGCGGCCCACGTACTATATGACCTTGAGCGGAAAAAGCGTTACCGGCGCTGCGAGTTTCATTTCCTTGCGCTGGGAGAATTGCGCAGGTATCAGGCAAAAATTGATTTGAAACGGCTGAGAATGGGTAAATATGATCCGCATCTTGCAACGCAAGGGCTTGATTTCGGTGAGGGGGACTGGGTGTTTTTGTATGTGCCCAGGCCGTGGAATGGCTTTGATCCCGAAGCATCGCTCGAACCCCGGGTTTTCTCCTTTGCCAGACTGGACGCCTTTCAACAATCCGGCGGTGAGCTCAGCCTGGTCGCTTTTGATGCTTTAACCGGGGTCATAAGTATCAGCAGAAATTGCCGGGTGACAGAGAGCAGCAGCGGTGATTTGGGCGGTGGTTTGTGGAAAGGGCAATTACTGGATGATTGTGATTCCGCGGGTGGCTCATCAGGTGGTGGAATCATTGCATTTTCACAGGGAAAATCCTACCTGATCGGGATACGCAACGGTTCACATTGGAGCAGCCAGGCGTTTCCGGTCACGACCTATCCGCAAGGCCCACCTGCCGGTTCCCGCTGGGATCGACGGATCAACACCAACTTTGCCCGAGCCTTTGATGCAGGCTTGATCAGCGAGCTGAGAGATTTTACTCAGAGCCTGGTCAAAGACAAAACTTTTTATTAATTTACAGAGAGTTATATAACACTAATAACAGGCCATCAAGGGCAGTAACAAAACTGCCGTAATGTGTTATACTTTTGTGGAAGTCCGACTACGTTACGCAGTGTTATTTTTTTGATAATGAGTCGCATTCAAGAGTCGGATTTACACAGGCTTGGTACTGGCCGGATCGGTTCAGTATGAAGCAGTAAAGCCAAGGTAGGCTTTGCCTGGTTCGAATCATATTTCGAGCCAGAAATAAGACATGGAACAGGACAGCTTTAACCCTCGTCAGACTGCAGGCAGTGATGACTGCCGGATTCAGAAAATCAAGCCACACCGTACCCACTGTTGTGAGTTCGGGTACACCTTTTACAGGGGTATGAATGTGACTTGAATGCCGTTGAAAACGGGGAATTATACGATGTTTTTTTACACGTCTCTTTTCATAGCAAGCTTACTTGTAGCGCTGGTTGTACACTGGCTTTACCGGGTGATCACCGACGCTGTAAGGGCACTCTCCAAGACCAGGTTATCCACCGTAAAAAGTAGCCCGGCCGGGCGTCAAAAACGCGAGCACGGCAAACAAACACAAACTTCAGGGGATTCGGTGCCATGGGGATGGCCTGGAAATGAGCACGATATTCAGGTTCGTGAGGAAGGACAGCTTTACGACCTGAGTACCGGGGTTCTTCTGTCCGAGCAGGCGCCCGAGCAAAAGAAAGAGCCAGCAGAAAGCTGGTCAGCATTTTTAGATAAACCGGAATTTGTCGCCAAACCTCGGAAAAAGGCCAGCAAAGAAGCAGCCGGCAAGACCAATATCGGCACGATAAGCAAGCCCTGGGGCTGGTAATCCGCTACCCGGGCCTGCGTTCCTGCAGGCTATGGTCGATTAAAATCCATTCATGTCATAACTTGCATTTGTCAGGTGTGCGATGATTAATGCGTAGGCCTGCGCTTCGCTGGGCAGGTTTCAGTTTACTGGTAAAATCACGCAGCGCGCCTTAACCTGACTTTATGGCCAGTACGCTGACAACACTAAGAAACCAAAAAGGCTTCAAGAAGTACCTGAAAAACACCTCATGGCTCATCGCTGAGAAAGCCCTGCGCATGATTGTCGGGCTTTTCGTCGGTATCTGGATTGCGCGTTACCTCGGTCCGGCGAAGTTTGGGTTGCTGAGTTACGCTTTCAGTTTCGTCGGGCTGTTTATTTATATCTCCAGCCTGGGGCTGGATGGCATTGTCATTCGCGAATTGGTCAAAGATGAAAACAGCAGGGATGTATTGCTGGGCACTGCCTTTGTTCTCAAGTCGATCGGTGCGTTGACGATCTTTGTCGTGTTGATCTTTGCACTCCGTTTTACATCGGATGACCAATACACTGCTACGCTGATCTTCATCATCGCTTCTGCGACTATT
>VAPH01009400.1_pt1 | contig 10257 bp, 13 predicted proteins | sample 3393861 | NCBI WGS metagenome assembly VAPH01 (sample SAMN08290439, study PRJNA428436) | hydrothermal vent metagenome | isolation source: Deep-sea hydrothermal vent chimney | place: Atlantic Ocean: South-mid Altantic Ridge | reverse complement strand
TTGCAGGTGAAACAGCCCTTGTCAGGCAGAAATAATATCCGGGTGAATACCTTCGCTTTCCAGTTTTTCCAGAATCGAAATCGGCACGTTATAGTTAGCATCAAACTCGATCAGTATATCGTGGGGAAGTTTATCGTTGAACTCGACATTGTGTACATGCGGAAGGGTCATCATCATATCTTTCACATCCTGCAGACGGCTGGCGTTCAGGGTTTCTTCAATATAGACTTGCACCGCATGCATAATTTCCTCCAGATAACAAAGCTTGCCAACATTAAGAAGCTTTGTTATGGATATAGAAGAGGAAAACGAGTGCGTCAAGATAGCGGTTGCAAGAGCCGTCACACAACGAAAAAATTATGCAGAAGATTATAAACATCCAGACTCGCGGGCGCGGGACTTACGATATCAGCGCTGAACTGAGCCGTTGTGTGCGGGAGTCCGCTATCGACTGTGGACTCTGTCACTGTTTCGTGCACCACACCAGCGCTTCACTGATACTGTGCGAGAATGCCGACCCCGATGTCCGGCACGATCTGGAAACATTCATGGGTAAACTGGTTCCCGACGGCGATCCTATGTTCAGCCATATCGACGAAGGGGAAGACGATATGCCGGCTCATGTGCGCAGCATCCTCACCCAGTCCGGTATTAGCATCCCAATTACTGATGGTCAGCCCGGGTTGGGCGTCTGGCAGGGTTTATATCTGTGGGAACATCGACTGCATCCGCAGCAACGAAAAATCACCATCACGCTTATCCAGGGATAAGCCTGTGACCATTCAGACCATGTGTATTAGCGCCTGATTGATGCGCGCCTCGATAGCTTCAAGCGGCTCATGTGCCTGACCGATAATGGCAATACTACCGCCGTCAGTCGGAATTAACAGTCCCTGGAGCTCCCGCTCCTGCAGCGTCTTACGCGCCATGACATATTCACCCGGCATAATCAGCACCGTCACTTTGCCATATTCGCCCTCCATGACCAGGTGCGCACCGGTATACTGGCGAATTCGGCAGGGCATGGCAAACGCAACCCGGCCAATAGCCTGCTGCAACTTCAGATTATAGGACGCCAGCAAATTATTCAGCTGGCTGAGCTGAATATTGTCCTCAACCTGTAATGCCATCGGCTCATCCCGCACATGCGCCAGTGCAACTTCTTCCAGTGAATAAGGGTGATTAACCATCAGCATGCCCGTAACCAGCCCCACTGTCAGCACCACACTCGCGGCAAGCGCCTGCCAGTAAGCACGGCGGTGGCGGCGGCGCTTTCCTTCTGTCAGTCGCTGCTGCAACATGATCCGGGACGTCAATCTATCCGGCACAACCACATTCAGCAGCTTGTCGATGTGGGCGCTAAGCACCTTCTCACGCTCGGCATAGCGCGTACAACTCTGGCATTGCTGGAGATGCTGGAGCACATCCGGCTCACGGGAGGCCGGAGTAGCAGCCAGTATTCGGCGAATATCAATACAGTTCATCTTCATCTCACTTTATTTTTCTTTCACAGGCTTCACTCTCGAGTGAAGCCCGCAGTTTCTGCCGCGCCCGAAACAGTCGGGTCATCACCGCACCGGATTTTATCTGCATAATCCCGGCAATTTCTTCACAACTATATCCGCCCAGCGCCTGTAACAGCAGCGGCTCCCGGTATTCCAGTGGCAGCGCATCAAGCGTCTGGGCAAATTCCATCTCGGCAGCGCCATCACAGCCGGGAGCAGCAAAATGCTGTGACTCAAAATCCATATCATCCATGGATACCAGATCCAGCGATGGCCGGCTGTAATGACGGGCATGTTCACGCCGGAGTATGGTAAATAACCAGGCTTTTGCTGCCTTGCTGTCTTTGAGTCCATCCAGCCCTTTCCAGGCGCGCATGAACGTCTCCTGCACCAGGTCCTCGGCATGCGCCTGATTGCGGCAGAGCCAGAATCCATAACGGTACAAATCGGCGGCATAAGCATTGACCAGCGCTGCAAATGTCATATTTCTATTGTCCATGAAATTAAAGACCCAGGTATCAGCTATATTCTTACAAACAGAGTATATAACGCCAAAAAAACCACAGGATACATAAGGTAAGGCTGTCACAACCCGAATAAATAAAAATTTTTTTAGGACTGTAATATTGACAATCAGGATCAGGTCTAGTTACATCAGCACAGCCCGCCGTTCAACGCTGTGCGGGACTCGAAATATTTAACCACCTAATGGAGAATGCAATGAAAAACATGAAAACTCTGCTGAGCAGCATAGTTGCACTTGGTCTTATGACCGCCGCAACTGCAGCCTTCGCTGGCAAACCCGGCATGGAAAAATGTTACGGCATCGTCAAAGCCGGCATGAATGACTGCGGTACTAGCAGCCACGCCTGTGCCGGACAGGCATCCAAGGACAAAGATGCATCGGAATGGGTCTATGTTCCGGAAGGCACCTGCAAAAAAATTGCCGGCGGCAAAACCAAGGGTAAAAAATAAACAACGGCGGTAGTTGTGCGTATTACCCGGATGAAGCGGCGGCTGTAACCAGTATCAGGCCACAGCCGCCACCTCAACCTCCGCCAGTTTTTGCCTGTTCCTGATTTTTATAGCTGATGGAGTTCCCATGGCCAGTCTTGATAGCATGATAAATTCTTCCCTGATGCAAAAAGCCTTTGCACTCGACTCCCTGTATGGTCGGGTTCTCTCTGCCATAACACCGCTGATTGAACTGGCGCTGAAACTCTGGGTCGCGAATGCTTTTTTCAAATCAGGACTGACCAAAATCCAGAGCTTCGAGACCACCATTATGCTGTTTGAATATGAATACAGCGTACCCCTGCTCTCCCCCACCCTGGCAGCCTATATGGGCACGGCAGCCGAGCTGATATTACCTGTCCTGCTGGTCATCGGCCTTGCCGGCCGTTATGCCGCGCTGGCGCTGTTCGTGTTTAATATTGTTGCTGCCATCTCCTATCCTGATATCAGCCCACTGGGAGTCAGCCAGCACTATCTCTGGGGAATGGCGCTGTTAATGCTCACGCTTTATGGCCCAGGGAAATGGTCGCTGGATCACTTTATCTGCAAAAAATGTTCAGCGACCTGTTCATAATCTATTCGTTGCTGGCGTCCGGCAGCAGTTCATGGCAAACATGTTCGGCAAAACCGGCGCCAGCCTCAGCATAAAGATTAAACGCCGCATGCACCCCGGCCTGTTTTAACTCTTCAATTTCATCGGCATACTTGGCTACCGCTGCCACCTTGCCGGCATAACCGGCATCCCTCAGCTGCCGGGCGGCATACAGGTTTTCCCTTGCATTCGGCATGGCCAGAAGAATCAGGCTAACACTATCAAAATCCAGATGCATACGGTTCCAGAAATCCGGATCGGTCGCACTACCATGGATCACATGTCGATTGCTGGCCTTTAGTCTTTTAACCGTGTCTTCGTCATAATCCACCCCCAGCACCTGCTCACCCATGCGTTGCCGCATGGCATCATAGGCGCCACTACCGACACGTCCCATACCGAATATGATCACGCGGGTATCGCCCGGATTGATATCCTCTTCCTCAGCAATGTACTGGCTGGTTTCAAACTGTAATAGTCGCGTACGCATGTGTTTATACAGGCGGTAAGAAGCGCTATTCAACGGCGCCGCAACGATGAACGACAAAGAAAGTGCGATAGCGATGATAATGAGCCACTCACTCCCCAGCCAACCATTACTGACACTGATAGCCGCAACGATCAAACCAAATTCACTGTAGTTAGCCAGACTTAGTGATCCCAGCAACGAGGTCCGCGCACGCAAATGGAACTTGCTAAACAGAACAAAGAACAGCAGTGCTTTAAACGGCACCAGTAACAATAACAGCAGACCAATAGCAATGGCATCCCAGCTGAGCGGCCCGGACAAACCAATGGAAAGAAAAAATCCCACCAGAAACAGATCTTTGAAGCCTAATAGCTGATGCGCCAACTCGGCAGAACGAGCATGATTGGCAAGCATCACGCCCAGAATTAATGCACCCAGATCGCCTTTGACGCTGACCAGTTCAAACAACTGTGCGCCACCCAGCGCCAGCGTTAAACCAAACAGAATCTGCAACTCACCACGCCCTGATCGTTCCAGCAACCGGTACAACAGCGGTCGCAGAGGAATTAGCAACAACAGACTCAGCGCCCAGACAGACGGCATCTTACCGGCTGAAATCGCCAGAAAAACCACGGCAACAATATCCTGCACGATCAGGATGCCGATAGAAACGCGGCCATACAGCGAATTCATTTCGCCCTTTTCTTCCAGCACCTTGACCGCAAATACGGTGCTGGAAAAACTCAATGCAAACGCCACCAACGCCACCACGACCGGATCAATACCTGTAAACAGGGATACGCCAATCACCCCCATGACGACAATAAACGTCGCGGTCAGGGCGACTGTGACCAGCATATGCAGTGACGCCACAGCCCAGATCTGCGGCATCAACAGGCTGCGAAGCCGCAGCTTGAGGCCGATACTGAACAACAGCAGGGTCACGCCCATTTCGGAAAACTCCGACAGTGTGGACGTCAGTTGACTACCGGCGGCATACAGGCCAAAACCGGCAAGCAGATAGCCGACCAGCGGCGGCAGACCCACAAAACGCGCAGCAAGGCCAAGCGCGTAAGCAATACCAATGGCGATGATGTCTGATTGCAAGGAAGCTCCTGATTTGCTTAAATCTTTTCAGATTATCGATATTACGTTGTTTCCGGTTCTACAATAAAGACTAACATATGAACGGGGGCAAGCTAATACAAAACGATCTGCCCGGATCACAGCTTCGCATCGATAAAATGCAGCATTACTAGTGACCTGGCAAGTGGACTGGTAGCTTGGGCTGAGTAAAATGAAGCCCAACAGAATACCGCAGATGGGATAAAAAATAATTTACCGCAAAGGCCGCAAAAGGATTTTAGATCTTTCCTCTGCGAAGAAACGATTTGACAGCGTTACCGAAGAAAGCGCCTGTTGGATTTCATAGAAACCATTCAGCCCGACCCGCATACGTGGTTTGTTTGCGTCCTCTGCCAGTATGTCGATGGATTTCGCTTCGTTTTACCCATCCTGCAGTAACTGGTTGGGCTGAGCGAAAGCATTAATTACAATCACAAGCCACAGGTTCTGCCACAGCCACTGGAAGCGCAGGGCGGCGCACTGTCCCCAAGACTGGTGCTACGCACCACCTGACCGCCGGTCGCCAGTTTCTTAACCACGGCATCTTTTGCGATGTCGCCGGCATCGATGCCGGCGCGATCACACAATTCACCCCAGTTGCTAATCGTTTCATTCATGCGATGCTGAACTTCCACAACCCGTCCATTTGCTTCACAGGCATAATCATAGGTAGGCATAATTTACTCCTCGCTATCGTTTTAACCCAGGCTCGGGCCAAGAATGAAATCCACTGTCTCGAAACCATGTGCTTCCAGTTCGGCCGCAATGTCATCCCAGTCATAATCAGCATCATCTTCTTCCACTCGGGCGATCACGCCGGTAACATGGCGATAGGCTTCCTGTTCTTCAAAATCATCCGGTACGCGCAGCAGCCGAATGGCGTTTGCTTCTGTTGCCGGCAGGATCATCAGTTTTGACTTCATTTGTTTTCTCCGTTGCAGTCATTGCAACTCGCAGAATAAACCATGCTGTTGTTTTTCCCAAGCCAGTAAAGCACTAAATTAAAGGTGCATAATATGTTATTCTTCGCCTTTACTATATTAAAATATTTTAGCGGAATATATCACATGCAAATAGAAGACAACCGGGTTGCCGCCCTCAATTACATTCTAAAAGATGATGAAGGCAATATTATCGACAGCGCAGAAGATGGCAGCTTTGCCTACCTGCATGGCGCCGCCAATATCATCCCCGGCCTGGAGCACGCCCTGCTGGGCAAGTCTGCCGGAGATGAATTATCCATTTCCATCGAGCCCGCCCAGGGCTATGGCGAGCGCAACGAAGACATGACTCAGGTGGTGCCCCATGACATGTTCGACACCGATGAGGATATCAAGGTCGGCATGCAGTTCCATGCTGAATCCCCGGATGGCCAGCCCCTTAGCGTCACGGTTACCAATATTAGCGATAACGAAGTCACGGTCGATGGCAACCACCCGCTGGCCGGCGTCAACCTGAATTTTGAAGTCAAAATTCTGGAGATTCGCGAAGCCACAGAAGAAGAACTGGAGCATGGTCATGCGCATGCTGCAGGTGGTCACCAGCACTAACCATAGCAGGGTAAGCACAAAATCGTGCCCAGCCTGATGCGACTATTGGCGGGATAAACCCACCCCGCCGCAAGCGGACGGGGTATTCGTCTAAGGAACAATCTGAACCGCCAAGACACGACCGGAGCGCAGCGTAGGAAGTGCTGAATGAAACTCGCCTCGCGAGGTTCTACGGTGCAAAGGACGCCAGGAATTATTTTACTAAAACTTGGCGCCCTTTGTGTCCTGGCGGTTCAATATTTATAACAGCAAGCTGTGGGGAATTAAACCCAGAGAGATTAAAACCCGCCCCTACATTATTTGTCTTCCTGATGACCGTAAAGGCGGCTGTACAACCCATTGCTGCGAATCAGATCCTCGTGTACGCCTTCCTCGATAATGTGTCCATCCTCGAATACATAGACCCTGTCCGCCTGTTTTACCGCGCTCAGGCGGTGAGCAATAATCAGGGTCGTGCGCGCCTGCAGGAAACTGCGCATGGCCGCATGCAGACGGGCTTCGGTGGCGGTATCCAGGGCCGAGGTGGCTTCATCCAGAATCACCACTTTGGGTTCAGTCAGGAGCATGCGCGCAATCGCCAGACGCTGGCGCTGGCCACCGGACAGGCGCACACCCTGCTGGCCGACAATCGTCGCCAGCCTCTCCGGCATGGCCGCCACCACATCATGTAACTGGGCCATCTCCAGCGCCCGCCATAACACCTCATCGGCAATATCCAGTCCCAGAGTCAGATTCTGGCGCACCGTGTCATTGAACATAGCCGGATGCTGCATCACCGTCGCCACATTATCACGCACCACATCCAGGCCTATTTCGGTCACCGACACGCCGTCAAAATAAAGCATGCCCTGCTGCGGTGGATACATGCCAAGAATCACCTGCACCAGGGTGGATTTGCCGCCGCCACTGGCCCCGACCAGAGCCACAGTTTCACCCGGGCGGATATTCAGATTGAGATGCCGGAGCACCAGATCGCTATCCCGGCCATAACTGAAACAGATATCCCGTACTTCGATACCAACGGTTTGTCTGCCATCGAAAGGATTACGCAGGTGCGGATATTTTGGCTCCTGCTGCAGCTCAAACAGATGGTTGATACGATTCATGGCCGCATTTGCTGCATACCAGGCGTACTGGATATTCAGTACATCCTGCACCGGCCCCATCATGAACCAGAGATAACCGAACACCGCCATCATCTCGCCCACACTGAGATCGGAAAACACCACCATCAACATACTGATAGCGCGAAAGACATCAAAACCAATGAGAAAAATACCGAAGGAGAAACGATTGGCGGCATCGGACTTCCAGGAAAAGGCGGCCGAATGTTCCTTTATTCGCCTCGCCTTCTCCATCACCCCCTTGAGATAGTAACGCTCACGATTACCCGCGCGAATTTCATGGATGCCATCCAGCGTTTCCACCAGCGCCTGCTGAAAAATTTCGAAGGCGCTGTTTTCCTTTTTCTTCAGCTGCTTGACTCCCTTACCCAGCGCCACGGTGAAATAAATCACCAGCGGATTCATGAGCAGGATGAACAGCGCCAGCTGCCAGTGCATCCACAGCAGGACCACGGTAATACCGATCAGGCTCAGCACCGAAACCAGTGTTTTACTGAGCGATGCGCCGACAAACTCGTCAATAACATTAAGATCCGTAACAAAGCGCGACGACACCGCACCGCTGCCCAGCGTTTCGTACTCAGCCATGGAAATACTCTGCAGGCGATCCAGCAGGCCCCGGCGCATGCGATAGGTCACATCCTTGGCCACCAGGGTAAAGCGCATGGTCTGCCAGACACCCAGCAGCAAACCAAACAGACGCAGAACAACCGTTAACAAAAGAATCGCGCCGATATACAACACCGGCCCATGCCAGGACGCTGGAAACAGGGAATCCATCAACGTTACCAGGGTGGCGGGTTTCTGCAGCAGTACCTCATCTACCAACAGCGGCATTAACAGAGGAATAGGCACATTAGCCAGGACTGCGAGGATAGCGACAAGATGGGCGAGGATCAGATCGCGCCGGTGATCTTTTGCCACCGTGAGAATATAGCCCCAGTCATAGCGGCCGGAATCAGAACCTCTCCTCTGCCTCCGTGCTAACTCGGGTTCTGCTTGTTGCGTGCGTTGTAAGTTACTCATTTCTCATAAGTTAATTTATTACTGGCATTCCATGTAGCTGCGGTCTCAACCACACAAAATACAGAATACTCTGATGGTGTTCACCTCAGGGTGCCCGCAGGGTAGAAGGCGAACCTACTGATTCAGGCCGGAGCTTGATACAATGACATCTTATCGGCTCAGACCACAAATGAGAATATCTCTAACAGATGAAGCCACGGCCTACTAAATCCAGTCCCGCTAAATCCAGCTCCACAAAACAGCGTTATCTGATCATCGACGTGCTGCGCGGACTCGCCATTGCCATGATGTTCCATTATCACTTTAGCTTTGATTTAAATCATTTCGGTTTTATTCAACAGGATTTTTATCGCGATCCCTTCTGGGTTAACTACCGCACCGTCATTGTCAGCCTGTTTCTCGCGCTGGTCGGCGTCAGCCTGTCGCTGGCCACCCGGCGCAGCTTCAATCCAAAATCCTATTTCCGCCGCCTGGGGCTATTAATCCTGTTTGCCGCGCTGGTCAGCATCGCCAGTTATATCCAGTTTTCCGAACGCATGATCTTTTTCGGTATTCTGCATTTCATTGCCGTGGCCAGTGTTCTCGGATTAATCTTTGTGCGTTTTTACTGGCTCAATCTCGTGCTTGGAACGGGGCTGATTATTCTGGGCATCCAGTTTCAGCATCTCACCTTCAACCAGCCCTGGTTGCAATGGATTGGGATGATGACGCATAAGCCCTTTACTGAAGATTATGTACCCCTGCTGCCCTGGTTCGGGGTAGTACTTCTGGGTATTTTTACGGGCAACCTTGTATTCCAGAAACTGCAACCGCCGTGGCTGCAAAACTGGCAAAGCGCTGATCCACTGACACGAGTGCTAAGCTTTGGCGGCAAACACAGCCTGATCATCTATATGTTGCACCAGCCGGTTTTCATGGGGCTGTTGTATCTTGTTTCACTAACTGTAAGCTAAGAATTGTTTATGAACATTCCCTGTAAAGCCAAAGCCGGTAAACAGCCTCCCAAAGAAATCATTGCCTATGAACTGCATGGCAATTGTTATCTCAATATCACCTGGCACTGCACCCTGCGCTGCGCCTTCTGCCCCAAGTATCTTGGCGAGTGGGTAATTCAGGGTTACGACTTAAGATTACTGCGCGAACCGGAAGTGGATGAGATCATCAGCGCTATCGGCGATCCCACACCCTATCAACAAATTGTATTCTGTGGTCTCGGTGAGCCGACCCTGCGCCTGGATACCCTGCTTGAAATTGCCCGCCAGCTGAAAAGCGCATACCCAACTACCCGTATACGCATCAATACCGATGGCCTGGCCAATCTGGTTTATGAAGAGGATGTCACTCCCCGCCTTGCCGGCCTGATCGATGAGCTGTCCATTTCCATGAACGCCCATAACGAGGCGCTATATATACAACATTGCCGCCCCAAACGCGCGGGCGCCTTCGAAGCCATGCTCGAGTTTTCTATGCACGCCAATCAGCATGTTGCCAATGTCAGCCTGACAGCCATCGATGGACTCGAAGGCGTAGACATTGCCGCCTGCCAGAAACTTTGTCAGGAACGCGGCCTGAATTTCCGCCGCCGCGTGCTCGACATCGTCGGCTAAACATCCCGGTTTCACAAACCTGCCATATTCACGTCATATCGCAGACACAAACCTTGCCTATATTTTCTCTATGTTCGACACAGAGGATATGCGCATGCAAAAGTATCGCCTTCTTATGCTGGAAAAAACACAACCTCCCGCCGATGCGAAAACAAAACGCTGGTATCGTTATGTCATCAGCAACGGTATCACCGAAATTAACGGTTATCGTTCTGGAACCGAAAAGGAAGTCAGGGAGTTTAGCA
>VAPH01077056.1_pt1 | contig 10266 bp, 10 predicted proteins | sample 3393861 | NCBI WGS metagenome assembly VAPH01 (sample SAMN08290439, study PRJNA428436) | hydrothermal vent metagenome | isolation source: Deep-sea hydrothermal vent chimney | place: Atlantic Ocean: South-mid Altantic Ridge | reverse complement strand
GGCCCGATGGCCATGCGGGTCCGCAACGGCCGGGCGAGATCGCCGGTGGCGTCCTTGACGCCGACGATATTGGGAAGTTCCGCCAACCGGGACATGGTTTCTATGCTCATGTCGATGGCCGAGCGGCCGGGAATGTTGTAGATGATGATGGGCAGCCCGGCGGCGTCGTGAATGGCCTTGTAATGGTGATAAAGCCCGTTTTGGGTAGGTTTATTATAATAAGGCGTTACCACCAGAATGGCGTCGGCGCCGGCTTTCTTGGCGTGAACCGACAAATGGATGGCTTCCGCCGTTGAATTGGAGCCGGTACCGGCGATTACCGGCACCCGGCCCGCCGCCTCTTCTATGCAGATCTCGGTGACCCGCATCTGTTCGTCGTGACTTAGGGTCGGCGATTCGCCGGTGGTGCCGCAAGGAACGAGGCCGTCCGACCCTTCGCCGATCTGCCAATCGATGAAGGCCCTGAAAGCATCCTCATCGATTTCGGTTCCCTTCATCGGCGTGATCAGAGCGGTGATGGAACCCTTGAACATAATATTCTCCGAAGTAATACAAGCCGTTAGCGGTATCTTGGACAGCCGTGATTGGCGCGACCTTACTATCCCGCCCGGCGTTCCGGCAAGCTATATGCGCCGAACGGCTTGCGTTGGCCGCTTGAGACGCCAGGCCAATTCGGCGTAAAGTTCGCATTGCTCGGGATTCCAGCGTTTTCCGGCCCATCCGGCGGCTCAACTTTTGGTGGAGACCCCTCTTTACATGGCCCGTATCGTGATGGTGATTGTGGTCTTGTTCGGGCCGGTGACGTGGTCCGCTTCCGCCGCCGCGGCGCTTTCCAAGGCCGGCACGGCCCTGGCCCGGAGCGCCTTCAAGGCCGCCGACGCCAGCCAATGGAAAAAAGCCATGGGGCTGGCGGCGGGGATCGATAATCCGGCGGCGGCCAAACTGTTCCGCTGGCTGGACCTGACCCGTAACGGCAGCCGGGCTTTATTTCCCGAGATTGCCGCTTTCATAACCGCCAATCCGTCATGGCCGTCCATGCGTCTGCTGCGCCGCCGGGCCGAGGACGCCATGAAGGAGAATACCCCGCCCCGCGACATCCTCGAATGGTTCGCCGCCCGCAAGCCGGTCAGCGCCCAGGGCCGGGCCCTTCTCGGCGGGTCTCTTATCGCGGTGGGCGAAAAAAAACGGGGCCGAAAAGTCATCCGGGATGTATGGATCAACGGCGACTTCACCAAGCGCCAGGAGAAACGCTTCTACCGGCGTTTCCACAAGCAACTGACGATCGGCGATCACAATGCCCGGCTCGACCGTCTGCTCTGGGACGGGCGCTATTGGCCGTCGCGGCGGATGTTGTGGAAGGTCGGCAAGGACACCCGCAAGCTCGCCATTGCCCGGATGTGGCTGCGCCAGCGCCGCGGCAACGTCGACACCGCCATATCCGAGGTTCCCGAAAAGATGAAATCCGATCCCGGTTTGATTTTCGAGCGCCTGCGCTGGCGCCGCCGCAAGGGCCGCGACATCGCCGCCCGCGCCCTTCTGGAAAACCCGCCGGTCGATCTGGTGCGGCCCAAGCTGTGGCTTTTCGAGAGGGTCCGGTTAGCCCGCCGGGCGCTGGCGAAAGGCTATATCACGGCGGCCTACCGCCTGGTCACCGGCCAGCGGGCCGGCGACGGAAAGGAATTCGCCGACGCCCAATGGCTGGCCGGCTGGATCGCGCTGCGGTTTCTCGACGAGGCGAAAAAGGCCCTCGGCCATTTCAGCGTCCTTTACAACGCCGTTTCCTATCCCCGGAGCCTCAGCCGCGCCGCCTACTGGGCGGGCCGGGCCGAAGAGGCGATGAACGACAAAAAGGCGGCCGCAAAGTGGTTCAGCCGGGCGGCCCGTTTCCCAACCTCATACTACGGTCAGTTGGCTTATCTCCGCCTCAACCCCGGGGCGGCGCTGCGGCTTCCGCCGGAACCGGCCGAAAGGCCGAAAAAGGAAAAAGCGTTCGAGAATCATGAATTGGTGCGCGTCGTTCGTTTCCTCAGTGAAATGGGAGAAGAGGACCGGATACGCCCCTTTATTTCGACCCTGGCGAAAGAAAACAAAAGCCCGCAATGGCGCCGCCTGACCGCCGGTCTGGCGAAAAGCAACGGTCGTCCCGATTTGGGCATTTACATCGCCAGGCAGGCGGCGCTAGACGGCCTGGAATTGATCGGCGCCGGTTACCCTATTTTGATCCCGCCACCCATAAGCCGGGGCAAGCACGCCAAGCCGGCGGTGGAAATACCCCTGGTCCTCGCCACCATCCGCCAGGAAAGCGGCTTCTATACCGACGCCAGAAGCGGCAAGAGCGCCCGGGGGCTTATGCAACTCATGCCCTATACGGCGGCATTGACCGCGAGAAAGCTCCGCCTTCCCTATTCCCGCTCCCGGCTGAACCTTGACGCGGACTATAATATGCTTCTCGGCCAGTCCTACATGGCGGAATTGATGAAAAAATTCAAAGGCTCTTATGTCCTCGCCCTCGGCGCCTATAATGCGGGGCCGGTCAGGGTAAAATACTGGATCAGGAAAAACGGCGATCCCCGCAAGCGAGACGTGGATGTGATCGACTGGATCGAAAAAATACCTTTCGGCGAAACCCGCAATTACGTCCAGCGGGTGCTGGAGAATCTTCAGATTTACCGGCTGCGTATGGCCGAAACCAAAGTCGCGCTGACCCTTGAAAACGATCTGAGACGATGATGACGGAAAACGGCCCTTTCGATCACGATATATCGGCCTGCGTCTTCGACGCCTACGGGACATTGTTCGATGTCAAGGCGGCGGTGCGCCTCGCCGGCGATCTCGGCGACAAGGCGGAACCGCTGGCCGAAATCTGGCGCGCCAAGCAGCTTGAATACACCTGGCTGCGCAGCCTAATGGGCGCTTATGAGGATTTCTGGCAGATCACCGGCGCCAGCCTCGATTACGCCTTCGACGCCCTCGGTATCGACGACGATGAACTGCGCACCCACCTGATGGAGCTTTATTTCAGGCTGGATACCTACGCAGAGGTCAAGGAGATGCTGGAAAAGCTCAAAGCCGGAGGCATGAAAACGGCTATTTTATCCAACGGATCGCCGAGTATGCTGATTTCCGCCGTCCGCAACGCCGGTATCCAGGATTTGCTAAACGATATTTTCTCCGCCGACGATCTTGGAATTTTCAAACCCCATCCTTCCGTCTACAAAATGGCCCAGGACCGGCTGCAGGCGGAAACGGAAGAAATCTGCTTCATGTCGTCCAACGCCTGGGACGTGGCGGGAGCGGCGAATTTCGGCTTTACCGTGGTCTGGGTCAACCGCCTGGGTCAGCACCGGGAACGCATTCCCGGCGACCCGGCCCGGCAAATTAAAGACCTTTCCCAACTGCCGGCCTTGTTGGGATTGTAGACAGGTGTCTCTACAGGCTGAATTTTCAGAGCGCCGCTTCACGTCGCAAGACGGGCTAAGCCTTTATTACCGCGATTACGGCGATCCCTATTCCGCCGCCGTTCCGGTTCTCTGCCTGGGCGGTCTCAACCGCAACTCCAAGGACTTTCACCGGCTGGCCCGGCGCCTTGCCAACGGCGGCGGTCGCCGCGTTATCTGCCCCGATTACCGGGGCCGGGGGCGGTCGGACTACGACGCCGACTGGGCAAATTACACGCCGCCCAGTTACCTGAACGATATCCGTCACTTGCTGGCGCTGGCGGGGATTGCGAAAGTAATCGTGATCGGAACGTCGCTGGGCGGTTTGCTGGCCGCCGCCATGACCGCCGCCATGCCGAACGTGCTCTCCGCCGTGGTGCTGAACGATATCGGGCCGGACCTGGGCGCCACGGCGCTGGCCCAGATTCTGGCCTACATCGCTGATGATCGCCCGGAACCCGACTGGCAAGCCGTTATCCGCCGCACGAAAAGGTATTTCCCCAACTTCAACCCCGGAACCGACGAGGACTGGATGCGGGCGGCCAAGGCGTCATACCGGGAATGCGACGACGGTCTTATCCGGAACGATTGGGATCCGGCGATCGCCAGGCCGATTCCGGGAACCCGCATACCCGATCTATGGCCCCTGTTCCGGGCTCTCGGGCGGCGGCGGGTATTGGTCCTGCGGGGTGAAACATCGGAAATTCTGTCCACGGCTACACTTGACGCCATGAGCCGGGAAATTCCGCGCCTCGCCGCCGTCACCGTTCCCGAGGTCGGCCACGCGCCGTCGTTAATGGAAAAGGAATCACTGGCGGCGATCGACGAATTGCTCGCCGGGCTTTGATGCTTAATTCACTCGCATGGATAAGGCCAAATACGTTTAGTAACCGCCGGCACGAAGGAGCCGCCGGTTTTCATGTAAGGTGTTGGAACGGATTTTTGATCTTCCGGCAATGCCGCCAGGGATAGCGAGTCATAAGGTGCGCGTTGCCTGTAGAACGCATTGGGGTCCATCCAATAGCCGTCCTTCGGCGCAACGACCCTGCCGTCGTTGGACCATTCCGGGCGGGCGCTGTAAAGGATTGCAAAATGCAGGGCGTCGCGGCGAATGCGCCGCCCCATTTTACCTGTATTGCCGGTCTTGCCGATTTCCCGGCCCATTGCAACGCTTGCGCCGATGGCTAAGGGAGACATTTCCAGCAAGTGGGTATACTGGGAATAAGTCCAGAACGCCAAGCCGGTTTGCCCGGGCGTGTGCCTGATCATCACCTCGATACCCTTGCGGTTGCGATCATTCATGAATTTCCCCACCACCGTGCCGGCGGCAACGGCATATATCGGTGTTCCGCGCGGCCGGGGAATATCGATCCCCTTATGGACGGCCGGCCATGGGCGCTTATGGGAATAGTCTATGGCCCATTTTTCACTATCGATTTCCGGACAATTTGCGCCGCCGATAAAGTCTGGTTCAAGCCCGGTCTCGATCGCGCCCCTGGCTTTCTGAATTTCAACGGCCTTTGTTTTGTTGCCTCGCGCCTTGCCCGCCATCATCCGGATTTCATTGGAAACCCCGCTTGGCGGCACAAAACCTTCAAGCTTTTCGCATTCCGGACAAGGATTGTCGGAGATTCGGGCCGCCGCCGGCTCGGCGGCGCCGACCACCCAGGCAACGGCAAGAAAAACAGCGGGCAACGGGAGGAAACAGCGGAACATTCAGCCGTTGTTGGCCGGCTTTTTGGGGTCTTTGAGATAGCCGTTTCCTTGGCCGCCGCCGATAATATCCAGCTTTTCGGTGATCCTTTTGCACAAACCTTCGAGAAAAGCGCCGGCGTTTATGGAAAGGTCTTCGTGCAGGATGTCGCCGACCACATGAGCGGTCTTGGCCAGGGTCACCGAACGGGCTTTGATCTGGCCGGTGACGGCGCCGTGCACGATGACCTTGTCGGCGACTATTTCGCCATTGATATCCGCCGTTTCGCCGACCAAAAGGTTGACGGTCCTGATGTCGCCGTCAATTTTTCCGTCGACCTGAATTTCGCCGGCGCTTCTTAGATTGCCGACTATATGAAGGTCGGTGCTGAGGATGGACGGCGGCGCCGGTTTTGCCGGTTTTTCCAGTTTGCCGGGAAAATCCGTATTGATCGCCTTATCGACGTCTTTGCTAACCTTTGTAAACATAACGCCCCGCTTTGATGAACTTCATGGGGTTTATCGCCCGCCCCTTGAAGAGCACTTCATAGTGTAAATGTGAACCGGTACTGCGACCGGTATTGCCGACCAGGGCGATTGTGGTGCGGAATTTGATTTTCTGGCCCTTCTTGACCAGTATCTTGTTGAGATGACCGTAACGGGTCTTGATTCCCGCCCCGTGGTCAATCTCTATGAATTTACCGTATTTACCTTTCCAGCCCGCATAGACAACCACGCCGGGCGCCGCATTGTAAATGCGCGCGTTCTTCGGTGCGCCCAGGTCGAGGCCGTAATGGGATGACCATTTCTTGTTTATGGGGTCCAGGCGCTTTCCGTAACTGCTGGTGATACGGTAATAGTTCAACGGCGCGGCCATGGGAATTTTTTTCAGTAGCCCTTGTAGTGACTGCAAATGAGCCAGACGCAGTTCAAGATTGGCCAGATTGGCCCGCAATTCGCCGCCCGGCAGCTTGTCCGGCTTGACTTCGATGAAGGGACCGCCCTGGTTTCTCGGGATGGCGCCATCGGCTTTGAGCAGACGGGTGATGTTCAACCCGGCCATTTTGACGACATTTTCCATATTGTCGATGTTCGCCTGGGCGCTTTCCGTCAGACGCTGAACGGCATCTTGTTCGCTTTCTTGAAGGTTGGTGAAACGGACTCCAAGCTCCTTGATCTTGCGCCGCATCTGGTTGCCCTTGAAAAACGCCTCGTTGCGTTCCGTTAGCGCCGCCTGAAGATCCGATTCCATGATATCGGCGTTTTCCTTAAGGGCAATGCTACGCGATGACAGCGACCGCAATTTGCTTTCAAGATCGCTGACTTTTCCTTTCAGCCCTTCGCGCGACGCAATGATCATTTCGCGTTGCTGTTCCGTCGTCGCCAGTTGCGTTTTGACGGTTTTCAGATTTTTTTGCAGGGATGTGTTCCGTTCCACCAGGGAAAGCATCAATACGTAGTTTTCTTCCAGGTCTTTGGTGATGGAGGTGAATTTATTCTGATATCCGGTGACTTCACCGAGAAGCCCGCGATAGGCGAGCCGGACGCTGGCGATTTCATCGTCCTTGGCCGCCAGGATAACGCCGTTAAGGAAATAGGTTGCCGTCGAATAAAGAGTCCAGCCGATAGCGAGAGAAACAATCCCCGCGATAGCGATCTGGGAGCGCCGGGAAAAGCGGCTATAGGAAATGCGCCCGCCGGTGCGCAGAACCAGCTGGCGCTCCGGAAACAGTCCTTCGAGAACGGCCTCGCGCTGCTCATTCAAAGGCGTGCGGCGGAGCCATTGGAAGCCCCCGGCCAAAAAGCGGATGAAATCTCCGGCGCGCGAAAGCCGGCTATTCCGGTCGTTTGAGCGCCGTTTATTGGAATCAGCCGTCACGCGCCGCTTATCCCCTGTTTTCCTATCTTTTCCATATGCCCCGCCCCCCCTGTTTTGGTGGCGGAACGCTTGAAAATCTATCCGTAAGGCCTCAATCTTGCAAGTGCATACAATAATCAAGGAGCGCCATTCTTGGAAGATCGGATTGAGGAAAACGGCAGGCGGCGTTCAAAAGGCCCGGCGGTCCTGCTCGCCACTTGGTTCGGCGCCGGGTATCTGCCCCGTTTTCCCGGCACCTGGGGGTCGCTGGCGGCCCTGCCCTTCGCCTGGGCCATCAGTTTTTACGGCGGCTGGCAGGCGCTGGCCGCCGCCAGTGGAATTGTTTTCGCAATCGGCCTGTGGAGCGCCGGAGTCTACATCCGCGGCGAAGACGACCAGGACCCCGCGCCGGTGGTCATCGACGAAGTGGCGGGGCAATGGCTGACCTTGATCCCGGCGCCTCTCGATCCGATGTCCTATCTTCTGGGATTTTTACTCTTTCGCCTTTTCGACATTTTCAAGCCCTGGCCGGTATCCTGGGCGGAGCGCTCATTTCCGGGCGCCGCCGGGGTTATGCTGGACGACGTTGCCGCCGGGATTTACGCCGGGATTATCCTTAGCATCGCCGTTTTCTGGATGGAGGGGTGATATATGGCCTTCCCGCCGCCTCTGCTATCGCTTGCCGAAGATGTTTTGCAGCGGTGCCGTGAAAGCGGCATGAAGCTGGCAACGGCGGAATCTTGTACCGGCGGGCTTGTTTCTGCTTGCCTCACCGCCGTCGCCGGATCGTCGGACGTGGTGGACCGCGGTTTTGTCACCTACAGCGACGACGCCAAGGCGCGGATGCTGGGCGTGGCGACGGATTTGTTGGCCACCTTCGGCGCGGTCAGCGAACAGGTGTCCCGCGCCATGGCGGAAGGCGCGCTTAAGCATTCCACGGCGGATATCAGCGTTTCGCTCACCGGCATCGCCGGGCCAGGCGGCGGCACGGCGGAAAAGCCGGTCGGGCTGGTGCATATGGCTTCGGCAAGGTCCGGATGCGAAACGATCCATGAGCGCCACCTTTTTGGCGGCGACCGGGGGCATGTGCGCGAACAGGCGGTGGCGGCGGCGTTGAGGCTTCTTCTGCGCCGGATATAGTTAACCGTAAATCTCGTCGGCGCGTTTTTCAAAGGTGCCGACCATCCTGGCGACGACTTCGTTGAACACCGCGCCGATGGTTTTTTGCAGAATTATGGAGCGGAATTCAAAATCGATAAAAAATCCTACCTGACAGCCCTCATCGCAGGGCTCGAAAGTCCAGTGGTTGTTCAGGTAATGGAACGGCCCGTTGAGATATTCGACATCGATGCTGCCGATACCGTTTTCAGGCCGTTGCATGGTCACCCGGGTGGTGAAGGTTTCGCGGAAGATTTTAAATCCGATCACCATGTCGGCGACGATAACGTTGCCTTTCCGGCTCTTGACCCGGATGGCGCTGCACCAGGGAAGGAATAGCGGGTATTTCTCCACGTCGGCGACCAGATCAAAAAGCTGTTGCGGCGAATAGCGGAAGATTTTTTTTTCGGCGTGGGTGGGCATGACCGGATTAAAATGATTTATCGGCGGCGAGACGTTTGCCGCGCAGTTTTATAAAGTCTTTATCGGCATGATATGACGACCGGGTAAGCGGCGTCGCGGCGACCAGCGCGAATCCCTTGGCCTCGCCCATCTTGCGGTAGTCCTCGAAGCGCTCCGGGGTGACGTATTCCATCACCGCCGCGTGGCCGGGCGTCGGTTGCAGGTATTGGCCGATGGTCAGGAAGTCCACGTCCGCCTGGCGCAGGTCGTCCATGACCTGCATGACTTCGATGCGTTCCTCGCCCAACCCCACCATGATCCCCGACTTGGTGAATATATCAGGCTCTTTTTCCTTGGCCCGGTCCAAAAGACGCAGTGAATGATAGTAACGCGCCCCTGGGCGAATAGCCGGATAGAGCCTGGGCACGGTTTCCAGATTATGGTTGAAAACGTCCGGTCCGGCTTCGATCACGGTCTCCATCGCGCCGTCTTTGTTCCTGAAGTCCGGGGTCAGGACTTCGATAGTGGTCGCCGGGGACCGCTCACGGACCAGGGCGATGCAGGCCGCGAACTGCGCCGCCCCGCCATCATCCAAGTCGTCGCGGTCGACGGAAGTAATCACCACGTGATTGAGCTTCATGGCGGCGACTGTCCGGGCGAGGTTTTCAGGCTCGGCCCCGTCCACGACGCCGGGCTTGCCGGTCTTGATGTTGCAAAAAGCGCAGGCCCGGGTGCAGATATCGCCCAAAATCATCACTGTTGCGTGCCCGCGCGACCAGCATTCGCCGATATTGGGACAGGCCGCTTCCTCGCAGACGGTATGCAGGCCGGCGTCACGCATGAGCTTGCGGGTTTCGCCGTATGCTTCGGACGCAGGCGCTTTTACCCTGATCCAGGCGGGCTTGCGGAGCGCAGCCGAGGCGGCGGTATAGGTCATGGCGTGGTCCTCATGGAATGGAGAACCTAGGAATGAATGGCTTTGCCGTAGGCGTCAAGCACGCTTTCGTGGATGGTCTCGGAAAGCGTCGGATGGGGGAAGACTGTCCGCATAAGCTCGGCTTCGGTGGTCTCCAACGCCCTCGCCACCACGTATCCCTGGATCAGCTCGGTTACTTCGGCGCCGATCATATGGGCGCCTAGAAGTTCGCCGGTGGCGGCGTCAAAGATGGTCTTGACCAACCCTTCTGGCTCGCCTAGCGCAATCGCCTTGCCGTTGGCGATGAAGGGAAAACGGCCGACGCGGACCTTGATCCCCTTTTCTTTTGCCCGCGCTTCGGTCATCCCCACCGAGGCCACCTGCGGCCGGCAATAGGTGCAGCCGGGAACGGCGGCGGCGTTCAGCGGCTGGACATCTTTCACACCGGCTATTTTTTCGACGCATACAACCCCTTCGTGGCTGGCCTTGTGGGCCAGCCATGGCGGGCCGGCCAAATCGCCGATGGCGTAAACTCCGGGCTCAGCCGTGAGGCACCACTCGTCCGTCACCACATGAGTGCGATCGACCTTTATTTTCGTTCCTTCAAGGCCGAGGTTTTCGACGTTGCCCTGAATGCCGACCGCCATGATTACCCGATCAGTGGTGATTTCAATTGACTTGCCGCCGGAATCGATGGTCGCGGTGACGCTGCCCCGGCCCTTCTTCAGCGCCTTGACGGTGGCCGAGGTGATGATGGTCATGCCGTCGGCCTCGAAGGCTTTTCGGGCCAGCGCCGAGATTTC
>VAPH01010422.1_pt1 | contig 10274 bp, 9 predicted proteins | sample 3393861 | NCBI WGS metagenome assembly VAPH01 (sample SAMN08290439, study PRJNA428436) | hydrothermal vent metagenome | isolation source: Deep-sea hydrothermal vent chimney | place: Atlantic Ocean: South-mid Altantic Ridge | reverse complement strand
GTAGAAACCGCGACGGGGAGACGCCAGTCGATGCTTTCTGGCCAATCTACCAGCGGCAGCGATGAATGCCTCCGAACTCAGGCCAAGCCCTTTTAACGCATCTTCCCGAGAGAAGGTGGCGCGACCATGGGAAAGCTGTTCGTCGAGATAATAGTCAAGAGAAGCCATTCCCCGTTTATATGCTAAAACCGACAATAATGCAAGACTTTTGCATATGACTGGGGTGCGAAGATACCCTGGATGTCAGATTAAGGCTAAGCCGATGGAACACCGGTAAGAATCAGTGTGGAGTGCGAAAAACTGATGCACCTATAACATATTGTTTAGAATGGTTTTTTAGGCGATTTTGTGGAGGTGCAAGTATTTCACTACACATTAAAAGCAGCCGCCATAACCTGCCGCTCAGCCCTGCCTAACCCTGCTTTCTTCGCAACCGTTTCCCATTTACCGACGCTGGCCAGAACCTCGCCTTTAATTTGCGCAGCACGCGTTTCACTGAGCCGGAAAAAATCAATCACTTCCATGGCCAGCTCATAACTCAAGCTGTTGTCAGTGTCACTAATGTTCAGGTGTAATCCATTGGCTGGCGTTACCGGGTTAATGTCGTAAGCCGGTGACAACAACCAACCACCCTTGTGATAAATAAACCCATGATTTCTCAGGTGGTCATCGGTGTTCGAGACGGCGATATTAAAAACAATCCGGCGCCACAGCTCAGCCAGGTCTGCTTTGGTGTTAGAACCGTGATCGGTTAGAAACTGCGCCAACTCCAGGTAACTCGCACCGTGCTCACCATCGTAGTAACCGAGTTGCATCATGGCGGATGTGAAATGTAAACGGCTTTGGGGGGTGCGATCAAAACGCCGGGTCAAAAATGTATGGTACTGGCTATGGAATCTCTCCAGTCGGCACGCTGGCATGTTGATTCCTGCATCGAGTGCCAGTAAATACGTGACATACTCCCATGCCCCAATGTCATGGTCATCATGACGGCTCGGGAACTTGGCAATCCACAGATGATCTTTATCATCGACGACACAGGACTTCGGCCTGGCACCACCGAGCGAGGAACCGGGGGAGATCAGCATGTTCAACCACTTTAGATAATCCGGATCATCGAGGTCTCCTGCGTCCTCCACCTGAAAGGCCGCATGTTCAAGCTCACGCAATGACGTGATGGGTGGTGCTGCCAATTGTTCGTTGTTATCCAGAAAGTCCCCATCAAGATCCTGCTTGAATCGCAATGCGCCCATACGATACTTGTCGTGCACACCAAGCAGATAATCTGACTCGTTCAAAACGTTGGGCTTGCGCCCTTGCTGGCGAGCAATGACTGCCTCGCGTCGCTTCATCAGCAAACGTCCCCAGCGATCCGGGCAAGAGTCCAGAAAGATTCGAAAATTCTGCTGTTCCTGACTGTGCTGACTACCGGCATAGAGACGCAATTCCGGATCGATTTGCTGGGCAAATTCTGACTGCAGCCACACGTCGTCATAGGCAAAACTGAAATGCTCTTTACCCTTCAACACATCAGCACGTAATACGCCAATCAGTGTCGGCTTCTCAAACACCTCCCAATCGGCAAATGTATAAATTTCTCTGCTCATCGTGCCCTACTCAGCGTGGCTGCCCCTTCAACTTGATATCCTGAAGCTTTCGTCCCAGTTCATCGTCGCTCGCGACCATGGCGAAATCTTCCACCATGCCAAGCACACTGAGTACCGCCACATAGTGACCAATGGATACGGTTGGGTCTCCTTGCTCAATTTTCCGAACGGTAAGGCGGCTTAGACCGGTACGCTCAGCGATGAGCGACTGGCTGTATCCCCGGCGTTTACAGGCGAGCTTGATGTTTTCACCCAGCAAGGACAGGGTCTTGCGATTCTTGGGAAAAACCGGGGCACTTCGCTTTTGCCTACCATTATTAGCCATAATAATTACCAAATCCTGTGATTTTGATAACTATAGTGCCCAGCTCATATTTAGTAAAGCATTAATTGGAACTTATAGCGACCACTTCTGACAAAATTGGTAAGTATATGAACCAGCATTGGCAAACACAGAGGTAACAATGGAGCGGCTGTCGCGCTACGACCAACCGGCTCTACAGACATCTGTACAAGTGCCGGCCCTCTGACACAGTGGAGCGGGTGGGGAGCGCGAAAAGCAGTTATTTTTATAACTAATTGTTTTTACTTTATTTTTCTGTGCTTTTGTGGAGGTTCAAGTCCTCTCCCCGGCACCATTTTCATTGACTATCACAGACCATCAGAAACCACCAAAGATACTGTATTTACAGGGTTTTTCTTCTCTGTGATTTTCTGTTTCATTGTCTCTCATTGTCTCTGAATGTCGCTTTTGTGGAACGTGAGTGGAGCGCAGATCGATGGTTTTCTTTCCCAAAGTTCGCACGTTCACTGTTCATGATTCACCCGCAACCATCTCGTTAACCGATGAAGAATGCGTACGCATCCTTGCTTGCAAAGACTGGCGCACGAACAACATTGAAGCACTCTCATTTGACTCGATAAGTTGCCGGATCTGATCGGACACATCGTCGATTTTATTCAGCCTGGATGCCGCATCGATCGCCCGGTCATACGCCTCCACCACATCGGCACTGGTCACCTCGTAACCCCGGTGGTGACATCAAAAGGTAAGCAGTGCCTCCCTCGTCTTTGTGCGGTGCGAGCCGGTTGATTCCAGGAAGGCCACGAAGACCTCATGCCGGAATACCGGATTTTCATTGAAAAAGTCCTGAACCTTCATAAACACCACAAAGTTGACAATAGTTGTCGCTACACCTAAATAATTTAGGGGTATGGTCTGTTTCTGTCAAACATTACCGACCACTTGTCAATTCGTGTCGTTACCCCTAATAATCTCTGGGATTTCGGCAATAATTGGCCACTACAAATACGCAGGCTTTGATATTAATGGCGGCTTTTAGAATACTTTTGCATGAATTTTTAATAAATATATTGTCATATATACCGATAGAGGCTATATTCCCTTATCAGAGGACATACAAATGAAACGCTTGGATCAGTTGAAGAAACACCTACGCCCCGGTCGTGTATACCGGCGTGCGGATCTGGCCCAATGGTCGAAAAGTGTTGACCGGCATGTGCGTGAACTGGTCGATCAGGGTGTACTGCAGAAACTTCAAAATGGGCTGTATTACTACCCCCAGGCCTCCGTTTTTGGACCCGTGCCAGCAGACGAGCGGGAATTGGTGCGCAGCTTCCTGAAAGAGGATGACTTCCTGCTCACATCACCAAACGCCTACAATACTTTGGGACTGGGCACCACACAGCTCTATAACACCCGCGTCGTTTACAACCACAAGCGTCATGGTCACTTCACGCTGGGCGGCCTCTCCTTTGAATTTCGCCGCAAGCCCCGCTTCCCCCGGAGGCTCTCGGAAGAATTCCTGCTCGTGGACCTTCTGAATAATCTGCCTGCACTTGCGGAAGACACAGAAGCACTTCGCGCGCGTGCGCGGGCAAAAGCGCATGAGTTGAATACCAACAAGCTCCGGCTGGCCGCTCGTGACTATGGCAAAGTCGCCACCCGCAAATTTTTCGATCAGGTGCTGGCAGATGCCGCCTGAACCCTATCTGCACGAACGATCTGACTTTTCCGATTTGATCCGGGTCGTTGCAGGCGAACGCGGACTATTACCGGCGCTCGTGGAGAAAGACTACTGGATCATGCACTGCCTGTATGGCCTGAGTGCCCAGGGGTTCACATTTGAACTAAAGGGCGGCACATCACTCTCCAAGGGTTACGGCATCATCCACCGCTTCTCGGAAGATATCGATATCCGTATCGATCCGGCATGCGCCCCTTTCGACGTCTTCTCAGCAATGAATCAAACCAGGAAAGCTCGACATATCGAATCCAGAAAGCAATTCTACGATTGGCTTGCGGATACCATTCAAATTGGAGGTATCACCAACATCGTTCGCGATCACGCCTTTGATGATGAGAAATATCGAAGCGGCGGTGTCCGCTTGCACTACGACACCACCTTCGACAGCCCATCCGGTCTTAAGGAAGGTATCCTGCTGGAAGTCGGCTTCGATGACACCCATCCGAATATGTCCAGGACAATTTCTTCCTGGGCCTATGACAGAGCCCAGGAGACCGATATTACCGTTATGGATAACCGGGCAACCGACGTTCCATGCTATCACCCTGGCTACACCTTTGTGGAGAAACTGCAGACCGTCTCCACTAAATTCCGCCAGCAACAGGATAACGGAGAAATGCCACCGAATTTCCTCCGTCACTATTACGACATTAGCCAACTCCTGGAGCACCCGGATGTCATCGCATTCATAGGCACTCCAGAGTACCAGGCACGGAAGGAACACCGCTTCAGAAAAGACGACAACCTGGTTATCGCCGAAAACGAGGCATTTCTTTTATCGGATCCAGAGACCAGAAAACAGTACATCCTCGCCTACCAGGCAACAGCTTCGCTTTACTTCGGCGAGCAAATTCCTTTCAATGCCATTCTGAAAAAAATCCAGGACCATATGGACAAATTATAGGTTTACGACATGAGACCTTACATGTGGCTGAGGCAAGAAGGTGCCCTGGAAAATCCTGATCAAGACTGGACCGACAGAGCAACGACAAGAACCAACGTGGAACGTGAGTGGAACGCAGCTAAAAGACAGAATCGTAACGTATTGTTTTATTTATAAGAAATGGCAGTTTCAAGGAAGGTTCAAGTCCTCTCCCCGGCACCATTTCCATAGACTATAACAGACCATCAGAAACCGCCAAAGATACTGTATTTACAGTGTTTTTCTTCTCTGTGATTTTCTGTTTCGTTGTCTCTCAACGTCCACGATTGTCCCGAAAATGGAGCGCGTTTTTCGTCTTTATTGTGATAAAACCCCAATCATGATTCTGTGTTCGTCCGCAATCATATGCGATCATAGACAACTGATCAAAACAAATGCGTGAACGTAAATAATCGCCTCGCTAACTCAATTTAGATCAAGCCCTCCCCCCATTCAGCCATAGCATCCAATATCCGCTGAGCATCTCCATTACCTTCACACTCATTACGTAACAGTGCAATCCGCTCGCGGTATTTCGTTAGGGTAATACTGCCACCCCCATCTGCATCCTGGAGACGATGACGGCGAAAGTTTTCCCACCGTTGCGCCTCCTCAACCGACAAAGTCTCTGGCCAATTTCGCGCACGGTAGCGGAACAGTAGTTCAGGTAACCGCTTATCGTGAAAGTCGAAACGGGTTTGCGCCAGCTCCTGCGGTGAAGCATCACGGACCTTGGCCAATAATGGGCGATCCGCATCATTGAGAAAACCTTCGTACAGCGCCAGATCGACATCTCCGGCAGGACTAAATTCCCGACTGCTGTAGGCCTGTGTAACGCGCTGCATAAAACCCTCATTCGCACTCAATAGTTCCCAATGCCGGGTACAGGCGGCCAGGTCGATTGCGATGCGCTCGGTTGCCGCTGCATCGAGCGTCTTCCGGGGTGCAAGGGCGGGACACTTGTTAATCTTCACGGATTTGACCGGTAGCCGTTCCACACCCTCGGGCAAATCCTCGGCCCGGGTGAACAGACGATCACGGAGACCGTCCTGGTCCAGTCCCATGAAAGGCCCCGGATCGTGACGCAGATCGTAGACCAGCACGCTATTGTTGTTACCGGGCTCAGCGACCAACGGCATAACCAGGGTTGTGCAACCAAACTCTGACGGGTACATGCGTGAGGTGTGTAAAACGGGCTTGTGCCCAACCAGGTCCAACTGTTCAACCGCCCTCCGTTTATTGCGAAGCTGAAAGAGCCAATCATAGAGGCGTGGTTGCCGGTCACGTATCAGGCGTGCCAAACCAATGGGGGCACGCACGTCGGACAGCGCATCATGGGCAGACTCGTGGCCGATACCATTGGCTGCCGCCAGATCTTCGAGCCGAAAGCTGGGCCTGCCATCGTCATGCAGCGGCCATTCAATTCCCTCTGGGCGCAAGGCATGGGTCATGCGCACCAGATCGATAAGGTCCCAGCGGGAATTGCCATGCTGCCACTCGCGGGCGTAGGGTTCGTAGAAATTTCGATACAGGGTATGGCGGGTCACCTCATCGTCAAATCGCAAGGTGTTGTAACCCACGCCACAGGTACCCGGTTGTGCCAACTCAGTGTGAATGCGGGCAATGAACTCTGGCTCCAGCACGCCCTTCGCATCTGCCAGCTGCGGCGTAATACCAGTAAGCAGGCAGGCCTCTGGATGAGGCAAACCATCCCGCGCCGGTTTACAGTAGATAACCAGCGGCTCTCCCACCTCATTGAGCGCCTCGTCGGTGCGTAACCCGGCAAATTGCGCTGGGCGATCGCGCCTGGGGTCGACACCGAAGGTCTCGTAGTCGTGCCAGTAAAGAGTCGTAGTCATAGGCTTCAGGCTCACTCAGATCATGTAGTGCTTACTGACACCAGCACGATATTCAGGAACACAGGTACCGAAGTGATCCACATCCGTTGTGTTGATGGATTATAGCCGACGGCACGTATAACGCTCGATCTGACTCGAATCATTTCCATTGTAAACACTCCTTCATTATGCACCACCAGCAAAAAATTAATCTATCGCCTTTTATCATGACTCTATCTGTCTTTCATATTTTTGTATGTAAGTGGCTAAGATGTTTTGCTCACTAACGTCATCATGAGGCACCAGGAGATATTTCCATTCCTTGCCGCCATGTTCAAGCAGGTAATCACTTGCATGTTGACACCAGCGTACGGCAGCATTGGCTTTTGCTAATACTTTTGCATCTTGCATTTCGTTTTTTGCTTTTGTTTCCACCATTAGAATGCCATTATCAGTCTCGACAACAAAATCAGGAACATATTCTGGATGTTCAATGCCATCTTTGTAAAAGAGCTGAAATTGTCCCTTGGCAGGCTTAAACCACTTCACCGCATCGCGCTCTATAATGACTGCAAATCGCCGCTCGGTATCCGAATCAAACTTTTGTTGAGGATAAAGACATTTTGAAAACTCACCGAAAAGCATCTGCTTTATTTTACTCTTGTCTGTAACAGTCTCTCTGTAATTATAAACTTGCTGACCCTCCGCGACTGTGTATGCACATTTTTTTAGTGGTGTAAATCCGCCATGCACTTCGATCACATATTCTGAAACGTCTTCCCAGAAATGCTCCGCCATTTGCGCGTGTATTGCCTCTGCGATAAGACTGCGATTAGTATCTAATACATTAATGACTTCGTCTTCAGAGTCCAGGTAGGTCTCAAAATGCCTTACAGCCTGACTTGCCAGGTCGTAGATAAGATCAGCATGTTCGTCATAGGAAATATCATCAAAGTCAATAAGCGCGTGAATAATATAATTTTCTGGTCGAGCCTCTGTGATACCTACTTGCGCAGTCAAGGTTGTCTGTTCATTAGTATGTAGGTTCTGTATGACAATATCACGCTCGGCAGGCTGAAGGTTTAGCTGAGACACATCCAGCGTAAACGGTTTGTAGCCATAACTAATCTCACCCTTGGGAATAACAACCACCTTGGGTATATCGATGGTTTCTTGCTTATATAGCTTCGATGTTTTTGCAACCACCACTGCCAGATCCGTTTCTTCTTCTGATGCAAGTAGCGATTGCTGCTCTCCAGTCAATTTCTCTTTTACCGCCTCGACAATGGCTCGCTGCACATCCTCATCAAGCAAAGTGTCCGTGGTTGCGAGAATTTCTGGCTTGTCTTTTAAGCTATTGATTACATCCTGAGTGACTTCAGCTATTTTCTGTTCACCCTCGCCATTAAAGATAAATTTTTCCTCCAACGGGGCAGGATAAGTCATGTCTGCACTACCAGTAGGTGTTTCACCTCGTATTATTGAATCCAGATTCGATCCCACTTCAACACTCTCCATACGAGTCTCATTTTCAGGCGCATCAAGAATGAGTTGTTTTAAGCGTAATGGATTATCAGGATTGTTTGCTTCATCGACGATTTCCTGGAAACGATCATGAGCGACGATGTTTAATCTATCCACGGCTTCAACGCCAGTACGCTTGCCGTAGGGTAATCTCAAACCACGACCGATAGATTGCTCAATCAGCGTGCGGGCATTGGCCGCCCGTAATGGCACAATGGTATAAAGATTAGTCACATCCCAGCCTTCTTTCAGCATATTGACGTGAATAACCACTTCTGTTGGCTCGTCGACACTTTCCACCGCTAAAAGTCGCCGCACCATTTCTTCTTCGGCGGCACCCGTTCGACTGCTATCCACCTGGATAATCTTACCTTTGTAATGACCATCATAGAAATGTTCTGACTCCATGAGAGACAACAGTGCAGAGGCATGTGTGGTATCGCGAGAGATTACCAACATAAAAGGTTTAACCAGGGGCAGATCATTCTGTTTTGAATAAGTCATCAATTCAACCTTGGTTATTTCATGCAAGCGAATACCGTCAATCAATTTAATACGCTCGATTTCTTCCTTGTTATATTGATTTGCATTGAAATTACGTTGCGTAACGACAGCGGGCACCTTCACAAAACCATCATCCATTGCCCTGGCAAGCGGATAATCGACCACGACATTTTTAAATGGTACTGTCCCACGCGCAGATTCCGTGAACGGCGTGGCCGTCAACTCCAGGCCAAGAATTGGGTTGAGTTCATTAATCGCCTTCATACCGGCATTCGCTCGGTATCGATGGGATTCATCCATCAATAAAACCAGATCATCTAATTCAGCCAAATAATTAAAGTAGCTATCACCCAGATATTCTGAAAGGCGCTTGATTCTTGGAGCTTTACCACCCCGAACTTCTGAAACAATTTTGGCAATATTGAAAATATTGACCGTGACATTACTTAGCATTCCCAGCGTACCGCCGCGTTCTTCGTAGTTATCACCGGTAATAATTTCCGGCGGATAGGCCGCGAATTCGGCAATACCTTTAAAAACATATTTAGGTGAATTAGGCGTAAAATCACCAATCAGCTTATCGTAAATCGTCAGGTTAGGGGCAAGAACAAAAAAGTTATTCACCCCGTGTACGATATGTAAATAACTAATAAATGCGCCCATTAAGCGTGTCTTGCCAACCCCGGTTGCCAGAGCAAAACACATTGATGGGAATTCACGCTCAAAGTCCTCCAGTTTTGGGAACTGTGACTTGAGAATTTCCAGTAAGGATGAGACATCATGGTTGTGATTCAGTAATTCACTCAACACATTTTCAACCACAGTCGAATCAATGGCTGTTTTGAGCGCTTCCAGCGATTCACGCTGGGGAGGACGTAAGCTCAAACGCCCGCAAATATTATTTAAAATACGATCACTCATGAAAATTTTCCCGTATCACTTCGCCCGGTAGTCCGCCGCTTGTTCACGTATTTCATCTGGTGATAATTTCACAATGTGGTTATCGCGCCAAAAAATAAGCGGCGTATTATGAATGAGCGCCTGCTCTCGTGCATTTTTAGCCGCTCGTTGCAACGCTGGCAAAGCCAATTTTATAAGTGGATTTTTAGCTTTATCAATTTCATCTGCCTTCATATTTTTCACTCCATTCAACTAATACTGGTTGCTCGTCATTGTTGTCATAAACAGCCCAGGTATCCACCAATGGGGCATATAAATTTTGGAAATTTAACCAGCCAGTTTTATAACGCCGTTTAACCACATCTTCCGCAATAAAATGCCCGCCCTGTTTAACTCGTGTCGCTACACGATCAATCGCAACTTCAACATTATGCAGTTGCAAAAAAAACAAGCTCACATGATAACCTGATGCCTGCCATTGCGGGATTTTCTTTGCGTAAACCTTACCCGCAAGTGTTGTTTCGAAAACGAATGATTCCTGTTTTCGTATATGTTCATCCATGGTTTTCAACATAATCTTGCCAGCCTGAATAACAGCCACTTCAGGCTTAAAGGGAGACAAACCGGCAGCAATTAAATCGGCATTAATAAAATGCAGGCAATCCGCTTCGTTGGGTAAAAACTCTTTTGCAAACGTAGTCTTACCCGCACCGTTTGGACCTGCAAGGATAATGATACGTTTGATATCGTCTGAACTAGCCATCAACATCACCCAATAAATCCTGTTGCACCGGTTCTCTCTCGGCCTGGGGCAAATTCTCAACATTAAGACTGTAATCATCATGCGCCCACTCACAACGACTGAGCACCATTTTCGGTATTTTTTTAATCGTTAAATTAGAAAAACGACCAGCCTTATAGTGTTCAAATG
>VAPH01066232.1_pt1 | contig 10283 bp, 12 predicted proteins | sample 3393861 | NCBI WGS metagenome assembly VAPH01 (sample SAMN08290439, study PRJNA428436) | hydrothermal vent metagenome | isolation source: Deep-sea hydrothermal vent chimney | place: Atlantic Ocean: South-mid Altantic Ridge | reverse complement strand
GAAAAAATGATCGAATAAAACCAGAATCAATGATCGGTTAAAACCAGATTAGGTGATCGGAATGTTCCAGAATCGGTGATCGGATTGGGCCAGAATACCCATATGGCGGTAGGTTATCGCGATGATTGCGGAGGTGTTCCCTTGCAGGAGGAATATACATTCAGACAAGTTTGGTGTTCATTTTTGGCAATTTCTAACATATCAGATAAACCTAAAGCACTGAGTGCTGTTATCGGCCATGTTTTTGAAACCCCAGGGTTTCATACCTTTACTATATCAAGTACTGAAGCAGAAAGAATTCCTTTGCCTAAAGCACCCATCCCGCCGAATGCTACAGCACTAATCTCCCTGGCATTGATATTGCCTTCTTTCCATTCATTCGAGAGTGAAAATTGGTCAGAAACATATGACGACGAACGTCATGTTCAGGTAGTCCGACACGAAGGGGCGTCCTCGGCTAACCTTGATGAAATTTTAGTTTTAGGAAATCAAATACTAACTAGTTCAATTAGCTATGAATTAGATGGAAATGAGACTTTCCAAGACTTACATAACTTTGATCTTAGCAATATGTATACAATCGACAGGTTTTGGGCATGCGGTTCTTGTCCGCATCTTTTCTTTATTGCTGAAAATGTATCATACGCTAGAGAAATTCTTGCGCACTGCAATACAAGAATCGGGATTGATCAATTCACAGCCCCAAGAAATATAACTAAAATAATTATAGCGGAGATTGAGGATGAGATAACTGAAATAGTTTCACTAGCAATCAATGGAAAAATTATTTTGGAAAATACTTATCTCAAAAAAGACCAATATATTCAAATTCTGGTTGATCCAGAAGATCATATTGAGATTATCGGCCAGTATATACCGTACATCGCAGGCAAAGAAAAGAGACTTTATGGTGGAAAGCGAAACGAATTAGTAGGTAAGTTCTTGATGGGGAAAAACAATAGCTTAACAAATGCTTACACGCGAATAATATAAAGCTATGCCGCTTCGTTATGCTGCCTTATATTATCAGTGAAGCTGTGCGTTCCTGAATGTCTGCTTATAACTTGAATGTGAACATGTCCAGACATCAGATGTTGGATGATAGAAGAAGAGAGCGTGAAATAATATGAACTCGAATATGGACAAAAACAAACTGACTTTTGACGCGCCTTGTGTATTTGAGGATGGATGCAGAATCTGGACTCGTATCGACAACAAGCCTATCGGATATGCCACCCTTAGCAGAAATGACAATATAGCAAAACTTTGTGATATCTATATTTACGATAAATCATGGCATTTATTTACATTGTTACCAAAACTGAAAATTGGCAAGAATTATCGCAACAAAGGATACGGTACTGAGTTACTTTTATATGTATTTCAATTTTGCACTGCGCAACACATTGATGTGATTACAGGAACTGTAAACGGCGAGATATCCCGCCTTATTCCTTGGTATAAAAGCCTTGGATTTAACGTTAGGGGGAAAAATAAACTATATAAAAAGTTACGTTCATAACTAATTATGGAAATATTTCGTGCTTAAAAATCAATTTTTATGTCGTTTGAATTAGCAGCCATCCTGGTTCTTAACATCAGAGGTATGAGCACAAATGGTTCCCAATCTAATATAGTTTGAGATGATATGAAGACATTAAAATTAATGATTGATAAATGTCATAAGCGATCAATAACTATCAATAATAATTGCTTCCTCTATATTGGGTAGACTTCCAGCCGAAGGAAAGTACATAATAAATATGAATGAAATATACTGAACTATAGAAATAAACACTGGCGATTTATCAATCCTTTATTCAACGCCGTTCACTCGACCACCTAGAAATGAGAGAGACTACTTAATAGATATATGTAAATCAGATAAAAAGTTTTTTCTGTATGTTGGAAGGATGATATAAACAATTTATGCATAATCGCGCTTAAACGTAACAACTGTACAGAAATGCTGCGCAAAATAATATAGCAATATATAATATTGGGTAAATATGAAAAATATAAGTATTTGGCATTAAGGCCCCGAGATAGTTAAATGACACTTTTTGAAGGAATACTATTAGCATTATTTACAACTGCTTTAGCTGGTGCTGGCTATTTGTTCAAAAGAATAATTGAACGTCGCCCTCAAATTGAAGAATTAGAGTATCAAGAAAGGCTATTAAAGTTAAAAGAATCCCTGTCAAAAAATGAAGGAGTCACCCCAGAAGTAAAGAGACTTACGCAACAAGCATTATCAAGCTCTGATGATAGTAAAAAAAGTAACGTGAGATTTCACAAAGACTTAGAAGAGCGGCTTAATAAGGCTACTACCCAGTCAGAAATGAATGAGGTTGCTATGGAGGCAGCGAGAAGAGCTCGTGAATCATTAGATGATCTCGAAGAAAGGATTGTAGATGTTCTTGATTCAGATAGAAAAGGAAATTTCAGAGAAGCATTAAAAGCATGGAGAGTATATGCTGAATGTCAGGCTAATTTTATTGCTAGTGAGTATCATGGTGGTTCAATACTGCCCTTAATCGCATATACGGAAATGTATCATTTAGCTGAACAAAGATATGAACAACTACAAGCTATATGGGAAGAATTACATGCAGAATAATATATTTTGCCCTAAAACTTAATAACATGACCCCCGGGTCGTGATTATGATACTGTTGCAATAATACGATATGGAAATACGATTTAGACCAAAAGAACATTTAGACGCTCTGAACAGTGGAGAGCTTGACTCGATTCCACAGAATTACTTGAACAATTTATTTAGAGAAATATGCAGCAGTGAAGAAACCCCTAAATTTAAGGCTGTGGATTATGCTGCAGGAGCCGATTATATTTGGATTTATGCAGCACTTGCCGGCATTGCTCATGTTATTGCACTTGGTGAACAGATCAATAACGGCTTTGAAGGATGGGCAAAGCTAGCTAAGAAAATCATAAAACTCATAAATAAGACAGACGCTATAGCACTAGATAAAGATGCTTTATCAGTATTGTGCATTAACAAGATTCTAGAGTTTCAACCAGAAATACACGACATTAAGAAAATAGTTGAGTATGAAACGGAAGTCCCTGCAGCTTATAGCTATGGCGGTGAGTGTGAATACAGTAAATTTATTGAAAAAGCACAGGTATATTACATTCAAGGTTACGAAATAAATTCGAAGCAGCTTTTCTTGTTTGGAGCCCGTGAAAATGGCGATGTTGAGATACTCAAACAAGTTGATATTGTTAAATATTGACTAGAATTTTTAGCATCTTACGTAACGACATTATATTCTCTATTAATTTCTATCGCTTTGCGTGACGGATCACAATATGCTTATAAAAAATGGCTAACTTATGGTTACATACACAAGTGTGCATGAAAACATAATATGGCCGTTTTGGCAGGACATTGAGACAGTTAAGTATTTTATTCAGGATTGAGTAATAATTATTGTCTTTATGTACTATTTCCAACTTCCTCGGTCCGTTTTTATTTTAGCCCTCAATACAAGGCAGTGTAATTGAATCACCACGCCCATAGCGTTTTCCTACCCGTGAACACTCTGGGCAATCTATCGATTTCCGTGGCCGCACAAGATCGCGCTTACCATTCAAATGATGAAAGTGTTCATAATGAAGCATCCCACTATCAGGACGAAGACTAAGATAGTCCAAAAGAAAGTCGTTAACAGCATGTGCAGCTGCAATTGAATTTAAGCTAACGACGCTAGGATTTACCTCTTCAACACCATAAGCTTGTTCTTTACGTTCCTTGTCCGTCTTCGCCTCCTTCGCAAGTTGATTAGTATCAATAAGTTGATTACACCATAAACATCCATAACCAGGACGAACTGGCCTGTTTGCACTCATCACATCCAAAAGTTTTCCTGAAGAGTCGGAGCGTATTTTCGATCCAAGTTGGGCGCCAGGAATCAAGTATTGGTGAATAATTGCATTAAATACTAATCGCGCCCGCATTGAGTCAGCTGCCAGAAACAAATAATCACAAGCAACAAGCACTTTTACAACTGACTCTTTGGCGGCATCTTCAGCAACAAGTTGAATGTGCGCTTGACTGTTAGCATTTAGTATTGTGCGCTCCGCGACTTCTACCTTGAGTGCTTTGTTCATTGCATCAGAAGCAGTTGCACCAACAATGCGAGAAAGGTTTGACTCTTCCACTATGTCATCATCCACGAGGAAGAAATTTTCCACGCCAAGCCGTGCAAGATATTCAACAACTAAACTTCCAATTCCTCCGAGCCCTATTACACCAACCCGGCAAGTTGCCAATTCAGCCTGTCCTAGTTTGCCAAACATTCTTATTTGGCGGTCATATACACCAGATGGCGCAGCGGTATATTTCTCAGGAGACGGTGTTAACCGTTGAATAGTGTTACCGACTACGCTCATAACATCAATTTCCAATCGCGTTCCATCTGGCATCCAGATATCTGCCTGAATTGATCTGCGACCAAACACGAGCGCACCAACAGGCATTCCCCGTGCAATCTGCAATAATGCCGGATAACCGCGTTCGTGTGACTCTAAATCTATAAGGCTAAAGCCAACACTTTGGTCACAATTATGGTTGTGTGCAGCAAGATAGACAAGCCGCTCATCCCGTGCACGGGTAATAAGCTGATGAATAAACCTAGGGGTAAGGGCACGGTAACCAACCTTACCTTTAACATAGTCAATACCCTCACGTGCTAGATGAACTTCTCGCACATGTAATATGAGTTGTCCATTGGACTGTGAAATGCCCGCTAATAAAACCACCCCGTGCTCATCTGCATCACCGGGAAATAAATGCTGGATTACGGTATTATAATCTTCACGAGAAATTCGGAGATGACATTTCCCTGTCATGATAATTTCTCCAAAAAATCTAAAACTTTCAAAATCTTTGATGTCGCTTTTTGTAATCCCCCTTCAGCGGCACCATTTCGACGTGAAACCTGGATAGCCTCCCTTCCCTCAAAATGATGACCCGGCGTTACTGGTGCACTTAAAGGAACACGGTCGACTCGTCTAACGTCTGACCCTATAAAAACAGGGTAAATATCAGCATAAGGATATTGAGCCGTAATTTGTAGCCCAACCCATGTTGCATCAGGATGAAACCGTGGCCCTATTGACACTGGCTCCATCAGCACATATGCACCACCTTGGCCATCTTCGCGTACTGTGAACGATGATTTGCTGAATTGCCGCTTCAATTCTTCGATACTGGTTGAGACTTCAATATTCATTCTATCTCTCCTATAGCTACGAGTTGTCATCCGGAGCAATAGCTGTGAAGCGTAGGTGCTCACGTAACTGTACATCGTCATTATCCCCTACGATCTTGCTAGTACCGTTTGGAAGCTCTTCTTGTAAAACAAAATTCGACTGTATTAGGACACCCTGCTTAATAGCTGCAGCCTTAATTTCTGCACCTGTCGCAACACGGTCAGGTGGCTCTACTGATAGCTCAACCCGTTGTTCATTAACAATCACAGTAACCATAATTTTTTTCATAACACTTCCCCCCTTTCAATTTCGGGATTAAATTGCTAAACTGCAATTATGGTTAAAGTTTAGATTAATCTAAATAGGAAATCAATCCCTATTTAGCAATTTTTAGAGGCATAGTAAGTGGCTGAAAATAAAGGATTTGACGGAGATTCTTTCTACCGTGCGCTAGAAACCACGGTCGATTCTAGATCTAAAAGTTGGAAACAAGTATCTGACGAAACGGGAGTAAGCACCTCTACGCTAACCCGAATGGCACAAGGCCGCAGGCCAGATGCAGCTAGTTTAGCAGCTCTTTCTGCTTGGGCCGGCCTCAATCCTTCCGATTTTGTCCAAACAGCTTATAAGACTAAAAGACCTGAATCGATGGCTCAGATCTCAACCTTACTAAGGTCAGACCCTAGCCTTGATGCACAAGCAGCTGAAGCAGTAGAAGCGATAGTAAGAGCAGCTTATGAACAAATGAAAAAGAAAAGATAGATAGATAATTATAAATTTATAAAAAATAAAAATTATCAGCATTTCAACTGCTTAAGACGACTTTTTGCGGCTGCCAAACGTCGTTTCTCAACAGTTGCCGCGATTTCAGGTATAACTTCCTCTTCCATTATCCTTTTATACTCTCTGATCTCTTCATCTTTAACGAGCCTTGAACCAGGTATTTCACTTAGCTTTTGCTGGTCGTTGTCACTCATTGGCATCCCCATAACATTGCAGTTTAATATAGTATAGCAACCACTATCAAGTTTACTTTGGTTGGATTGGGTCCAAATTGCTCATGCGTTTTAATGTAGTGTTTTTCATGCCAGTTAGCCCAAAAGCAGTAAGTCCATTTTCTCCAATACCAACCGTACGCCTATCAAAAACAAGTGCTTGGTCTCGATTATGGAACAACCAGATTGGCATGAGATCTCTTAGACTGGCAGTTGCGTCAAGTACTGCCCTCGCCGAAATCTGTCCAGCTTCCCATTCGGACTTTGTTGAAAATTCTACAACCCACAAAAATTGAGCAAATGGAAGCACCATCACTTGTTTTAACAGCACCGGGTCAAATTCCGATGCATGTTTACGAACAAATTTTCGGAATGCTGAGCCAGTAGTAATAAAATAGCGAATAATAGTTTCGTCCTCAGGTGGCAACTCAACTATTTTTATACTTCTCAAGATAGGTGCAAATCTATCTACTGCATCTGCGGGATAAAATATTTTTTCTGGCAGAGAAACGACAAAACTTTCAATATCATCGGAATCATAGGGGTCGTCGCCATCAACAGGAATAGAAAGATATGGAAGGTGGTTATCATCTACAACAATAAGGGACTCTACTCGGTCCCAGGCGTACTCTAAATCAGGTTTTTTTATGCCAGGTGCTTTCCACTTGTATCCAATAATTGCAATTGCATGGTCATAGGTAGCAGCAAAAAGAGGAAAACCAGATTCAACGTATGCAATTAGTTGACGGAAAAATGAAGGATCATCGACTGGATTGCCATCATGTGCAATGCCCTCACGTGCAATATGAACAGGGTATGTGCCTGCTGTCTGAAAAACACGCTCCGCATGTGATACATCTAGGCCCTTGGATGGAATCAATCCCCCAGGATTAAACTGTTGTGTCATTAATGTTATATCATATATCGAATACTCTCGATGAACATTGAAGCACTCGCTGTAATGCCTAAGAATTGCCCAACAAGCCACATGTGCACATACCGAAATGTCAGTATGTTGATCCATCGACGGAAAACCTTGATATGTTAACTCGTAGCCTAATAAATGCACCTTATGAAGCGCAGTAATAATTGAGCCACTAGCACCATTACGAACACTTGCTGATAAAACAGTACGACCAATGGTTGATATACCTGTTGGTCGCAATACCATGTACCCAAAATAATGATGTCCCAATTGATCATCATTACAATTTAATTGGAAGTTATCCTCATTAAAGGAAACCGTTTCGTCAAAAAAGTGCAACCGCACACAGTCTAGTTTATACCGCTGCCCCTTTTTTGCATAAAAATGGTAATAAGTACTTCTATAATCCTTATCGATGTAGTTATACTCTATCAGTACCGCTTTAACGGCATCCGTAATTCCCTCCTCAAGTCTCCTTGTAACTTTTTTCGGGTTGTACTCTGATGAAATATGATCTACTAACTTTGATAAGTCAGCACTGGAATCTAGTGGTATCCATATGTACATAATCGAGTAAACACTCTTTTTCTTAGCTGTTTATTCAGGGTCAAGTATACTGCGACAGCATAATATAAACCATTTTAATAACCACTTCAAAAAACTAGTCATTTAACGATAAATGAATTGATCAGTTTCACTGCTTTTCAGACCTGTAATTTAATACCCTGAATTTTCGCTATAGAATGATAGCTGTAGTTAGAAACAATACATTTAGCTAAAATTACTGTATTTTTTATTAATTACAGCAACTTATCGTAACGGCCATGTTATGGTTACAATAATGGCCAACTTATGGTTACATGCACATTCTTGTGTGCATGAAAGCATCGTTTGGCCACTTTTGTAACCATAAGATGGCCGACAAACTAAGCTATTGAAATTAATTAACAATATACAATAATTTTTTATCTTTATGCATAATATCAGAATTTCAGTCAATGTTTTAACGTAATATCCCTCTGCTCCAATCCTTTGGTGCTCCATTAATTTCTGAACTCTTTAGTTTATTTTCATTTGTCGGGATACTCGTTTTTTTGCACCCGTAACATTAATTCGCATTTGAATAAGTTGCCGGCTGACACCGTACACGGAGTATGATGGCGTCATCTATCATTCAACCCAAGGCACTGGTAAATGTATCGCGATATTTCCAGAGAACCTGAAGAATTCCGATACATCTATTCATATTGCAGGTGATCCTCCGAACGAATCGGTGATTACACACCTGGATTCAGATACATGGCGTGATCTGATCTGACTTATAAATTTAAGTAAATCAAAACCTTATACTTTGGCCAAATTATGGTTACATGCACACTTATATAATCACCTATGCCGATTTTATTTCAAATCGGTCTTCCAACTGCGATTCAATAAATGAATAAAGTAACAAGTAAATTACTGAAGAAACATGCAGAACTCGTTCACTCCGAGATGATGAAAGTAACCTCACATGTACAAAGAGAAATTGACGACTGGAACATCAATACAATTATGATTGAAGGATGCGATGTACCGTTCAAGTACAAAAGAAAGAAAAAATATAAAAACCTGAAAGGCGCACGCGTTAATCTTACATACTATCCTGCTTGCGAAACAGTTGCCGGTATTGAAATCGAAGTAATGAACATTGTACGCATCAAAATTTCCTGAAAAACAAAAAAATGATGCCAGATCCCGCCACTTCCGGTTTTAGAGAATGTCGTGCTCTGATCCCTGTTAATTATTCATTGCCAGCAGAAAAAACCGGGAGGAGTTTCTTCCTCCCGGTTTAGTGCCTGGTAGTACCTGTGTTGGCTCTAGCGTTCGCCGGTCACACTGAAATACAAACTGATGTATGGTTCATACAATCGGCGGTATTTCAGTTTCATTGATATCGGTAACTCCTGATAATTGGCCCAGCCATCAAGATCACCACTGTAGGGACCGCTGTCAACCGCACCATCACCATTGAGATCCAGATTATCACCAGCGATATTCTGTTTTAGTCGTCCAACAAATCCCTGCCACATGTTACGCACATTGGTATAACCTTCAGCCGCAAGCAGGTTGCCGGCCAGTACACTGCGATAACCTGTACGACACATGGTAATAATCAGGGTATCTTTGGGCAGATCCAGATCGTTCACGGCAGCCACAAAGTCGGCTGGATCCTGAGGGATGTAATCACCCTTGGCTGGGTTGCGTTGACGATTGTAAATGTGTGGAAAAGGAATACTGTACGCACGGGATGGATGGCCCCCTACATATTCCTCAACGGTACGAACGTCGATGATAAGTGCCTGTTGCTCATCATCGTCATCATGGTGACGGCGGCGATGGCGTTTTTCTTTTTTTGATTCTGTGGTGTTGAGGTAAGCGCTGGCCGCACTGATTTCCGAGTGGTATGCACGTGTCAGAAAATTACTGTAGCGATTACCATCACTGCCATCCGCAAAGGCGTTTTGCGGTAGCAACAACAACACGGCAACAGTAGATAGTAGATATCGAATACTCATGATGTCCCCCTTATTGATAGATGTGTTATGTAAAACTTTATTATTAATATGATTTGATTAAACCACCAAAACACACGACGGGCAATCAGATTTATTCACTTACAGGCAGGAAAACCACCTGTATATGAATTATCTTTTATTCGAATATTTTTATATTTTCCAGTTCGAATATTACGGGAAAGAACATAGTAATTTTATTCCATGCAGGAACGATGTCAAACATCCTGCCAGAACCTGATTTATCCAGTCACTCAAAACAACGAACAAAAGGTGCCCAGATAAGCTAAAAACCATAAATTATTTGATGTTTTTCCACATTCAACTATATAATAAAAGATATCACCAGCCCATAAATCACTGAATTTCTTTAGAATACTACTCAAGAAACTTAATAATATGCCGATAATTTATATGGTTAAACAGTAAACACCGGGATACGGGATGAAACTTACACGACGAGAATTTCTGACTGCACTGAGCGCTGCAATGGTTACCGGCATGGGCTACCCGGGTTTTTTATCCGCGGGCGTAAAAAAGAAAGTTGGCTTGCCGGATAATTATTAT
>VAPH01066343.1_pt1 | contig 10301 bp, 9 predicted proteins | sample 3393861 | NCBI WGS metagenome assembly VAPH01 (sample SAMN08290439, study PRJNA428436) | hydrothermal vent metagenome | isolation source: Deep-sea hydrothermal vent chimney | place: Atlantic Ocean: South-mid Altantic Ridge | reverse complement strand
GCTTCTTTGGCGGTCTGACCATCTTCAATACCACCCATAATAGCCGTGGAAATACCATCTAAGCTTCCGTGCCAATCAAGAAGCGCATATTTTCCAGTTGATTTGTCCTTCAAATGCACGATAACCGTTTGTCGCCGAACCTCCTTGAGACCTTTCTTTGGCGGATTACTAACGTCTTCCTCGATGGGCACAACCACTTGAGTTATCGGAATATTGTATTTCTTAGCAAACTCGAAGTCGCGTTGGTCATGCGCTGGCACAGCCATAATGGCGCCAGTACCGTAGCTCATGAGTACGTAGTCTGCTATCCAGATGGGGACTTTTTCTTTATTTGCTGGATTTATGGCAAAAGCGCCAGTGAAAACACCGGTTTTACTCTTCTCGTCTTGCTTTCTATCAAGCTCCGTCTTGCCCTCAGTGGCTTTGATGTATTTCTTGACTTCACCAAGTTGCGACTTTGTCGCAATTTGCTCGACTATTGGATGTTCCGGTGCCAAAACCATATAGGTCGCACCAAAGAGAGTATCTGGCCGAGTTGTGAAGACTTTTAACTTTTCGTCGTGTCCCTCTATCTCAAAATCTAACTCAGCCCCAACGCTTCGCCCAATCCAGTTGCGTTGCATAGTCTGAACTCGCTCTGGCCAATCCAAATCTTCGGCGTCGTTTAGCAAGCGCTCGGCATAGTCGGTAATTTTGAAGTACCACTGTTTTAACATCTTTTGTTCGACTACAGTCCCGCAACGCTCGCAGTGGTTGTCATGCCCAACGACTTGTTCGTTGGCAAGCACTGTTTGGCATGACGGACACCAGTTGACTGGCGCTTCTTTGCGATACGCCAAGCCCTTTTCGTAAAGCTTCAAAAACAACCACTGCGTCCAGCGGTAATATTCTGGGTCTGAGGTGACAATCATTTTGTCTGTGTCATACATCGCACCAATGGCTTCGAGTTGTTTGGTCATGGATTTCATATTTGAACGCGTCCACTCGGCAGGCGGGATATTATTCTTTATAGCAGCGTTCTCTGCTGGTAAGCCAAAGGAGTCATAACCAATCGGGTGCAAAACCTTTTTGCCAATCATTCGGTGGTACCTGGCTACGGTGTCAGCTGGACCAAAGTTGTACCAGTGGCCAACATGGAGATTGCCACTTGGGTACGGAAACATCACTAAGCAGTAGAACTTGTCGTCATCAGAATTCTCGGGTGTCTTGTAAATACCTGACTCTTGCCAGACCTTGCGCCACTTGGGTTCAATTTCTTTTGGATTATACCTCTTCATGGATATATAGTATCTGTTACTTGGCAATTTCTATCAAGATACAAGGTGATAATGCATAGAACTGTGTTGAGCTCATCACGGCAACACTACTTAGGTCAACTCACTCTACCTCGCATCATCAAATCTTCTGGTGAATTCTATAGAATTCACCAGAAGATTTTAGGTGGCAAAGCGAGAATAAATGATAAAGGAGTGAAAAGAAAATGACAAAGACGGTTCCGTAAGCAAACAACCACTTGGTACTTGATGAGCTTTCACTAAGTTCATTTCAGCAAAGTAATCTCTCCTCTCAAATTATTAAAACTGCTGCAGAAAATTAGTTTTAAACGTAGTGTTTTGCTTTTTTTGTCTTTCGCTTCGCTCAAGCGCCAAATCTATCAATTTATTGACCAATTCGATGTTGTTTACGCCAGCTTTGTTCCAGTTGTGTTGGTAGAGGCTTCCAGGCATTGGATTAACTTCGTTGAAATACACTTTGTTAGCCTTTGCATCTACTAGCAGGTCGACGCGCGCCATGCCTTCACAGCCGACAGCTCTGTAGACATTTTGAGCAATTTGTTCGCACTCTTCATACAGCTCTTTGGATAGTCTGGCTGGGATTCGACTGTAGTTCTTGCCGCCTTTTTTGCCGGTTTTGCCTTTTTTGCCGCCTTGCATATATTTGGTGTCGAAATCGAAGAAGTCGGCATCTTTGTTAAGCGCCTCCTCGACCATTGCCACTCGAACTTCTTCGTTACCCATGACCGGCACAGTGACCTCTACCAGGTTCTGCACCTCTTCCTCAACGATTACTTTGTCGTCGTAATGAAAAGCCACTTCCAGAGCGTGAGTGAGTTCCTTTTCGTTCTTTACTCGGCTAATTCCGATGCTTGAGCCCAGATGTGCAGGTTTTACGAACAACGGCATCGAAAGAACTGACAGTTTCTTTAAGATTTCTGATTGATTCTCCGTAAATTCACCCTTGCTAAGCCAGGTCCATTTGTTTGTTGGAATATTGTTAGCGCCTGTCACCTGCTTGGACAAAACCTTATCCATAGCAACCACCGAAGCAGATAACCCGCAACCAACATATGGCACGCCAGCCATCTCCAGAAGCCCCATTAAGCTGCCGTCTTCACCGTAAGTACCATGAGTTGCAGGGAAAACCACATCAATCTTAGTTTTGCCACCTAGCCCAGGCTTAGCTAACCATAATCCGTCGTCAAATTTGAGACTTAGCGGCTTGAGCTTGGCCAACTTATCGTCGATGTGGCCTGAGGTAAAAAACTCAATTTCGCCAAGTTTATCGTCTAAGTACCATTTGCCGTCTTTACTAATGTAAACAGGTAAGACGTTGTACTTTCCACCCAGCTTCAACGGGTTTATAACCGCGTTTATAGCCGTAATGATGGAGACGTCGTGCTCGGTAGACCTAGAGCCGAAAATTATGGCTACTGTTTTCATACGAATCATTATACAGCGATTCATCACAGGCTGATAACAACCCTTCTTTACTAAAGAATAAAAGTTTTGTTCCATTTTGTCTCGGCAAAACGGAACACCAAAAGCCGACAGGCGGATTGAGCTACTCGACAGCTTCATTGTAAAAACAAACAATAACCTGCGGAACTCGCTTTGCTCAGACAGTCCTCGGTCTAGAAATTATGTGTTTTACATTCAGCCTCGGGTAGCGCAAAGCCTGGCCTTGGCTGCAGTTAATTATCGACACTAAAGAAAACTAATTAAGAGATTGGTTCCTATTCTGAGTAATGAGCGAGGACTTAGTCTGTTTTACTTCTAAAGTAATAAAACAGACCGACCAAAGGGAGTCGTCCGAGCTCCAGTGCTAGGGATAAATATCTTAGTCTTGTTTTCGTCTGTGGAGCAGTTTTCATACACTTTTGCTGGCGAAACAGTGCTACTTTGGTTCTTTGGAAAAGAACAATGGGGTACACGACCGAAACCGCGCTGTTTCGGAATTTTTAAAAACGAACATTAAATCATAGTTCGTAAAAAACGTTCTCGCGTTGCCAGTTCTGCATCAAGACTACTTCACCAGATGAAGTAAACTGTCCTAGGTTGTCGTAAATCGCGACTTCTGGCTTAATCCACTCAATTTTCTTTTTGGAATCTTCCTGCTTAAAACCCTCTGCCATCCATTTAGTTGCTGGTGTTTCGATAAGTAGTATTCGATTGATGTTTGACTTGGCTAGCTCTACACCAAGCATCTGGTGTAGACGCACTTTGTCTTCTCCAAGCTCGATTATACCGCCCGTGATATAAACAGTCTTGATTTTCTTTAGGCTGTTTAAGAATTGGATTCCGACCAAGAACCCGTCAGGATTGCCATTATAGGTGTCGTCTATAAAAGTTGCTCCGTTGCCTAGCTGTCGCGGGTTAAACCGCCGACCTTGTGGCTTGGTGTTGGCTATGCCTTTGACGATGTCCGTATTTTTCACACCTAGCCGGTTCGCAAGATACACCCCTGCCAGTAATGGCCCTACCTGGTGCGAACCGAGCAGACCACTATTAAACTCTAGTTTAGTCTTACCTTTTTTGGCGGTGAAACTAGTGCCGTCAGTACCTGTGGTTACTTTGCTAGCCTTCCACGACCCCGCAGCCTCGTTGCTGTATTCAACGTTCTTTGAATCTTTATTCTCCAGCACAAGTTCGCTGTCAATATTGACCAGCACTTTGTCTTTATCTACAAAATCGACTATCTCAAGTATCGAGCTGATGGTGTTTTCTATAGTCTCCATGCGTTGCAAGTGTTGCTCATTGATACCGGTTATGACTGCATAGTCCGGCTCAACAATCTGGCACATCTTAGCGATGTCGCCAGGAATGTATTCACCCATTTCCACTATCAAAATTTCTTCATCACCATCTAGTCCGGCAGCAAACCTGCTGATTCCAACGGGAGTATTGAGGTTGCCAGGAGTAGCCGCGACTTTCATACCAGCGCCAAACACTTCAGAAAGTATTTCTTTCATCGTGGTTTTTCCGTAACTGCCCACAACAGCTATTTTGACGGCCTTGTGATTGGCCAGAGTTTCAGTAGCAGCGCGTATCATCTTATTTTCGCGGGGTTTACGAATTAACCAGTCTGCAAACAGCAGAGGCAGTACCACGATGTATGCGCTCAGTACCGGCGCCATGATAGCTAGTCCTATTCCTGCCAAGACACTCTGCCAACTGCTTCCAATGACCGCAAGAAGAACTGCACCAAGATACAAAAACGCCAAGATAGACCAAACTAGGCCCTTAATAGCCCTGAAGGCTTGAGTAGAATCTGGCCGCATGTCTCTGGCAATCTCTTCAAAATCATCAACGGCGCGGTAGGATTTCAAATACCAAACGGCATTATATTCGTTGGCTTGCAACAGATAAGCCACGACGTTTACGTAGCCTGGTTTATACAAGCTCAATAGCCTTTTTATCACAAAAATTCCTTGATTAGCTGTATAACTTTTTCTGGATCATTCTTGTGAATATTATGACCTAGTTTTCCGACCATAACTAGCTTCGAGTTTGGTATTAGCTCAGCAAACTGCTTGCCGTAGTCTGGCGGAGTCTGTTTGTCGTTGTCAGAATAGATGAGCAGTGTCTGAGCGTGAATATCTGGGGCGTATCTGCGTGAATCTTCGGCTACTAGCTTCTTGAACGTATCTTCCAGCTCGCCAGCACCTAAATAGTCTGATTTGGCTGCGCCGTATAGCTTCTTGCGAAGTTTTTCTCGCTGTCTCTTTGGCAGTACCGAGCTGACGATTTTACCACTCTTAGCAAGCACATTAAACCCGTGATGTTTTACACCTTTTTTCTGGGGTATACCTGCACCAGCTATGACAATAAATTTTTCGGTAGTCACGGCTCGCCTACCCAGAGCATTGAACATTATCCGCGCACCCATAGAGTGCACTACCACCGCGTAGAGTTCCGTTTCTTCAAGCTTCAGTAGTGTTTTAGACACAAAATCAGCGTATTCGTTCGCACCCCAGGGTTCTTTGGGTGTCTGCGAATCGCCGAAGCCAGGTAAATCTATGCGTATTACCTTGTAGTCGTTTTTGAGTTCTTTTTCTAAGACGTCGAAGGTTTCAAGACTGTCTTTCCAGCCGTGCACCATCAATATTGGCAGTCCGCCGCCGCTTACCTCTATTCTGGTATCTAAATCATCAATAATTAAATTCATAGACCTAAATATTCTAACAGGAACTACTGGAATTAGCGCTTAATACGGGTTAGTGAAACTACAGGAGACGTTTAAGAGTTTATGGTGGAGCATATCGGACTCGAACCGATGACCCCTTCACTGCCAGCGAAGTGCTCTAGCCAACTGAGCTAATGCCCCATAACAAATTATTAAACGCCCTAGCCAAAGCCGACGATTCTGTCGGCTCCCCGACCGCAAGCGTCGGGGCTGAGCTACAGCCCCATCAACTTGCCTCAAACATAAATTATTAAACCTCTGCCAGCGCAGGCCACATCCTGCGCCTACATTCTGCAGGCCCAACTTTTACTTACTGATAAGCAAGTTATCAATCAGTAAATAGTTCTTGCAGTATGCTACCAGCATACCTCACCCGAAACTTCGTTACTTTCAACAAGTTGAAAATCAGAAGGTTTCCTTGCAAAATGCTACCAGCATTTCTCACTCTAGCCAAAGCCGATGCTACGATCGGCTCCCCGACCGCAAGCGTCGGTGCTGAGCTAATGCCCCTCCACGAATTATCAAATACTCTAGCCAAAGCCGACGATTCTGTCGGCTCCCCGATTTTACATCGGGACTGAGCCCCGCCTGTCTGAACGTCAGTTCGGGCAGGTAATGCCCCATCAACTTGCCTCAAACTAAATTATTAATTACTGCCAACGCAGCATTCTACTTGCTATGGCTCTCGGTCATGCGGAGCTAATGCTCTAGTCAGAAACGATATTTAGTATCCATTATATCGTCTGCAGTATCAAGAAAACGAAAACCCAATTTTAGTTATCACCTCCATGACATTTTTATAGCTGTACTGGATCGCCGCCTTCGTCAATAAAATCGTAATACACTTTATCTAACCCGACATATTTTTCCATCATTTGCTCTAAATCTCTTGGCAAAGGAGGGTCATCTTTCGCATTCCACAGGGTTAAGAACATATTCGAATTCTGCCGGAATAGGTCAAAAAATGTCTGGGGTATTTGTTCTATGTAGCAAACCCTGATACAGGCAGTTACAGCTTGTTCTTTATCAATACTCTTGAGCATTGATGTCATTTCTCTGAGCATAGTTTCGGTGTATGTGTATCCAGTGACATAGTTAGTAGTCCAGCCTAGACTAATAATACCTTTCGGATAATATTCACTACACTGCCCAATAAAGACTGCTGCATCGAAAATATGCGCTGTGCCGCCTGGCCCTTTTATGATATCTGCATGCAAAAGTATAGGTATTTTGATATTAAGTTTATTTAGCTCCCCAAGAGCTGGCATGACTACTTCTGGTTTTTTAATATCTAGCTTCGCAGCTTTCTTTGAACCGTCAACTTGGTAAATCCAATCGTTAAAGGTTAGATCGCTCGTGAGAGCAGGCGGATGTGCCATTATTATTTCTTTCCCTACATCTGACAGAAAAATATCACCCTCGAATAGCATAACCTCGTCAGATTTGATGAATCGGTTTAATCTTTTTTGGTCATTAACACCGTGAACACCTGTAATATCCCAAAGTTGCTTTGCTTTAAAAAAATCTAGTACTGATTGGATTTTTGTGTTCATATGAATGTGATACTACAACAGAGAATATTACGAAATCAGCGTATTGTAAACAAATTCACACCCTAAAAACTTTCCTTGCAAAATGCTACCAGCATTTCTCACTCTAGCCAAAGCCGACGATTCTGTCGGCTCCCCGATTTTACATCGGGGCTGAGCTAATGCCCCTCCACGCTTAATCAAACTACTATTCAATTGACGCCAGCGCCGGTCGAATCTGGCGACTAACGAAATTATACTAAAGCAATCACACTAAAACTATGCCGTTTCGCTAAAATATCATTTGTAAATTAGAGGTAGGGTTTGGCAGTTGAGGGGTGAAGGTAAGTATGGGCATGCTTCATTTCTTCAGGGGTATATATTTGGATAATTTTGAATTTACCAGAAGTTATTTGTTTTACATTGTCATGGGTGACTTCAATAACATGTACCAGGCCCCAATATAGCCACCTGCCGTCGATATTTTGAGCCAAAAAGTTACGAACAGGTGGCAGTTTGTAAATTCGCACCTTCGGTTTATTTTTAAATTCAAAAATTTGCCCTTCAAAATCTTCCATTTGGAAGGGCTTAATCTTATGCCTCGCATAATCTAACTCACTTGGAAAACCTTGTTCGGTTGTGAGTTGTAGTGTGTCGTTAATTTCTATTAAACTACCCATGCTTTTCAAATTATACTCTATTTTTTACGATCAGAACGTCCTTTGGAACATCAAACAACTCTGGGAAATCATTTATCTTAGCGTCAACACCTTTACCTTTTTGCAATAAGTCCGAGAATATTTTGTTAAGCTCTAAGATATTGCGGTCTCGTCTAGTTTCCGGCATGGCAATCGCAAAATGGTCATGCTCCGAGAATAAGGCTTTCACTTGATTGAAAGTGTAGTTCATGAACTGAGCATATGCCAAAACCAAGCCTGCGCGTTGATTTTCATTGTCTTTGTTGGACTTAGTGCCCACACGAAAGGCAAACTTTTTCTTTACTTCAAAGTTTGAGCGAATATAAAAAAGCACATCTTCAAAGTTCCACGACTCTGTTCTTCCTTCAAAAAAATTTGGCTTTTCGTTCATCATAACTGCTTAAAATATGAAAAATATCTTTCTGACACCTGCTTTTGTCCGCCCTTTCGCCTCGTATTATACCAACGTCGAGGCGGTAATTGATTAATTAGGCTGCCAATCTTCGATGATAATCTTCTTGCCACGGCGTTTGACGACAATTTTCTGCCCTTTGCGCCACCCCAGACGCCGCACATCACCTATCGGCAATGTTACTGCGTAGGTTCCACTGCTGTTTTGGGTAATCGTTCTGGTGGATTGCTCTTCTACCTTCCTAACCCCCATAATTCCCCCTCCTTGCGTTAATTAATCATTTCTCATTTACTAATACTCCGAACTCCAACTCATTGTACCACAATAAAGCTGAGTTAAAGCGGGTTTAAAGCTGAGTTAACTCAGCTTCATTGCAAGGGTGAAGTGGTGGTGATTATGTATTTGTTGCTTGTTTGTAGATTTTTGTTGGTGTTTATTAGATAATCTCTGGATGATTGCTGGGAATTTGCTTCGTTTTATTGGTATTTTACTTTCGATGTGTATTAGATTCGATTACCCTGTATTGCAAACACTAAAATAGGGTCTCGACGGGTGGTTCTTGTGGGCTCCAGTCAGTTTCTATTGTAGACGTATACCGTTCGGGTGGTTCATTGTACGTTTGGTCGTGGTCTATTTCTTCTTGCTCGTTAACTATTGATGCCCAAAATCCAACAGCTTTCAGATTTCTAACGACTTCAGCAGCAACATCACGGGCGAACAGAATTGTTTCTCCGACTTCTTGGTTATTCTTTCTGTAGCTGGACACTCTCTCGCTGTATTCGTACACTGCGCTGAATCTTGCTTGATCAATTGAATCTTCAATAATAATAAATATTCGCTCTAAAACCTCTGACACTCTGGATTGAACAACTTCCTTGCGCTCTTCTTCTGTGCGCCACTGCGCACGGTCTTCCATCTCCTGCATCGCAGTCGTGCTCCGTCTTGCCTCAAGTACGTCCATTTTGTCTCCTTCAAGAGTATTTTATGCCCAAGAAGTCGCCTGTGCAAGCTCAAAGCCTATTCATTAAGTTTTCACAATATCTAATGCTAACGATAGGCTGATGCCACCCGAACATAGCTCTGGACGACTTCATTGGTTGTCTTTCTTTTCAGCTACAAAAAAGAGGCTCATGCGTGCCCACCCGGCCCAAGGTGTAAACTTTTTTGTGGTTTTTGTTTTGAGCCGTATACGCATGAACCACTGATAATGATTTTATGCGCTTATGGTTAGCCCGTCAAACTAACAATTTTATTAATTCGTCTTCGTTCAGCAATTTCGTACCAAACTTTTCAGCTTTTTCCCGTTTGGAACTACCTAGTTTTGTGCCATACACCAAATACGTCGTACCTTTGCCGACACTACTCTTAAAAGTGCCACCAAGCGAACGAATTTTATCCGCTGCCTCGTCACGGCTCATTGATTTCAAGGTGCCAGTAATTACGAAACTCTGGCCGCTGAGTGGACCTTCATTCTTCTCTGACTCTTCAGGTTTTACGCCAAGTGATTCAAATTTCTTCAGTAGCGCAGTGTTGGCTTCGTCTGCAAACCATTCAACAATCGAATGCGCCACTACTTCACCTATGCCCTCGACTGTTGCTAGGTCGTCATAGGAGGCCTTAGCAATGTTTTCCAGATTGTGAAACTCCTGCGCTAAATCTATAGCTGTCTGCGCACCGACATGGCGAATACCCAGGCCTACCAAAAATCGAGCCAAAGGCGGCTTGGTCTTCTCGGCGATGGCCTTGATGAGCTTGTCCGCGGAAACATCAGCAAAACGCTCGAGCTTTAGCAAATCCTGCTTTTTAAGGATATAAATATCTGCCAAATCCTTGACCAAGCCTTCTTCTACCAGCAAAACTACATTTTTCTCGCCCAATCCCTCGATGTCCAGAGCTGTCCTGGAGGCATAATGTTGCACAGCACGCTTTAGGACTTCTGGGTTGTCTTGATTGACCGCTCGCCAAACGACTTCGCCCTCTGCGCGCTCAAACTCTAGTGGGTGAGCTTTTAGCTCTTTTTTCATGTCGAAAACTTTTTCGCTGCCATCACGCAACTCGGTCAGAACACGAACAACCTGCGGAATGATGTCGCCGGCCTTATGAATAATTACTGTGTCGCCAATGCGAATGTCTTTTCGGGCTATCTCATCGGCGTTGTGCAGGCTGGCGTTTTGAACAGTAGTACCAGCCACGTTTACT
>VAPH01076191.1_pt1 | contig 10314 bp, 8 predicted proteins | sample 3393861 | NCBI WGS metagenome assembly VAPH01 (sample SAMN08290439, study PRJNA428436) | hydrothermal vent metagenome | isolation source: Deep-sea hydrothermal vent chimney | place: Atlantic Ocean: South-mid Altantic Ridge | reverse complement strand
TTAAGCGGCTCACACGGAAAACAATCTGCTTCTCGAAGTTGGAAGAGATGCACTATACTGTCATCGGATTAATGATTAATAAAGTCGAATTTGGAGTAGATTTTCATGCCTAATTGCAGGTTTGACCCACCACCAAATATACTTCATAAGGGGTTTTATACCCAAGTGACTCATCAAGTCGCCTTTGGGTACTCATCAAGGAGCGGTCAGTCACAAACACATTGACTACTAGCTCGACGAATTTACGTTTCGTTTCAATCGCCGCACATCTAGAAACCGAGGGAAGCTCTTCTATAGGCTTGTGCAACAGGCCACAGCGGTTTAGCCCGAGTCGTATGGCAAACTTATAGGCGGCAAAATAAAGATGTCAATTAGACCTGAACGAAGTGGATATCCACTTCAGCAAAATTGCTCTTGCCCGAACTGTGGCAAGAGCATGCAAAGTCAAGGAAAACTCTCCAAGCATATCCAAACCCTTCAGGGGCAGTTTGAATTAAACAGGCCTTATTTTTTATTAACTTTACAGAGTCTCTAGCAAGTAGGTACACTTTACTAATGAATCTCACTGAATCATTATTGTTTTTTCAATCACTGTGTACTACCGGAGAGTTTATGTCTGGTGTATTATTAAATCCATGAAACGATTTGTAAGTGTGGTTTTGGCTGCCGGACTTGGCACCCGTATGCGATCCGAGATTGCCAAGGTGATGCATCCCATTCTCGGTCGCTCAATGTTAACCTATCCTTTAGCGGCGCTACGTCAGCTTAAACCATCAAAAATTTCTGTTGTAACCGGTTATCAGGGAGATCTTGTGGAGGCGGCGTTTAATGGGCCGCCGGACCTTGTTTTTGGCAGGCAGAAAGCCCTGAATGGCACTGCCGATGCATTTAAGACCGGTCTTGCCGCACTCAGAAAATTAGATGCTTTAGAGCCTTTTAGTAGTGCAATACTGGTACTAAACGGTGATATGCCGCTTGTTAGGAAGGAAACCCTTCAATCTCTGTTTGCGGCCCACGGAAAAGGAACTTCTAAAAATTCACTCACAGTAGGAACCTTTATAACGGACATTCCAGGTTCTTACGGTCGTATTCTTCGAAACAAACAAGACCGCATAACCGGCATAGTCGAAAACAAAGATGCTTCCGCCCCGCAGCGTCTTATCAGGGAGGTAAACGGAGGAATCTATCTAATTGAGCCTGAGGTTCTGTCGCTTATTGATAAAATACGTCCCAAAAACGCAGCCGGTGAGTATTACTTGACAGATATTGTTGCTCTGGCTGCAAAGGCAGGTTTTAAGGTCGGAGGGTGTATGGTTGGTCAAGAGGACCTTATGGGCGTAAACAGTCGCAGGGAACTGGCCGAAGCAGCAGATGTTTTAAGATTGAGAATTATTTCAGGGCTGATGGACGCGGGGGTTAGTGTTATGCATCCGGAGAGTACTTTTATTCACCCGGATGTGAAAATCGGTCGGGATACAATCATATATCCAAATGTCACTATTGAAGGTTCTTGCCGCATCGGCGATGGATGTACTTTGTATCCAGGTGTCAGGCTTGTTAATGCCGTAATCGGTAAGGGCGTGGTGATCAAGGACTCATCCCTTATCGAAGAAAGCCGTATAGGCGATGGCTGTTTCGTGGGTCCGTTTGCCCATTTGAGACCTGGAAGCCTTTTAAAGAAAAATGTGAAGGTGGGGAATTTTGTTGAACTTAAAAAAACGGTGCTTGAAAATGGCAGTAAGGCTATGCATTTGAGTTACCTCGGAGATGCCTCTATAGGCAAAAATGTAAACATCGGAGCCGGTACGATTACATGTAACTATGACGGAATAAATAAGAATCAAACTACTATTTGCGAGGGAGCTTTCATAGGTAGCGACACTCAGCTTATTGCTCCTGTGCGTATAGGGAAAGGAGCTTATGTGGGGGCTGGTTCAACCGTAACATCCAATGTCCCTCCAGGGGATCTGGCCGTAAGCCGCAGCAAGCAGCGAAATATCAAGGGATGGGCGAAGAAAAGAAAATAGTCTGGTTTTGTTTAATTCATCCTTGTTAACCAGTTAAACTAAATAAAACTAACTTAAACTAAATTTTTAAGAGAATTAATCTAATAAAATAATTATGTGTGGAATAATAGGTTATATAGGAAATCGTAACGCTGTTTCGATACTGGTTGACGGTCTGAGGCGTCTGGAATACCGCGGATATGACTCGGCCGGTATAGTTTTTCCCTGTCCAAGTGGGCTTGAGGTTCGCAGGTGTGCTGGAAAGATACGTGACCTGGAATCCCTGATTAGCGGCGAGAGCATATCAAGCAATATAGGCCTCGGCCACACAAGGTGGGCTACTCACGGCGGTCCTACTAAAGAAAATGCGCATCCTCACCGGGTCAAAGGTGTGGCAGTGGTTCATAACGGAATAGTCGAAAACTATATGGAGTTGAAACAGAGATTAAAAAAACATGGTTTTAGCTTTGACTCTGATACCGACTCCGAGGTGCTTTGCGCCTTAATAGCGTTTCATTCAGAGGAAGACGCACCTCTTGAAGATGCTGTAAAGCGCGCGTTAACCGAGGCTGAGGGATCATTTGCTATCGGTGTTATAAGCGAGCGCGAACCTGATAAGCTTGTTGCGGCTAAAAAGGAAAGCCCGCTGGTTTTGGGTCTGGGAGAGGGGGAATATCTTGTCGCTTCAGACATACCTGCGCTTCTTAGCCATACCCGTGATGTGATAATCCTTAGAGACCGCCAGATGGCAGTGCTTACTCCTCATGGTGTTAGTATTACCGATTTCGAGGGACAGCCGGTTGAAGCAGAGGTAGAAAAAATCACCTGGAGTCCTGCAATGGCGGAAAAAGGAGGATACCGTCATTTTATGCTTAAGGAGATTTTTGAGCAGCCACGCACGGTCATGGACACGATCAGGGGCAGGTTTTCGCTTGAAGCAGGCGAGATAAACTACGAAGAAATCGGGTTTTCTCTTGATGAACTTGCCGGAGTTAAAAAAGTTTTTCTTGTTGCATGCGGTACGTCATGGCATGCCGGTCTGATAGGCAAGTATCTGATCGAAACAATCTCCAGGACGGCTACCGAGGCTGATATCGCTTCGGAATTTCGCTATCGTAATCCGATCATAGGCCCAGGGGACCTTTTTGTAGCAATAACCCAGTCTGGCGAAACTGCCGATACATTAGCCGCGCAGAAAGAGGCCAGGCGACGCGGTGCAAGAGTATTAAGCATATGTAATGTGGTGGGAAGCAGTTCTTCTAGGGAAGCAGACGCAGTTATCTATACTCACGCAGGCCCTGAAATCGGTGTGGCTTCTACAAAGGCATTTACTTCACAGCTTGCTGCTTTGTACATGCTGGCTCTTGCCATAGGGCGGGCCAAGGGGGCCTATTCCAGCGACGAGACTCGGGATCTTCTGAGCGGTCTTATTTCTATTCCACACTTAATGGAGGGCATTCTTCAGCGAGAGTCCGAGATAGCTGAAATGGCCAAACGGTACGCAAAGGCCTCTGATTTTTTGTATCTGGCACGAGGGATTAACTATCCTGTTGCTCTTGAGGGCGCGCTAAAGTTAAAGGAAATTTCATACATCCATGCTGAGGGCTATCCGGCTGGAGAGATGAAACACGGCCCTATAGCACTGATTGATGACGAACTGCCGGTGGTGGCTATTGTGCCTGGAGATGGCACTTCCGGGAAGATTCTTGCTAATATAGAAGAAGCCAGAAGCCGTGGGGGACGAGTTATCGCAATAGGTGTTGAAGGTGTAAAGGATCTTAACAGGAAAGATCAGGACGTGTTTCTGGTTCCAAATACGCACTCTCTTCTTGCTCCGCTTCTTTTTTCCCTGCCGCTTCAATTGATAGCGTACCATATAGCCGTCTTAAGAGGCTGCGATGTGGACCAGCCAAGAAACCTCGCAAAAAGCGTAACTGTAGAGTAAGGCGCAGAGGCACAAAAGTAAACCGAAATACATTAAAAATGGAAGGAAGTTAAGATTTGAAGCAAAAGATTTTGGAGGGACATAACAAACGGCAGATAGAGGCGTTGACGCACCTTGATGGACCTGCTTTGATCCTGTCTGGGCCTGGCAGTGGTAAAACAGAAGTTGTTGCCTGTCGTTATTTGTACCTTCTAAATTCGAGGAAGATGTCGTCCGAGGAAGTGCTTGTTTTGACGCTTAGTCCGAGAGCCGCTTTTGAGGTCAAAAACAGGATATTTACTCTGTCGGCTGGCGCTTGCCAGAGCAATGATGATTTTAACAATAATTTCAAAAATTTAAAAATAGACACCTTTCAAACCATTTGTTGCCGCATTTTAAGAGACGAAATCAAAGAAATGGGTTTTGGTGAAAATTTTATTATATACAGTGAGGAAGACCGTTTTGGTTTAATTAGGTCAATTCTGAAAGAATTCAAAATCCATGAGGCTCTTTTTAGAGGCATAGCCGCACGTATTAGCAATCTTAAAGTCGAGATGGTGGGACATGAAGAATTTTTGGCCAATGGAGGAGGTTTCGGTTTTGAAGAAAAACTAGCTAAAGTTTACATGCGTTACCAGAGCGAACTTCAGAAGAACAACTGCTTGGACCAAGACGACCTTATAATGTACACAGTCAACCTGTTTCAGGAGCACGAGTCAGTGCTCAAAAAATGGCAAAACAAAATCAGCCAGATTATGGTTGATGACTTTCAGGATATAAATCCTGCACAGTACAGTTTTATTAAATATATTGGCAAGCAAAGCGGTAACGTCTTCATTACGGCTGATGACGACCAGGGAATATTAGGTTTCAGGGGTGCTCGATTGGAACATATAAACCGTTTCAAAGAGGATTTTACCAGTACGCGAGTCATCCGTTTTGAGCAGAGCTACAGATGCACACCGTATATTCTTGAGGCAGCCGGAGCAGTGATAGGAGGCAACCCCGGACCCCATAAAAAGAAGCTTGAAAGTGATCGCAACTTCGACAAACATAAGCCACAGTATTTTTGCGGTGGAACCGAGACTGACGAGGCTTCTTACATCGCACATACAGTAAGAGAGCTTTTCCTTAAAGGAAGTTACGCCTATAGAGATTTCGGATTGCTCTACAGGATGAGCACTCAGCTTCGATCGCTCGAAAAGGCTTTGCGGGATGAAGGCATTCCCTATTACGTACATGCAGCTTATCCGCTTTACCGTAAGTCAGAGGTGAAGGATGCCATAGCTTATGCCAAAATGGTAATGAATCCAGATGATTCCGTGAGCTTTGGAAGGATCATAAACAGTCCGCCACGTGGAATTGGAGTATCTACATTGGCAAAGATGATTGACTCTGCCAGAAAGGATGGAGTCAGTCTATTTAATGCGTTCAAGAAAACTTCCAGTGTTAAGAAGTCTCAGGCCAAGGTAAAGAAGCTTATCGACCTTGTCATTCGCACAAGAAAATCTTATAAAGATGCCGGAAAGGTTATTGATGTGGTGCTGAATAAATCAGGCTATATGAAATGGCTTTCAGGGGAAAAGGACGCAGATGTCCGGCTTGCAAATATAAAGATGTTGATAGAAGAGGCTTCGGGGCTAAACCTGCATGAATTCCTTGACTACGTGGCGCTTTTTTCTGAAGACAACGAGGTGAAAAATGCGGATGCTGTCTCCCTTATGACGGTTTACGAGGCCCAGGGGTTGGAGTTTCCTGTTGTATATATGGCAGGCCTTGAGGAAGGGCTTCTACCTCACTCTCATGCGCGTCAGCAGGACAATGGTAAAGCGATCGAGGAGGAGAGGCGTCTTTTGTATGTTGGTATGACCAGGGCAAGAGATGTGTTGTACCTTACCGGCGCTGCAAAGCGTAGATTCTATACAAGAATCCAACTGCAGGAGCCTTCACGGTTTCTTAAGGACTTATCGGAAGAACTATGCTGCACTGTGAGGCATGCCTCATCGGCAAATGGATCTGCCGATTTTCATGTTTTGCCTAAAAAACCGAAAAAGATTGGTAGGCAGATTCAATTTTCTGTAGGTGTAAGGGTAAAGCATATTACATGGGGCAACGGGGTTGTAAGAGATTTAGCGGGGCAGGGTGATTCCGCCAAGGTAACTGTGAACTTTCCCAGTGTTGGTATTAAGTGTTTGTCTCTTAAGTTTGCTAATCTGGAAGTAATTTGAGTAATTTAATTTAGAACTGTTTCCTTAAATTCAGCCATGAAAATAAATAAAAGTGAAATAGAACATGTAGCTATGTTGGCCAGGTTGAAACTGGACGGTGAGGAACTTGTGCGTTTTACCTCACAGATAGGTGATATTTTGTCTTATGTTGAAAAACTAAATGAGCTTGATACGACTGGAGTGGAACCTACCTCACATGTGTTTGATATTAAGAACGTCTTCCGAAACGATGTTCTTGGCGAGTCGCTTTCACTCAAGAAAGCACTGTCAAATGCCCCTGAAGCCACAGAGAAGTACTACAAAGTTCCCAAAATAATTGATCAGTAGTTAAGAGGATTACCTGTGCTTAGATGCATGCTTAGATCTAAAATTCATCGGGCCACTGTTACGGCCTCAGAGCTGGAGTATGAGGGCAGTCTCACTATGGACCCTTCCCTTATGGCGCGGGCCGGCATGCTGCCTTATGAGCAGGTTCTGGTTAGTAATATTAATAACGGAGAAAGATTTGAGACGTACGTTATCCCTGGCAAAGTTGGTTCGGGTGTTATATGCCTTAATGGTCCTACAGCCCGGAAGGGTGTTCCTGGAGACCAGATTATTATTTTTTGCTATGAGTATCTTACAGATGAAGAACTGAAAAAATACCATCCTACGATTATCAAAGTAGATAGCAATAACCGCATTAATGAGGTGGCAAGCCTCGAATATACTGCCAATGCCAAGCAAAGTTAAATTTGTGATTATCAATGATGTCCTTAGTTTTTGGAATAATCAATAAGCGGTTAAACCCTTTTATGAGTAAGAAAATAAAAATGTTCTTGACAAATCTTAAAGACTCGTGTAATCTTGCTGGGTTGCCCAAATGATTGTACAAGAAGTCAGGGCGCTGAATATAAACGTTTGATGGAGGAATCGTGCCGACAATCTCTCAGCTTATAAGACACGGAAGAAAAAAGATCCTGGCTAAGAACAAAGCTCCGGCTCTAAAGCAGTGTCCGCAGAGAAGGGGCGTGTGTGTGAGGGTTTACACTACAACGCCAAAAAAACCGAACTCAGCCCTTAGAAAGGTGGCCAGAGTCAGACTGACTAACGGCATGGAAGTGACAACATATATTCCAGGTGTTGGACATAATCTCCAGGAACATTCCATTGTTTTAATAAGGGGAGGCAGGATTAAAGATCTTCCCGGTGTTAGATATCATATAGTTAGGGGTGCCCTTGATACCTTGGGTGTTACCGACAGACGCGTGAGCCGTTCAAAGTACGGCACAAAACGGCCTAAGTAAGAGGATATTTGGTATGCCTAGAAGAAGAGCAGCTATAAAGCGAGATATTTTGCCGGATCCAAAGTACAACAGTAAGGTGTTGAGCAAATTCATTAACACAATAATGGAAGACGGCAAAAAGGCGGTAGCCGAGGGCATCTGTTACGGAGCTTTCGAAATTATTAAAGAGAAAACAGGCGAAGATCCACTTAAGGTTTTTAAAACAGCTCTTGAAAACGTTAAGCCTTCTGTGGAGGTTAAATCGCGTAGGGTCGGAGGTGCTACTTACCAGGTGCCTATAGAGATTCGACCGCAGCGTCGTCTTGCACTGACTTTCAGGTGGCTTAGAGATTTTGCCAGAAAGCGTGGAGAGCGCACCATGCGTGAGCGTCTGGCAGGTGAACTCATGGACGCAATGAAGAAAACAGGTGCCACCATGAAAAAGAAAGAAGATACTCATCGTATGGCAGATGCAAACAGAGCATTTGCACACTTTAGGTTCTAAGAAGCCGGAACGTCTTAAGAAACTTAAATAAAAATTAGTTGCTGTTGATAGTTTAGTTCTGGCTTAGAGATAATTGTTAGATTCTGGCTTGGACGGATTAGTTTATATAAAAGTTAAATTAGTTTAATTGCTTGATTTGTTAAAGCTAACAAATGATGACAAGTCTAACTATTTTTAAGGAGAAGCAGAGTTGTCGAACACAGATCTTAAAGGTACGCGTAACATCGGCATAATGGCTCATATTGATGCTGGTAAGACGACCACAACAGAGCGTGTTTTGTACTATACTGGCATCACCCACAAAATCGGTGAGGTCCACGACGGTAATGCTGTTATGGACTGGATGGTTCAGGAGCAGGAAAGAGGTATTACCATAACTTCAGCTGCTACCACGTGTAATTGGCGTGATCATGTTATAAATATAATTGATACACCCGGGCATGTGGATTTCACTATTGAGGTGGAACGTTCTCTGCGTGTTCTAGACGGGGCTGTTGCTGTTTTCGATTCAGTTGCCGGTGTTGAGCCTCAATCCGAGACGGTCTGGCATCAGGCTGATAGGTACAATGTGCCGCGTATTGCCTTTATGAATAAAATGGATCGTGTCGGTGCCGACTTTTTTGCCGCTGTTAACAGCATGCGTGATAGGTTGGGAGCTAAAGCCGTGCCCGTGCAGATTCCTATAGGTTCTGAAGGTAATTTTCGTGGTTCAGTTGATCTTGTCACAATGAAAGGTGTTTTCTTTGACGATGAAACATTAGGTGCCAAGTATGAGGTTGGTGAAGTACCCGAAGATCTGCTTGATGATGCCAAGAAGAATCGTGAAGAGTTGCTAGAGGCGCTGGCGGACGTGGATGACTCTTTAATGGAAAAATACCTTGGCGGTGAAGATATAAGCGAGGCAGAGATCATGGCTGTCATACGTAAAGGAACTGTTGAAATGAAAATATTTCCGGTCTTTTGCGGTTCAGCTTTCAAGAATAAGGGTGTTCAACTTCTCCTTGATGCTGTCGTTGACTATCTGCCTTCTCCGCTGGATGTAGAGCAGATTATAGGCAAAAATTTAAAAGATGATTTGGAGATTGCATTAAAGGTGGATGATAGTCAGCCGTTTTCTGCTTTGGCCTTTAAGGTGATGACTGATCCGTTTGTAGGGCAGTTGACCTACATGCGCATATATTCCGGAAAGGTAGCGGCTGGTTCATATATATATAATGCCAGTAAGGGAACCAAGGAGCGTGTAGGACGGCTTCTGAAGATGCATGCAAATAAGCGTGAGGAAATAAAAATATGCAGTGCAGGTGATATTGTGGCTGCTGTCGGACTCAAAAACACACTGACTGGTGATACTCTCTGCGACGAGAGCCGCCCTATTTTATTGGAATCCATTGAGTTTCCGGATCCTGTAATCTCGGTGGCCATAGAGCCAAAAAGTAAGGCTGCTCAAGATAAGCTTTCTCAGGGTCTTGGTAAACTTATGCAGGAGGACCCCTCTTTTAAGGTTTCTTTCAACGACGAGACTGGCCAGACCATTATTTCCGGGATGGGCGAGTTGCACCTGGATATCATTGTTGATAGATTGCTAAGGGAATTTAGTGTTGAAGCTAATGTTGGTAAGCCGCAGGTTGCTTACCGTGAGACTATAAGGAAAAAGGTCACTGCTGAGGGCAAATTTGTTCGTCAAAGTGGAGGGCGTGGCCAATATGGACATGTTGTAATGGACTTCGAGCCTCTTGAAATGGGCTCTGGATTTGTCTTTGAAAGCAAAATTGTTGGAGGATCTGTACCTAAAGAGTATATAAAGCCGGTAGAAAAAGGTATTGTAGAGGCATTAAGTGCCGGAATACTGGCCGGGTATCCTGTTGTTGATATAAAGGCTACGCTTCTTGATGGCTCCTACCATGAAGTTGACTCTTCCGAGATTGCTTTTAAAGTGGCTGCATCAATGGCTTTCAAGGACGGAATTGGTAAAGGAAAGCCGGTAATTCTTGAGCCTGTTATGAGTGTTGAAGTTGTTACCCCTGAAGATTTTATGGGGGACGTAATAGGTGATCTGAATTCAAGGCGTGGACGTATACAACTTATGGAGCAGCGCGGAAAGGTTCAGGTGGTAAAATCTCAGGTACCGCTTTCAGAAATGTTTGGATATGCCACTGATGTAAGGTCCAAAACTCAGGGGCGTGCAACATACACTATGCAGTTTGATCATTATGAAGAGGTGCCGAAGAGCATCTCTGAAGCAATAATTGCTAAAGTAAAAGGAGCTTAAGTTTTTAAGGAGTTATTCTAATGGCAAAAGAGAAATTTGAACGCACGAAGCCACATGTAAACATTGGAACTATCGGTCATGTCGACCATGGTAAGACGACGCTTACAGCAGCTATCA
>VAPH01073149.1_pt1 | contig 10319 bp, 12 predicted proteins | sample 3393861 | NCBI WGS metagenome assembly VAPH01 (sample SAMN08290439, study PRJNA428436) | hydrothermal vent metagenome | isolation source: Deep-sea hydrothermal vent chimney | place: Atlantic Ocean: South-mid Altantic Ridge | reverse complement strand
GTAAAATACAAATAAAAACACTTCTTTTTTTATCCATTATTCACGTTAATTAAGTCAGTATTAGTTTCCTTCATTTTGTTCTTCATGCATGTCGCCTTCTTCATGCTCCATATCTCCCTTTTTTTCAACTTTTTTCAGATCCATTTTACACACCGGGCATTTTCCTGGTTTGTCATAAGTTTTATCGCCTTCACATTTCATTTCACACTGATAAGTAGCCATTGCCATTTCATCAGAATGTTCATGCTCTGTTGCTTCAACTTTCTTTTCAACTGATTCTTTAACCTCTTTCTGAACCTCCTCTTGAGCTTCCTGTTTTTTACTTTCATTGCACGATGTTACTACAAAACCTAAGGTAAAGATTAATGCAGCTGCGATTGTGATTTTTTTCATTGTATATTTTAGTTTAAATTAATTTAGGTACAAATAACTTTAAAAAACTAATAATATTGTTCAAAAAAAAAGATAAGTTATTAACAATTACTTATTTACATAAATATATAAATTGGAAATCTATTTTTAGCAAAAAACAGATTTTAGTTTTTTAGAAAAACTACCCTAAATAAAGTGAGTATTCTATAAATAAGATAAGGCTTTAAAGACAAAACAAATTGTAATAGATTCATCCCTAAACTCCTACTAAATGTTAATTGTTTATTTTGATTAACAGATCTTAATTCAAAAGAGCATCACAGTAATCCATTTCTTGAAATTCAGATTCAGAAGGGTTTTCCATGTCACATTTGTCAATAGCAGTTCTACAGGTGTCAGACATATCATGGTAAGCATTATCCGTAGCTTCAATCAAATGGTCCCGCTTTTGAACCGTAAATGAAAGAGACGAAAGTAAAACTACCAAGGCAATAATTATAGCTAATACTTTATGTAATATTTGTAACATAAGAGCAAATGTAATATTAAAATTTACTTTTTATTTTAATAAAATGTTAAAATATTTCTTTTGATGTTAACTGTTTATAATAAAATGCAGGCAGTAGTACTAGAACAAATAGTGGGTGTATAATAAATCGTCTTACATAAAAAGCGAACAAATAACCGTTTTTAAGCTCACCTTTTAAAATGAGAAAAAAAGTGAAAGTTAATATAACAAATGCAATGATATAAAATTTAACAGAAAATTTTAAGAAAATTTTATTCTGAAAAGCGAGGTAGATTATAACTAGAGAAATCAAGGTATTTAAGGTATACCTAAAAAATAAATCGGTCAATAATTTTGTGCCACTAAAAACGGGTATTGGTTTATGCAAAAAATCGTATTTAAAATATTCAATGAACGGATCATAAAATATTTTTTGAGCAAATGCTCTAACTATTATTAGCATAAAAAATAATAGTATAATTAATATTATTCTGTACTTTTTAGCCATTTGTTTTTTTATTGATGTTTGAGTAGAATTTAACCCACGTAATCCATAATGCAAATGTCAAACCGTAAATTATTGCCGGAAATAACAAATCGTGTAAATATTCTTGATATTTAGGGAATCTATAGTACAAAATACTTAATGCAATGATACGTAATAAATTAACTATATAAATTAATATACTACCAAATAGACCAAATAATATTGTAGCTTTTATACTTCCGGAAAAAGCAATTATAAAAGATAAAAATAAGATAATTATACTTAATGAATTACATCCTTCAATTATTCTTGAAACATACTGGCCATTTAAGATGAATTTTATAGATAATTCCTGCGTATGCTGCTCAACTGATGCGTCATAACCTAACATTCTTGCTGTTATTTTAACGTGATTTGCAACGGTTTTTGTCAGAGGCGAGCAAGAAAAAATATCTCCCCTTTGTTGTGTTTGTTTTAAATAGATTGAATAAATCCCTGAAAGAATAAAATAGGTCGCAAAAAACTTAATTAAAAAAACTATTATGGTTCTATTTTTATTCAAAGATTAGATATTTTTGTTGGATTCAAATTTAACGTAAAGAAATGAAAATAAAATTATTGGAGAATAAAATTATTCACATAATAAATAATAGTGAAGAAATTAAGAATAAACTTCATGAAATATGTGACCTATTAAAAAATGAAATTGCCCATTATGACTGGGTTGGTTTTTATTTTAGAAATGGTTCTAAACAAGAATTAAAATTGGCACAATTCTCTGGAAAAACAACAGAACATATAATTATTCCTTTCGGCAAAGGAATTTGCGGACAAGTAGCGGTTAGTAATGAAAATTTTGTAGTTCAGGATGTAACTGAACAAAACAATTATTTATCTTGTGGTATCGCTGTGAAATCAGAAATTGTTATTCCAATATTTAAAAATGGCAAAAATATTGGTCAGATTGATATTGATTCTCATCAAAAAAATCCGTTTTCTAAAAAGGATGAAAGGTTTTTAGAGTTTGTTTGCGAACAAGTTTCAAACATTATTTAAATGAAATTCTTTAAAATAATACGTAAATATTAAACAATCAATAAAATGCAATAAATAAACTTTTTTTATTGTTTTTTAAGTTGTTCAAACTGTTGTGTTTTAGTATTTTTACACAAATCTCAAAAGAAGTCCATGAGCTCAACAAAAAAAGCAAAATCAGCCTTAATTTCTGTCTTTCACAAAGATGGATTAGCACCAATTGTTAGAAAATTAAACGATCTTGATATATCTATTTATTCAACGGGTGGTACAGAAAATTTTATAAAAAATCTTGGTATTCATGTAATTCCTGTTGAAGATCTAACTTCCTACCCTTCAATACTGGGAGGCAGAGTTAAAACTTTACACCCAAAAGTGTTTGGAGGTATTTTAAGCAGAAGAGATAACGATGGAGATATTTTACAATTAGATGAGTATGAAATACCCGAAATCGATATTGTAATAGTTGATCTGTATCCGTTTGAAAAAACAGTCGAAAGTGATGCTTCTGAACAAGATATTATTGAAAAAATTGATATTGGAGGAATTTCTCTAATTCGAGCTGCAGCAAAGAATTTTAAAGATGTTATATGTGTGTCTTCCATGAATCAATACGATGAGTTTTTATCTATTTTATCAAATAACAACGGTCAAATTACACTCGAAAATCGCAAGAGTTTTGCCACAAAAGCCTTTGCAGTTTCCAGTCATTATGATACTGCTATATTCAAATATCTAAATCGAGATAACAATATTATTGAATTCAGGGAGAGCTTTGATCAGGTAAGTGAATTACGCTATGGCGAAAACCCACACCAAAAAGGATATTTCTTCGGAAACTTAAATAATTTGTTTGATAAAATTCACGGTAAAGAATTGTCGTATAATAATTTATTAGATGTAGATGCTGCAGTAAAATTAATGAATGAATTTAATCCAGAGACTTCAGGACCAACATTTGCTATTTTAAAACACAATAATGCCTGTGGATTAGCTGAGAGAGATTCCGTGTTACAGGCATATATCGATGCTTTAGCCGGTGATCCTGTTTCTGCTTTCGGAGGTATTTTAATTTCCAATACTAAAATCGATTCCGCAACAGCGAATGAAATACATAAGTTATTTTGTGAGGTAGTTATCGCTCCTGACTATGAAGCGGAAGCTCTTGAAATTTTAAAAGGGAAGAAAAATAGAATTATTTTAATTCAAAAAAATATTGATCTGCCAAAATCAAATTACAGAACTGCTTTAAACGGAGTTTTATCACAAGAAACAGATAGTATTACTGATAAAAGATCGCAATTAACTCAAGCGACTAAATCATACCCAAATCAAAGAGAAGAAAATGATTTAATTTTTGCTTCTAAAATATGCAAACACACCAAATCAAACACCATTGTTTTAGTTAAAGATAAACAACTTTATGCAAGTGGTACGGGTCAAACATCAAGAGTTGATGCCTTGAACCAAGCTATTGTAAAAGCAAATCATTTTAATTTTAATTTAAAAGGATCTGTAATGGCAAGTGATGCGTTTTTTCCTTTTCCTGATTGTGTCGAAATTGCTGATAAATCAGGGATAACATCAGTTATACAACCCGGGGGTTCTATTAAAGATCAACTATCAATTGATTACTGTAATGACAATGATATGACAATGGTTTTTACCGGTATTAGGCATTTTAAACATTAATCATATATTTGTAACTAAAGTAATCCCCTCTATTTAATGTTTTTAAACATAATTTAATCAATGATATAAAATAGTCTAAACTATTTTATATCATTAGTATAATGAATTGACTAAATTTATTACATTTGTGAAATTCACTATACAAACACCTAAATAAGAAGAATAATTTATGGGTTTTTTTGATTTTATGACTGAAGATATTGCAATCGACCTAGGTACTGCAAATACTTTAATCATCCACAAAGGAAAAGTTGTAGTTGACAGTCCGTCAATAGTTGCTATGGACAGAACTACAGGCAAAATAATTGCAATTGGTAAAAAAGCGAATTTGATGCAAGGTAAAACCCATGAAAACATCAAAACAATTCGACCCCTAAAAGATGGTGTTATTGCCGATTTTGAAGCTTCTGAGCAGATGATCAGAGAGTTTATAAGAGATATTCCTACAATTAAAAAAAGATTTTTTCGCCCTTCATTAAGAATGGTTATTTGTATTCCTTCCGGTATTACTGAAGTTGAAAAACGTGCAGTTCGTGATTCAGCAGAACAAATGAATGCGAAAGAAATTTATTTAATCTATGAACCAATGGCTGCAGCTATTGGTATTGGTATTGATATAATGCAACCAAAAGGAAATATGATCATTGATATTGGTGGTGGAACAACAGAAATAGCAGTTATCGCTTTAAGCGGAATAGTTTGTGATAAATCGGTCAAAGTTGCGGGTGATGTTTTTACAAGCGATATTACTATGTATATGCGAACGCAACACAATTTATATGTTGGCGAAACTACTTCTGAAAAAATAAAAATTACTATAGGCTCAGCTACGGAGGATCTGGATACTCCACCAGATGATATCTTAATTCAAGGAAGAGATCTTTTAAGTGGTAAACCAAAGCAAATTGAATTATCTTATAGAGAAATAGCAAAAGCTCTTGATAAGTCGATCATTCGAATTGAAGATGCTGTAATGGAAACCCTATCAAAAACTCCGCCAGAATTAGCAGCAGATATTTACAATACAGGTATTTACCTTGCCGGGGGTGGTTCCATGTTAAGAGGTTTAGACAAGCGTTTGTCACGAAAAACAGATTTGCCTGTTTATGTAGCAGAAGATCCTTTAAGAGCTGTTGTAAGAGGTACTGGTACGGCCTTGAAAGATATTGAGAAATACAAAAGCATTTTGATGAAATAGTAAATTAATTTTACAGTATGCAACAAATTATTTCATTCCTTTACAAGAATAAATTTTTTATCTTGTTTTTGTTGCTTGAGTTTTTAGCCATCTTTTTTACAGTTCAAAGTCATTCGTATCATAAGAGTAAATTTATAAATTCTGCAAATTTTGTTTCCGGTGGTATTTACAATAAAATAAATAATTTTAAGGAATTTCTTCTTTTAAAAGATGAGAATAGACGCCTATCAGAAGAAAATGTATACTTAAGAAATTTATTAAACCTTCAAGATAAATCTGGGATACATATTGACTCTGTTGTATTTGATACCATAAATTACAATCAAAAATACAGCTATACCTCAGCGAAAGTAATTAATAATAATTATAGAAAAAACAATAATTATTTAACTATTAATAAAGGATATGATGATGGTATTGAATCAGATTTGGGGGTAATTAACAGTAAAGGTATTATTGGAATTACAAAAAGTGTTTCAAAAAATTATGCGACCGTTTTATCTATTCTTAATGTAAATTCTCGCATTAATGTTAAACTATTAAACAGTAACCATTTCGGTAGTTTGAATTGGGATAATAAAAATTACAATACGGTTCAGTTGCTAGATTTACCCATTCAAGCATCAATTTATATTGGTGATACTATAATTACAGGAGGTAAATCTACGATTTTCCCGGAAGGAATCCCCGTAGGTACAATAAAAGATTTTGAAACTGATAATAATAAATATAAGTTTATAAATATCACATTATTTAATGACATGAGCTCGATTGGTTTTGTGCAAATTATAAATAATTTAGATAAATTAGAAATTAAAGCTTTAGAGGAAAAAACTTCTAATGAATAGAGAAAATATAAATATTGCTTTTTTATTTATTGGGTTGGTATTACTTCAAATAGTAGTATTAAACAATATTAATTTTTTGGGTTATATCAATCCATTTTATTATATAATATTTATATTTTTATATCCTATTAAAAAAGTGGATAGTGCTTTAATTTTTTTGAGTTTTTTCTTAGGTTTATCAATTGATATATTTTTTAATACGGGAGGAATAAATGCATTTGCAACACTTTTTATAGCTTATATGAGAATACCGATTTTAAAAAGTGTAATTGGTAAACGAGAAATAGATTACAGTGCTACCAGCCTTATAAAATTACCTTATTATAAATTATTTTTATTTGTGGTAATATTAACTTTTATTCATCATTTTATAGTATTTAGTTTAGAATATTTTAAATGGATCAATTTTGGAATTATAATACTTAAAACTTTTTTAACAAGTATTTTTACAATAATTTTAATTATGATAAGTTTTACTTTTATATCAAGAAAAAGATAAAAAATGCCTAGAAGATCATTGTTATATTTATTAATTATCACGGTGGGAGTTATATTTATATCTCGGTTATTTTTTTTGCAAATAATCGATAACAAATACGTACAAAATCCATTAAATAATTCGGCAGTAACCATTAAATATGATTTTCCGGATAGAGGGTTTATATACGACAGAAATGGAAAACTTTTGGTTGCGAATCAAAGTTCATATGATATTATGATAATTCCAAAGGATGTCGAACCCTTAGATACATTAGAGTTTATTAATTTATTAAAAATCACCAAAGAAGAGTTTATTAAGAAATACAATCGAACTAATAATTATTCACCCAGAATTCCTTCTATTTTTTTAGGTCAGTTATCTAAAGAAGATTATGCATTTCTTCAAGAAAAAATGTTTAAATATAAAGGGTTTTTTATTCAGAAAAGATTTATTCGCCAGTATCCCCATAATACTTCTGCCAATGTATTGGGATATATTAGTGAAGTAAATGAGAGGTTACTTAAAAAAGACAAATCTTATCAATTGGGAGAATTGATAGGGTATCAAGGAGTTGAAAAACAATATGAAAATGAATTACGTGGTAAAAAAGGAGTAAAGTATATTCAAAAAAACCGATTTAATAAGGAAATCGGATCTTATAAAAATGGTATTTACGATACACTATCAATTCCCGGAAAGGATATCTCATTAACATTAGATATTGATCTGCAAATGTATGCAGAAGCCTTAATGTTTGAGAAACGCAGAGGTATCGTAGCAATTGAACCATCTTCTGGTGAAATTCTTGCTTTAGTTTCTAAACCGAGTTACGATCCGGATATGTTGGTTGGCAGGAAACGATCAAGAAATTCATTTATATTATTTAATGATACCATTAAAAAACCGATGTTAGATCGTGGGTTACAAGCTCAATATCCTCCCGGTTCTCCATTCAAGCTAGTAAATGCATTGATAGGACTTCAAGAAAAAGTTATAACTACAGAAACCGTATTCTATTGTTATCATGGATATAGGTATGGAAAAGGCGGATTTATGAAGTGCCATTGTGGATTAGTAGGAGTACCTATAAAACTTAATACCGGAATTTACCGTTCATGCAATTCCTATTTTGCAAATGTTTATCGTAGAATTATTGAAAAATACGATACTCCGCAAGAAGGAATAAACGTTTGGAGCAATCATGTAAAAAGCTTTGGTCTGGGTAATTATTTAGGGTATGATATGCCTTCTGGTCAGAAAGGATTAATACCAAATTCTGATTTGTACGATAAATTTTACCCAAACGGAAGGTGGAAAGCCATAACCACAATATCAAATGCAATTGGCCAAGGTGAAGTTTTAACAACTCCGATTCAATTGGCTAATATGACTGTAGCTATTGCGAATCGAGGATTTTATTATACACCTCATATTCTTAAAAAAGTAGGGGATAGCATTAATACAGATCCCAAATTTACCAAACCTCATATTACTTCTATCGATCCACAATATTTTGAACCCGTTATCAATGGTATGAACGATGTTTTTAATAAAGGTACCGCAAGATATTCAAAAGTGGAGGGAATTGAATTGGCCGGAAAAACAGGAACTTCAGAGAATTTTAAACGCGTTAACGGTGAAAAAGTCCAATTCACCGATCATTCTATTTTTATTGCTTTTGCACCAAAAGACAACCCAAAGATTGCCATTGCTGTTTTTATTGAAAATGGATACTGGGGCTCTCGATGGGCAGCACCAATTGCAAGTTTGATGATTGAAAAATATATTAATGGTTCTGTAAAAAGAAAAAACATCGAACAAAAAATGTTAACGCAAGGCTTAGAAGAAGAGTATAAGAAACAACTTGATAGAGAAAAATACGTTGCGCAAAAGGAAAAATAACATATTAAAAGGGGTTGATTGGATACTGATATTGTATTATCTGGTTTTTATTTTTTTAGGCTGGTTAAGTATTTATGCTGCTACATTTTCAGAGACAGAATTTGAAATATTTGATTTTTCTACAAAATACGGAAAGCAATTTATTTGGATTTCACTTAGTGTTATAATTATTATAGTCATTTTAGCAATTGATAAAAAGTTTTACGAACAATTTTCTGGTGTTTTTTATATTATATCCGTTTTATCTTTGATAGGATTATTTTTTTTTGGAAATAATATTAACGGTGCCACTTCCTGGTACACTTTTGGATCTTTCGGAATACAACCTGCTGAATTCGCAAAAACAGCAACCGCCTTAGCAATTGCTAACTACTTAAATGAACGCAATCAAGATTTAAGAAAATTAAATAATCAGCTTAAAGCATTTGCAATTATTTTTTTACCAGCTGTGCTTATTACCTTACAACCAGATCCGGGATCAGCCTTGGTTTATGGTTCACTAATATTAGTATTATACCGCTTCGGTTTACCTTTGTACTATTTAGTTATTGGTGTTTTGGCCTTAATATTATTTATTGTAACGCTTTATTTTGGTTATTTGACTACCTTAATTTTAGCCGTACTATTTATTACTCTATTTTTTATATACTTAAATTACAAGAACAAAAAATTTATTCGCCATAATTGGTTAAGGTTTATATTAATTTATTTCTTTACCGGATTGTTTATTTTTAGTGTTGACTATGTTTTTAATAATATTTTTGAACAAAGACATAGAGATCGTTTTAATATTTTACTTGGTAAAAAAATTGATACGCAAGGTATAGGTTATAACACATCTCAGTCTATTATTACTATTGGGTCTGGTGGTTTTAATGGTAAAGGATTTTTACAAGGCGATAGAACTCAAGGTAATTTTGTTCCTGAACAACAAACAGATTACATTTATAGTACTATAGGTGAAGAATGGGGGTTTTTAGGAAGTAGTTTAGTTATTATTTTATTTGTCACATTTTTGATTAGATTACTTTTTATTGCAGACAGGCAGAAATCAATTTTCAGCAAGGTATATTGTTACGCAACTGTTGCAATTTTCTTTTTTCATTTCTCCATTAATATTGGAATGGTAATGGGATTACTTCCAACTATAGGAATTCCGTTGCCTTTTTTTAGTTATGGAGGATCTTCTCTTTGGGGATTTACAATATTGCTATTTATTTTAATCAGATTGGATGCAGATAGAGTTTATGAATGGTAAATCATTTCACAAAGGATTAGAACACCAGAGATCAAACTGATTGGTTGTAAAGAATTCAAAAATATTTTAGATCAATAAACCCGCTCCACAATTAAAAACTTAGCATAAAAAAAGACAGTCCTATAAATTTAGGACTGTCTTTATATAATTTATTAAAACTCTAAATTATAAAGCTGCCACGTGCTTTGTTAAATTTGATTTTAAATTTGCCGCTTTGTTATTGTGAATAATATTATTTTTAGCCAATTTATCTATCATAGAAATTACATTAGTAAGAAGTTCCTGTGCATCCTTTTTCTTTTCAGTAGCACGAAGATCTCGAATTGCATTTCGAGTAGTTTTGTACTGATATTTATTTCTTAAATATTTAGCTTCGTTACCTCTTATTCTCTTTAAAGCCGATTTATGATTTGCCATAGTGTAAAATTTAATTGTTCAATAAAACAAAATTTGTAGCCCGTAGGGGAGTCGAACCCCTCTTACCAGGATGAAAACCTGGCGTCCTAGCCGATAGACGAACGGGCCAAGATGTTTTTCT
>VAPH01017484.1_pt1 | contig 10324 bp, 10 predicted proteins | sample 3393861 | NCBI WGS metagenome assembly VAPH01 (sample SAMN08290439, study PRJNA428436) | hydrothermal vent metagenome | isolation source: Deep-sea hydrothermal vent chimney | place: Atlantic Ocean: South-mid Altantic Ridge | reverse complement strand
TACATCATCCCGGCTGATCGCAGGCAAAGCTTCGCGTAAATAATCGTCAAGTGCTGTTTTTTCAGGCATCGCCCCTGATATAGCTGACTTTAGAGCTTCATTAATACTGTCGCTGTCAGGCAGAATTGATGCAACCGACGCTCGGACAAGTGAGCTTATATCATCCCGGCTGATCGCAGGCAAAGCTTCGCGTAAATAATCGTCAAGTGCTGTTTTTTCAGGCATCGCCCCTGATATAGCCGACTTTAAAGCTTCATTAATACTGTCGCTGTCAGGCATAATTGATGCAACCGACTCTCGAACAAGTGAGCTTACTTCATCATGGCTGATCGCAGGAATAGCTTCCCGGATCTGCTCAATAACTTGCATCGACTCCGGTTCTGATACAAACTCTTCTGAAAGTATTACTACCTCTGCTTCAGCATCCACTAGCATGTCAGGGTCGGCCTCTACGGCTTCAAGTATTACCTCGGTCTCATCCACTGGTTGCTGGCTGCTGATAAATCCTGAAGACGAAAACTCTTCAGTCTTCCAGGTATTTTCATCTTCAGTTATGTCCTCATCCACTGCACCTGCCTCTACAGGTTCAGACTCTTCAATAATCTCCTCAATGTTCTTTTCAATTTTTTCTTCAATGCTTTCTTCAACTCTTTCTTCAATATTTTCTGGCTCAGTAGCAGATGGCTTCTCTTCTGTAAGTTCCTCGACTACAGTCCGGGTTGGATCAATAGACATCTCTTTTTCAGATTTTTCTTCCAATTCTTTTTCAGGAGATGTAACCTCTTCTTCTAAAGATACCGTCACTTCCGGGGCGGTTATAGGTTCGTCTTCGTGGGAAATTTCTTCGGCAGGATTTTCTTCCATAACAGGAGTAGTTTCCATGCTAGGGGTCTTATCCTGCGTGATGGGTTTTATCGCTTCTATTTTACCAAGCAGGTCGGGAGAGTCAAACGGTTTTATAAGAAAGTCATCGGCGCCTACAGCACGTGCACGACCTTCATCAAAAGGTTCAAAGGCTCCGGCAAGCAGAATAACAGGGATGGAAGCGGTTGTCGGATCGTTCTTTATCTTTTCACAGAGTTCGTATCCATCTATTTTTGGCATTTCGATGTCAGCAAGAACGATATCAGGTTTCACTTCGTTCAAGTATTCAAGCGCTTCCATGCCATCATTGGCAGACTGGATCTCCACGTCTTCTTCGGAAAGAATCAGTTCGACCACTTTTTGAATTGTAATACTGTCGTCCGCAAGAAGAATTCTATAAGCCATTAGATACCTCTTTAAACACTAGAAGTTGTGCAAATTTTATATACCTTTATATCGGGATGTCAAGAAAATAACTTGAAACAATTTAATATAATTAAAATATAATTAAAAATAGTTAAAAATAATTTTAAAAATTTTAAAAATTTTTAAAAACGAGAACCTTTATAGAGACAGGCAGACGAGAGAGGACTTAAGTGGTCTATAATAAAAAAACCCAAGAACTGAGAATTGAGGAGGATTAATGCAGAAGGAACTTAAGACAGAGGTGTTAATTGTTGGATCGGGGCCTGCGGGTCTTGCCGCGGCCATCTATACGGCCCGGGCAAATAAGCAGACCCTTGTGGTTAAGGGTAAGACTAAATCCGCTCTGGAACTGGCGCACAAAGTGGAAAACTACCCTGGATTTGAATCTATAAGTGGTACAGAGCTGCTTCAATTGTTCGAAAACCAAGCCAGGGGGTTTGGAGCCGAGATTCTGAGATCGGATGTAATAGAGTACGGACTGGGAATCGATCCGAAGATGGTCACTACCAGGAGTGAAATAATAACCGCTGACGTGATTATTCTGACAACTGGAAGAGGAGGACATAAGATTCAGATAGAAAATGAAGATCGTTTTCTCGGAATGGGTATTTCATACTGCGCTGTTTGCGATGGCGCCTTTTATGCAGGGAAGAAGGTGGTTGTATACGGAAACGATCATGATGCGGTCGAAGATGCGCTTATGCTCAAGCAGCTTGGATGTGACGTGACTCTTGTCTCGTACTGCAAAAAGGTCAAATGCCCGGAGCAACTGCGTGAATCTGCAAAGGACAAGGGGATAAGAATATTACCGGATACACGGATAAAGTCTGTCCAAGGCGAATCGTCCGTCGAAAAAATAATAATCGAAAACGAGGACGGCGATGATTCTTTTGAAACAAATGCTCTTTTCATAATACAGCACGTTCCAAGTGGCAAGCTGCTCCAGAGGGCCGGGATCAATCTGAACCAGAGAGACTGCGTTATAGTAAACAGAGAGCAGGAAACCAATATCCCAGGCGTTTACGCTGCCGGTGATGTTACCTGCGGAGGCATGCAGATCGCAACATCTGTCGGGGAAGGGGTGATGGCAGCGCTTCAGGCCATGAAGCGGCTCAGAAAGGCGTAGGGGCAACCCCCCGTGGTTGCCCGGTTTGCTGGTTTGCTTGTTCAGACAACCACGATTTGGGCAGGCACGGGGGCCTGCCCCTACAATATATTTATCTTATGCGCCAGGCAGGCGGCACCGAAGCCGTTGTCGATATTCATAACCGCAATTCCGGGCACACAGGAGTTCAGCATTGCAAGCAGCGCGGTCAGTCCTCCAAGGCTTGTTCCATAGCCGACCGACGTCGGCACCGCAACAACAGGACAACTCGTAAGTCCTCCCACCAGCGAAGGCAGCGCTCCTTCCATGCCAGCCACAACAATCACCACACGCGCTTTACTTAGCAGATCAAGTTTATCCACTATACGGTGAAGTCCAGCCACGCCCACATCAAAAACAGTGGTTACCTGGCTTCCAAGAAATCCAACAGTAACCGCAGCTTCCTCGGCCACAGGTATGTCGGAGGTTCCGGCCGTCATAATGAGAACATTTCCTTTTGCCTTAGACTTTCGCTTTTTGCCGCAGACCACAATCGCGCGAGCTGAGGAATTATATTGAATTCCGGCATCCAGATTAGCTGCAACAAGTGCTTCGTGATGTGAAGAGGAAGCACGAGTGATAAGAAGTTTGCCAGAGCGTTTCAACATTGCAGAAGCTATGGACAAGGTTGCTTCAGGACTTTTGTTTTCTGCAAAAATAACCTCGGGAATTCCCTGCCGCAGTTGGCGGTGATGATCCACACGTGCAAATGAAAGGTCTTCAAAAGGGAGATGTTTAAGTCTTTTCAGTGCGGCATTTGTGCTGGTCCGACCTGATTTAACACTTTCCAGTAGAGTTTTAAGCTTGCTCTCATCCATGGAATTCGGACTTAGGAGGCCTTGACATCAGATGTTTAACAGCAGAGGCAGGGGATTTTCTCTGGTAGAGCACCTTGTATATTTCTGTAATAATAGGAGTTTCAGCTCCAACTTTTTTGGAAAGCTCATAGGCTGATCTGGACGTTTCCACACCTTCAGCAACTGTCTTCATCCCGTTTAAAATATCTTTTAACTTCATACCGGAGCCGAGTTTAAATCCCACCGTACGGTTACGGGAAAGCTCTCCGGTACACGTCAGAACCAGGTCGCCCAGACCGCTGAGTCCTGAAAAAGTCCTTTGATCTGCCCCTAAGGCAACTCCTATCCTGGTCATCTCTGCAAGACCCCTGGTGATTAAAGCCGCCCTGGAAGAATGCCCCAACCCCAGACCGTCGGATATACCTGCGGCTATTGCTATAACGTTCTTAAGCGCTCCTCCAAGTTCTGCTCCCATCAGGTCGGAGTTCGTGTAGACTCTAAAATATGGGGTGGTAAAAATCTTCTGAAGCTTTCCGGCCTCCGACTCGTTCTCGGCGGCCAGGCTGACGGCAGTTGGTATTTTATTAGAAACTTCTTTTGCAAAACTCGGTCCTGACAAAACTGCATGTTGCACTCTGTCTCCAAGTAGTTCCTTGAAGACACCGCTTGCTGTAAGAAGAGTTTTTTTCTCTATTCCTTTTGATGCATTGACAAGTATTGACCCTTTGGGGATAAAAGTCCCAGCTTTACCGAATACCGAACGGATAAACTGGGTCGGTATAACACCGATAATTACGTTTGCGGCAGAAAGCGCCTCTTCAATCGATAATGTAGGAGTTATTGTCGGGGGCAGGTTTACGCCAGGAAGATAGGTTTTGTTGCAGCCGGTATTTTGTATCTGCAAAAACACATCGTTTTCTCGCACCCAGAGCTTGACTTGCAAATCTTTTGATCCAAGCAGATGCGCAAGAGCTGTTCCCCAGGCACCTGCACCGATAATCGAAATTGTTTTAGACATGACATAAATAATAGCAAATTTTCACGAAATGATGAGAGCTTTGTATATGTACAATGAAAATATCGTGGACTACGGAAGCGAAAAAGAAAGCAGCAATGATAAGTGCTAAATACTGCAACTAACTGTTTTTAAGTAAAATAAATAAACTAAAATGGTAGCGGTGCAGGGATTTGAACCCCGGACTCGCGGATTATGATTCCGCTGCTCTAACCAACTGAGCTACACCGCCACATACGAAAATGAAATAATATCAATCCGTTTAAACAGGTGTCAAGCAACAACCTTGCTTTTTGCTATCTTATCAAGAATCCCATTTATGAAAGCAGCTGATTCCATGCTTGAAAACTTCTTGGCTATCTCTAATGCTTCGTTAATGGAAACCAACGGTGGAATGTCGTCGCGGTACAATAGTTCAAAGACAGCTAACCTGAGCAGACTGCGATCAACCACGCTTATACGTTCAAGCGACCAGTGAGAAGCGGTAGTGCGAATTTCGCTGTCTATGTTTTCCAGATTATTACAAGTGCCATTTACAAGTTCACTTGCAAATGAAACGATATCCTCAGACACTTTTTTATCTTTCCAGAAATCATTAAAAGTGTCCTTGTTCAAACTCTCTTTGGTAAGATCCACTCGAAAGAGAAGTTGAAGTGCATACTGTCTGGCTTTTCTCCGGCGGCTCATTTGAGCCCTCTCTTTTTAGATATTCTTAAGAAGACGGGACATCTCGATTGCAGCAACAGCAGCATCAACTCCCTTATTGCCGCTTTTGGCTCCTGCCCGCTCAATCGCCTGCTCAATGGAGTCTGTGGTAAGTACACCAAAAGACATCGGCATACCGCTTTCCAGAGACGCTGTAGCTACACCCTTTGAAACCTCTGCGGCAACATAGTCAAAATGCGGAGTGGCTCCACGAATGACCGCTCCAAGACAGATAAGCGCATCATGGTCTCCCTTTGTGCCGAGCTTTTTAGCCACAAGAGGTATTTCGTAAGCACCCGGAACCCGATATATATCAATATCATCCTCTGCTGCGCCGTGCCGTATAAGCGCATCAATGGCTCCTTCCAGAAGCCGGCTGTTAATAAAATCATTGAAGCGGCTGACAATAATACCGAATTTCAGTCCTTGTGCCTGAAGGTCACCCTCTATAGTTTTCATTATATATTTATTCCTCCAAAATTGTAATTACACATTTTTAAGCATATGCCCCAGTTTCTCTTTTTTTGTGGATAGATACCGGCGGTTCCCTTTGCAAGGATCCCCCTCTATGGCAATTCTCTTTTTAACCTTCAACCCATATCCTTCGAGTCCAACTATCTTCCTGGGATTATTTGTGAGGAGTTTTATTCTCTTCAGCCCGAGATTTACAAGAATTTGGGCTCCAATTCCGTAGTCCCGCAAATCAGGCTTGAATCCAAGCTTTTCGTTTGCCTCAACCGTATCATATCCGGCATCCTGTAATTCATAGGCCTTGAATTTATTGGCAAGCCCAATTCCGCGGCCCTCCTGGCGCATGTATAAAATCACGCCGCGGCCTTCCTCCTCGACTATCTCCATGGCTTTATAAAGCTGCTCGCCACAGTCACAACGCACTGAGCCGAAGACATCGCCTGTCAAACATTCTGAGTGTACTCTTACAAGAACATCGTCAACATGCGTTACATCCCCCTTGATCAGGGCAACGTGAGTATTGTCATCAACCATGTTTTCAAAGGCGATTGCCCGGAAATCTCCGAAACGGGTGGGAAGCTTAGCTTCGGCTACACGGCGCACAAGACTTTCATTTTTCATGCGGTACTCAATAAGGCTTTTGATAGTCACTATCTTCAGGCCGTGCTGACCGGCAAACTTAATAAGGTCCGGCATCCTGGCCATGGTACCGTCATCGTTCATAATCTCGCATATAATACCCGAAGGATAAAGACCTGCAAGACGGGCAAGATCCACAGAACCCTCGGTTTGGCCGGCACGCTGAAGCACTCCTCCACCCTTGGCCTTTAAAGGGAAGATATGTCCCGGCCTGGCCAGATCCGATGGCGTGCTTTTGGGATCTATTGCAGCAAGAATGGTAACGGCCCTGTCAGCAGCAGAGATGCCTGTAGTTACTCCCTTGGCAGCCTCAATGGAAACCGTAAAAGCTGTGCCAAAAGACGATGTGTTTACCTCGGACATCATCGGAAGATTCAGCTCCCTTACACGTTCCGGCGTAAGAGACAGACAGATAAGACCCCGACCATACTTGGCCATAAAGTTGATAGCCTCTGGCGTTACCTTGTCAGCCGCCATGGTGAGGTCACCCTCGTTTTCACGGTCCTCGTCATCCACCAGGATGACCATCTTTCCATCCCGTATATCCTGTATCGCTTCTTCTATAGAGTTAACTTTGAATTTGTTTTTGCTCATACAATAAAACCTTCCTCTTGCAACAGACCCATAAAAGTCTTATTCTTATCAACCATCCGGGGTTCAATAAGCTTTGCCACATATTTGCCGATCATGTCAGCCTCCAGGTTGACCCTGTCTCCAGGTTTTTTGAAACACATAGTGGTCTCTTTTGCCGTATGCGGAATAATCGCAACGGTAAAATCAACTCCGCTCAGGTCGACTATTGTTAGACTTATACCATCAATTGTTACCGAGCCTTTTTTTATAGAGACAGCCAGTACGTCCCGTGGTGCCGCAACCCGAAAACGGGTGAACTCACCGGTTGGCTCCACAGAATCTATGGTTCCGACCCCATCTACATGGCCTGAAACAAGGTGCCCTCCAAATCGGCTCGAAATCTTCATCGCTCGCTCCAGGTTAACCTTGATACCTGGCTTAAGTTCACCAATATTAGTGTTTTTAAGAGTCTCGGGAGAAACATCAAACAATAGAACGTCAACCGACTTTTCTCCGGTTACTGTCAGGCAGACACCGTTTACAGCAATGCTTTCGCCAGTGACGATATCTTTTGTATCAAAGCCGGGACTTATGGAAAATCTTCTGCCACCACTGATGGTACTGGTTGCGGTAACTTCTCCCACTGCCTCGATAAGACCTGTAAACATTAACGAGCCTCGCCTTTTCCAACTTCGATATTAAAGTCATACGTCTTCACATACCGACCTAAAAGGTAAACATCGTGTTCCCATGATACATGTATAAAGTTTCCATTTTTACGTGATGCAGAAACTTTAATGTTTTCAGGTTTAATCGGAATTCCCAAGCCTTCAATCTGTTTCATCAACTTCAGCCTTAACTGGTCATCGTGTCTTATGCTGATACCGGCAAGCTGGTTGATATTGTCCTCTAAAGCAAGGTATTTATAATACGGTACCCCAAGGCCTATGCCCGCATAAATAGCCAGTCCGACGACTAACAGGCAAAAAATCGCTTTTACTCCACCTTCGCCACGGATATTGCTGAGTCTTCTTCCGCATATTCTTTCGTCTGATACGTTTTTCAACGAATGAGGTTTCCAATTCGATTCCACCGAACTCCTCCCCACCAATTTGCACCAGTATCCCACGACCAGTAAAGAATCAGAGCCTTACCGCGAATAAGATCACGGTTAACAAAGCCCCAGAATCGACTGTCCAGGCTATGGTCTCTGTTGTCCCCCATCACAAAATATTTACCTTCAGGGATCAAAAAAGGACCCAGATTATCTCGCTTCGGCACTATCTGCGGGTCTTTGTGTATAGCGTATGGCTCATCCAGTAAAACGCCATTTCTGTAGACAGCCTTATTACGGATCTCTATACGATCTCCTGGTACACCTATCACCCGTTTTATAAAATCCCTGCTCAGCCCTTCGGGGAACTTAAACACAATAACATCCCCGTGTTCCGGGTCCCTTAAACCAGGAGTATTGAACATGGTTTGCGATGTAAAAGGGATGTCAACAGGCGTGCCGTAAAGCATTTTGCTGACAAGTAAATGATCGCCTATCTGAAGAGTCTCCAGCATGGAGCCAGAAGGAATCTTAAAGGCCTGCACAACAAATGTCCGGATCAAAAGAGCCAGAAGTAACGCTGTACCGATAGCTTCCAGGGTTTCCCGGAGCTTGCTTTTATGTTTTGATTGAGCTTTATCAGCCAGCGTTCTAACCTCCTGAAGGCTTTTTTATGTATGCATGGCCTCCGTAGATATGTGGACAGCTATAAGACATCTATAATAGTATTGTATTTGTTCACCTGGATTCAAGGGGGAAAACATATAAACGCCTTTTTTCTGGTATGTTTTTCTGGGTAACTATAAATAATTCTTCAATAATTCTTCAAATGTGATGCTCTGATAAAAAGTCGCAACTGCGTTAAAAAAATAAACAAAAAATATGCCATCTAGAAGATATACAACCGGTTTTGCTGAGCTATATCTCAATAGGAATATGGAAAAAAACTTATGAAAAGCATTATGAATGAATACCCGCCATATAAGGGGGGGCGTATCTCTTTGCAGGACGCTGTATTTAAAGGTACAGGTTCTGTGGCTGGAAAATATATTAATGATGCCCTGCAGGACGCCTCTTTAAAAATATCTCTTTGTAATGTTATTGGATGCAGTCCCGCAGATGGTGACTGGATATCAGGTGTTTTAAGTTCCAAGGACGATGGCTGGATACTTATAGACGCCCGGATTCATTCGCCCAAAAAGTCTGATCCTTCTGTCTCAGACATGGGTTTGTCTGATCGCAGCAGCACACTTAAATTTCGGGCGGATATTTTATTTAAGATTCGCTCTTTCTTCAGGGAAAGGGGGTTTCTCGAGGTTGAAACTCCTGTACGGGTTTCCTGCCCGGCTGTTGAGCCATACCTGGACGCCGTTTCTGTCCAGGAAGGATTTTTTCTGGCAACCAGTCCCGAGCTTCACCTAAAACGATTGCTTGCGGTTGGCTATGAACGGATTTTCGAGATCGCCCGCGTTTTTCGCTCGGAAGAACACGGAGCATTGCATCTTTGTGAGTTCTCGATGCTCGAGTGGTACAGGGCATGGGCCGGGCTTTCCGACATTATGACCGACTGTGAGGAATTAATCGCAGCCCTGTCACTAAAGACCGACCGCACTCCTTTGAAAAGACCGTTTGCACGTATAACCTATAGGGAACTTTTTAAACAATACACTGGCCTGGACCCGGCAGGTTCGGATATAAAAAAACTGCGCAGATTAGCCGACCGCCTGGGTGTGGTCTGCGGCCAATCGGATAGCCTGGATGATATACTTGCCGGAATCTTTGCCGGATGCGTAGAGCCTAAGCTTGGAGAAATAGAAGCGCTGTTTATTACGGATTTTCCGGCATCAAGCGCTGTTCTTGCCCGCATACGCCCCGATCCTGTTTTTCCGGTTGCCGAAAGATTCGAGCTGTACCTAAATGGAGTCGAGTTGGCAAACTCCTTCCACGAACTTACCGATCCAGAGGAACACCGTAAAAGAATTGCACAATGCCAGAGAAAGAGGCACGAACTGGGCCTTCAAGCTTATCCTGTGGATGAAGCATTTCTTAAAGCTATAGATTCAGGTATGCCCCCGGCTTCAGGAATCGCCCTTGGAATAGACCGGCTGATGATGTGGCTGCTTCAAATTAAGGAGATACAATCAGTAGTGGCTTTTCCACATGATCAGGCATAAAATAATTGACTCGGACCTCCTCTCTCATTATTTTATTTCAATACCGCTTTTACACTGCCATCCAGGCTTGAGGCTGCAATGTAGCCTATGGCATTTTTGTTAGTGGCCACAATCTTTTTGACTTCCTCGTCCGAGTTCACCACTTTTGGAGGTGTGCCCTTGCCTGAAAATATCATTTGTGCCCACTTGGCTTTCATGTTCGAGACACTTTTGCCAAGAATCGACGAAGAGAACGCCTCGCGTACCGGACTGGCATCTGGCAGGTCCAGGGCCCTTACCGAACCGCCAGCCGGCCATGATTTCATTTTGCCATGATAAATTTTCTTGATTGTGGTCTGGTTCACACTGTTTGTGTTTTCGTTATTGACGATTACTGCTATATCTACGGCGCCAGCTGAAACCGCAAGAGTTAGCCAAAGTGCGGTCATCGAAACTATATAAATAAGTTGGCGTTTCATTGGT
>VAPH01055034.1_pt1 | contig 10326 bp, 6 predicted proteins | sample 3393861 | NCBI WGS metagenome assembly VAPH01 (sample SAMN08290439, study PRJNA428436) | hydrothermal vent metagenome | isolation source: Deep-sea hydrothermal vent chimney | place: Atlantic Ocean: South-mid Altantic Ridge | reverse complement strand
TTAGTGGTTCACTTTAACCCGGAATGAGTGGTTCACTTTGAACCGGAATAGGTGGCTCAGTTTAGACCGGAATGTGTGGTATAGTATCCCCGGATTTTGCATACAATCCAGAGACTCTTTAAAATGATTTACCATGATTACCTCCAAATATAGATATAAAGACTAAAACAATTTTAAACAAGCAATTGTAGAAATAGGATCAGTTTTTTTATTCTTCTTAAAAAATACTCATGAGAAGAAATCTAGCTCCTGTTAGGATCAATGATTATTTCTTTTTATTAGATGTGAGTCCTAGGATAACTTTTTCATCTTCCTTTTCAACCCTGATCTTGAAAAATTCCTTTAGCTCTTCATAGTATTTTAATGGAATAATTGGTACGTTTACTTCAAACTTCATTAATACTTTTAAACTTTCACCATAAACAGAAACATGATAGTAATAAGAGCCAAAATTATTAGGCATACTCACCTTAATAGGATCTGGAATAAAGGTTGGTTCATAACCTTCTGGAAGTTTTACTGTGAATATATATTGACGTATGAAAGGATATCCAAAATCTATAGGAAATTGTCTCTCTGATTTCTTAAAAGGATTTTCAGAAATAGAAAGAAAAAACAATGGAGACAAATACAATTCATCTCCTAACTCTTCGACAGCATCTTCTAAACTAAAATCATAGGAAACATCAGTTGAGGCAGTAATATCATCTATATCTATATCTATATTTTTGTATTGCAGTCCCTCGATGTTAACTCCAAAAAGACTATCTTTCTCCACCTTACTATCTTTTACTTGATGTCTCAAGTCAATGCCAAAATATCCTGTTTTTCGTTCCTTTATACTTCCTGACAAGACTAAATCATTATCTATTTTGGCACTTGCTATGACACTACTTTTTGATACTTTAGGAGAGGTGAGATTAATCCACTCAAAATTTCCATCATCTTTTACAAGCATTCCACGCCAATTAATCATAAATTCAGGAATGTAATCAAAAGTTGCTTTTGGATTCGCAGCATCGAAAACATGCCACTTGTGGGCTATCCTAGCTCCGGTTAGGGTATAATTAAAAGCTTCACGGCTAGCTGTAAGGTGAATGCCATTTAATTTACTAGATGCTAAAATTGGATAAGACTCAATACCTATACTTCTTAATATAGAAACAAATAACATATTGATGTCTGAAACATCACCCTTCTTCTGGTTAAACGTCCACCTGGTTCCTTTGTCAGGATATATTCCGAAATTACCATCCCATTCAATATTTTCCTTCAGGTAATTATAGATTAACTCTACCTGCTCTTTTGGTTTCTCAATATTTTTAATAAGCGCTGAAATCTCTTTCTTGTAAAGTCCTTTTGGTTTAACCTGAAATGAAAAATCATCAACATCATACAATAACTTAGGAACGTCTTCCCATTTATCAAACATAGGGGCTTTAGTGTATCCCAATCTCCTCATAATTAATTTTGAGCGATACAGCTCCATATCATATACATAATTCTCATTCACTAATGGCGGGACATTGATTGATCTCAAATACACCCCACTTTCGGTATCACGACGAGTTACCTTAATATAAGCTTGTGGGTTTTGAAGGAAACGGTAGGTAGATCTTGTGCCATTTAAGACTTCAATTGTAAGCTTTTTTATTGGTATATCATATTGCATATCAATATCTGCTCCAGATCCCCTTGAGGCTTTGTAATGAATTTCTATAACGCTACCAACTTTAACTTGCGGAAAAGTTACCTTTTTGCTTTCCCAAATGATATCATTGTCTTTTAACTTTTCAGTAAAAATCATGTCTTTAGTTAGTTTTGTTTTTTGAATGGTGCCATTTACTAGGTTGAAGGTATTACCTCTAATCTTAAAAACATCATAATATGGTATTTCAATAGTGGCATAATTTAGGCCCTTTTCTGTAAGAATCTTTATTTTTTCATATACTTCTATATAATGCCCAACTTGAGCATACACATCCCGGTGTAGAACAATAGCATTGACTTCAGGAAATAGAAGGTCCTTTTTCATTTCCAGTTCTTCCTTAGAGATTTCACTATACTTAAAAATCTGTGCATTTCCTGTAGTCCATAGTAGGAAAAGTCCAATGATAGTTAAAAAGGTTTTGATTGTCATTTAATTAGTTTCATTTGATGTTTTGATTAAGACCATTTTTTGATTGTCTCCTTTTTTTAGGCTCCTCATAAAATTGCGAAACTCATTATATTTATCAGCTTCAAATGAGCCTTCATTAAGTTGCAGATATCTTCTAAAGAAAACTTCTTTACTAGAGACTTTCTCAACTGTCGTTTTATAGACACCAAAGGCAGAAACGATTTCAAAAGTATTAGGAATTGATTCAATTACATACCCATCTGGTATTTGAATTGAATACTCATCTTTATAAATGAATTCCCTGTCAAAAACAATGTATTGCTTTCTATCAATATTCACCGCAGGTATTCTGGTTATTCGTTGAAAAGCATTCAACGAAACAAAAAATTTATTCCCGGCTTTTTTAGCGTATGCTCTCGCATGAAGCTTTATTTTTTCTTTAAATACTATGTTTTCTTGATTGTTAGAAACTTCTACTAAATCTAGGCTTATATTATCAACATAGTTCCAATAGCGTTTATAGAATGATTCTTGTTCTTTAGACTCCAAATATGCCACTATAAACCGCTTATCGTATTGGATACCTGTTGATTCCATCTCTATTTCAGCACTAAGTGTTCCATCTTGATCAATCAAGAAACTTGCCTTTGTTACAATTTTATTATCATTGCCTGAGTATTTAGGTGTTCGCTTTAGGACTCCTCCATCCTTTGTTAGTAATAATACATCTCGATCATCGGTGAAATCCCCAAGAAAGTTAAATGGGAGTGTTTGACTAGTGCACTCTAACCAAATTTCTTCGCCCTCAACTGGTACATTCAGGATCACATGATTCCCTTGAATTGAAGCAAAATCTTTTTCAATATTCCTCTTAGAGTTGCCTGCCCAAACTTCTGCATAATAGGATTCAATTCCTTGCGTTTTAAGCAAGGCCATTGTATAATTACTAAGCCCTTTACAATCCCCATATCCCAATTCATCCACTTCATTTGCAGAATAGGGTTTCAGCCCTCCTATTCCTAACTGAACACTTATATAGCGTGTGTTTTCTTGAACATACCGATATATCAACTTGACCTTTTCTTTATTGTTTTTTGCATCCGAAACCAAATTGGTAATTTCCGAAATCATTTCCTTAGTTAATTCATCTTGTCCTTGAATAAGATTATCATATTCCCATTTTCCAAAATCCTCCCATGATTTAGCCGCTCCATCTATTCCTTCCAAATGAAATTTGTCAGTAGCAAATAAGATATTAGGAACCATATTTTGCCAATCTGGACTATAGGGCTCTTCTAATAACGACTCAAGATTTGCAGATTCAACTGTATACATGCCCTGCCCTTCTTTAATTTTTAAATTTCCATCTGGGTCAAACACCTTTTGCCTTAATCCTAAGGAGGGTTCATAACTTATCGTTAACGATTTTCGCTCAATACTACTGTTATAATTCGTATACAGATACCAGGCTGGTAAGAAAGCGGTATTTTTTGTTTCTACAACATAATCAATAACGAAGGTATATGGATAACTTTTAGGGTAATAGACTAAATATTTTATGCGATTATCTGAATACAACGTCCCTCCTTCTACCGCATTCACATCCAAAAAATCATTTTTTTTATACTTTTCGATTTCATTACCATCAGCATCATATAGGACAGCTTGTATTTCTTTTATTTTTCTACTTTTGTCATAACCAACGAATGCATCAACATGCTTGTTACCTCCTTTGTTAAGTACAGTAATAGCACGATGCCTAGAATAAATTAATTTGTTCTGTTTAGGGATTTTAATATTGATCTTGTCACTTCTTACTACACTGTTGGCATTTCTCTTAAGATATTCAGGTATAGTGGAAACATTATAGTTTGTCTGACTATAGACTTGTCCTATTACGCAAAATATAACAAGCCATAAAACTCTACTCATTTAATTTAATTTCATTAATTATAACGTCCAAATATAGCTTATTATTATAATAAATTTTGATAAGGTTTTTCAATTTCAGATGTTAATCCCAAAAACACTATTTTCAATACTACCTCTTCTAAAGTTTACTTTTTGCTTACATTAAACATTCTGTTTAAAAAGATTGTTTGCATACAAATAAAGAAGAAATTAAAAGGATAAGTGAATTTCTCTACTAAAGAATAAATTAAAAATTTCATAAAGCCAAAGTTAAATTATGTATAATTTATGCCCTATATAAAATTATTATATCCCTATCGAATTGAAATAGTTATCCAGAAACATTAACTTGCAGCAAATAGTAGCAAATGCTATGACTTTAACTTATGAGTGCAAATTGAGTGCAAATGAAAAAAGACCTTAAAAGTAAAATTACTCTTAAAGCCTTTCTTTACTAAGCTCCTCCTCTTGGGCTCGAACCAAGGACCCTCTGATTAACAGTCAGATGCTCTAACCAACTGAGCTAAGGAGGAATTTAATTTTAATATTTATTTCGTCTAAATTTCTCTTCTTACTTTCTGCCGATGACTATCAAAGCTCAGTTCTGAGCCCTGCCTGCAGGCAGGCAGGTAAGGAGGAATTTAATTTTTCATCTCTAACCTCCCCAATAGCTCATCGAAATGAATTATTAACGAGATTAATTTTAGTTTTGGGTGTGCAAATATAAAAGTTTTTAAAATTCTAACAAGTGTTTTGTATTAATATTTTAAAAAAATTAATCGGTTTAAAAACTTTAAAAATAATTGATTTTATATGAACAATGAAACCCTTGTAATTCAATTAGCATTATGCGTGCTTTTTTCTTCGTAGAAAACGATCTAAAAATAAAAGTGAACTTAAAGCAAATGTACTAAAAGCTAATATTGGTGAAGATATTACTGCAGGCATTTTAAAAGATAATGCCTTATCGATTTTAGATACAAAAACATCAAGATAACTATATTGAGCAGGTGTATTTTCAAAATTAAATACGGATAGAACAACTAAAAAAAGAATAGCGCTTAAAATAACAAACCATACTTTTTTGCTAATTACAGGATGGTAAACACCAACCGTTGAACTTGCATTGATCTCCTGCATTACATTAGAAGTAAAATTCAAAGACGGTTTTTCTAAGGTATGTTTTTGTAATAAAGAAGACAATACTTTTTCATTTTCATGTTCCAAGGCATTGATTTGTTGCATAACCTTTGAAGAAAATTCTGAAGATGGCTGTTCAGTACTCAAGTTCTGTTTAATAAATTTATCTATGTTCTTGTCTTTCTTCATACAATTTCTTTTGCTTCTTCCTTTAATAATAATGACAATTCATCGTATAATTTTTTTCTTGCTCTAAATAACCTGACCTTGATATTTGTTTTGGTCAAACCTGTTATATCTTCAATCTCTTCAACTTTACTTTCATTTAAATAAAATAAGGTGATCAATAATGCATCCGTTTCCGGTAATTTATCAATTATCTTTTTGATATAAATTTTTTGCTCTTTATTTTTTAATGCCTCAATCTGAGGGAAATCATGATCCGATTGATAATTATTTATAACATGATCATCAATATCAGAGGTAATTATTTTCTTTTTTCTGACTTTTGAGATTGCATTTCTATAAACAATAGTGTACAGCCAGGTTGAAAATTTTGATTCTCCCTTAAAGGTATTTAGTTTGTTATAAGCTTTTAAAAAACTATCCTGGGCAATTTCTTCTGCATCTTCATTATTCTTAACAATCTTTATTGCAATTGTATAAGCCATATTCTTATATTTTTCAATAAGATATGTAAATGCATTGGTATCACCTTTCAATACTTTATCTATATAAATCTGATCAGACCTGGTTTCCATCACTCGATATGACGATAAAAAGGAAATAATGGTTACAATTTAGTCTAAAAAATTTAAATCCGTAAATTCTGTAACCAAAATTAATCATTGACCGTCATAAATAGAAAACAAATAAACAAATAAATTTTATAATTATGGCAGAATCAATTTTAATACCGTTAATAGTATTCTCATCAATATTTGGTGTATTCTATATATGGATTAGTACTCGAAACAAAGAACGCATGGCTTTAATAGAAAAAGGAGCTGATGCATCACTTTTTGCGACAAAAAAGAAAAATTTTTCCAACCTAACTTTAAAGGTTGGTATGTTGGCAATTGGAATTGGAATTGGAATATTAATGGGTTCCTTACTGGAAAGTTATACTACTTTACCAGAAGAGGTTTCTTATTTTTCAATGATTTTTTTGTTTGGCGGTCTCTTTTTAGTTGCCAATGTATTCATTGAAAAAAAAGATAAAACCGAAAGTGAATAAACTTATTTATTAAATAGGATTACTTTCTACGAAAAACAGTTTAAGATTCTCGCTTTCGCGAGAATCTTAAACTGTTTTGATTTTTTCAATTTAAACTAGGTGCTGCCTAAAATATGTAATTCTGTAAATTCTTTTGAAACAATTATGGTATTATCACCATTTACTTTTACATATTCAAACTCCATTTCTTCTTTGTCAAATTGAATTTTAGCTATCTTGAAAGGCATGCCGTGCAATTTTATTTTAAATGTTTTATAAGAGCTTACAAATTTGCCTGATTTATATTGTTGTATGATCAATTCATCAGATTTACCTATTAAATTAAAATGTCGTAAACTGAATTTACCTGTTTTATATTCATATCCATCATTGGCATCTTCATATAATTCGCTTTTTTCTTTACCTTTTTTATAATATACATCTAGAGTTAATTGGTCAATTTCTTTTTCACCAACATACTGTTGAATTGGGAATTTGGGAATAATTGCACCCTCTTTTATAAAAATAGGCATACTATCAATATCAGCATCCACCCACTTTTCTTTACCCCCTTCAATAATATCATCATCCCAGAAATTATACCACTTTCCCTTAGGAATATACATTCTTCTGCCTTTTGCATTGGGTTCAATGATAGGGCAAACTAATATTTTTTCTCCAAAAACGAATTCATCTGTTCGATTATGGGTTTGCTTATCATCTTGATCAAATAATACCAAAGGTTTTAAGATAGAAATCCCCTCATTGATATATTTTCGAAAAGCAGTATATAAATAGGGTAGTAACTGGTAACGAATTTCAATAAATTTTTTGACTATACTGAGTACTTCATCATCAAAGGCCCATGGTTCCTGATCTCCGTGATCACCGGAAGAATGTGTTCTGAAAAAAGGATGAAATACACCCAATTGAATCCATCTGGTATACAATTCTCCTGTGGGCTGTTCAGAAAAACCACCAATATCAGATCCTGCAAATGAAAAACCGGATAATCCCATTCGTTGTGCCTGAATGTTAGCTATCCATAAATGCTCCCAGGAAGCTATATTATCACCTGTCCAGGTTGAAGTATACCTCTGCGTACCGGAAAATGCTGAACGTGTAATTACAAACGGACGTTTTGGATATGCATATTTTTTTAGACCTTTATAAGTTGCCTTAGCCATTTGCATGCCATATATGTTATGGGCCTTTCTATGGCTACAAGGGTTTCCATCATAATCATGACGAACATCATCGGGAAAAGTTTTATTTGGAACTTCCATCACAGCAGGTTCATTCATATCGTTCCAAACACCCTTTACACCTATTTCACTAACCAATTCTTTAAATAAACCCGACCACCATTTTCTTACTTCCGGGTTGGTGAAATCGGGAAAATAGCACTCTCCGGGCCAAACTTTTCCATGCATCAAAGGTCCATCAGCTCTTTTGCAGAAATAATCATTTTTTATACCTTCCTGATATACTTTATAATTGCTATCTATTTTTATCCCGGGATCAATGATCGCTACAGTTTTAAAACCTTTATCTGTTAACTCCTTTACCATTTTTTTGGGATCAGGAAAATAATCTTTATTCCAGGTAAAGCATCTAAACCCATCCATATAATCGATATCCAGATACAAAGCATCACAGGGAATTTGTAATTTCCTAAATTTATCGGCTAATTCCGTTACATCGCTTTCCGGATAATAGCTCCATTTAGATTGGTGATATCCCAATGCCCAAAGTGGTGGAAGTTCAGGTGTTCCCGTTAAATCGGAATAGCTGGAAACTACATCACTCATTTTTGGGCCATAGATAAAATAATAATTCATTTCACCTCCCTGAGCCCAGTAACTTGTTACATGTCGCCTCTCATGACAAAAATCAAAAAACGATCTAAAACTATTGTCAAAAAAAATACCGTAAGCTTTTTTATGATGCAGGCCTATGTAAAATGGTATGGTTTTATAAATGGGATCTGTAGTTCTCCCGAAAGCATAAGAATCGGTTGCCCAATTTTCAAATCGCTTTCCTCTCAAGTTAGAGTGAACAGGTTTGTCTCCTAGTCCGTAATAGCTTTCTCCATGTTGAGCTATTTTACTCATTTTTACAATATTGCCACCCTTATCAAAATTCTCTTCCCAATGAAAACCCAATTCTTCTTCATTGATTATAGTATTATCAACAGCATCATAAATAACAATTCGTAAATCGCTTTTTTTAATATGACAAATTAACTTTGAAGTTTTTAGTATATAAAATTCGTCATTTTCTTCTGTACTCAAATGGTTATATCCTTTACTTGCGTTTTTATCAATTGCATAAGAAAAATCTTCTTCAAAATTTATTTCTGTGGCATATCTAAAACGTAAAACGCTGTCTCTTAAAACTGTCAATTGAAGAATTACTCCATTTTCGGTTGTAAAATACAAAGTATCAACCTCTTTACTACATGATATTATCTTTGAAGGAAACAGGTCTCCTTTCTTATCCAATTCAGTATTAACAATCATAAATCCTTTTTAATTTTCAAGATGTAAATGAAGTGAATTTTAATTATATGTAAAAGTATTGTTTATAAAATTTTAAATGCAACAATTGATAATGGAGGTAATGTAATGGAAGCTGAGAAAGGTTTATTATCTCTGGATTTTTTATCTATTTTAATTTTTGTCGAATTACTTATTCCACTCCCAAAATATTTTTTGTGATCACTGTTTAATATTTGCTTTAAACTCCCCTCTCTTGGCAAGCCAAAATTATAATTTTTTCTTATTACGGAAGTAAAATTACAAACAACAATAATATCATTGATTTCATCATGTCCTTTACGTATAAATGTGATTACCGAGTTTTCATTATCTCCAAAGTTAATCCATTCAAATCCATCCATACTAAATCCTTTTTCATAAAGTGCGGGTGAACTTTTATACAATGCATTCAAATCCTTCACAAAGGTCTGCATACTTTTATGAGGTTTGTACTGTAACAAATGCCAATCTAAACTTTGTGAATATTCCCATTCTTCGGATTGGCCGAATTCACCTCCCATAAAAAGCAATTTAGTCCCCGGATGTGTAAACATAAATCCGTAAAGTAATCTTAGATTAGCAAATTTTTGCCATTCGTCTCCGGGCATTCTATTTAATAATGATTTCTTACCATAAACCACTTCATCATGAGAAAGAGGCAACATAAAATTTTCTGAAAAAGCATATGCTAAACTAAAAGTAATATCATTTTGGTGGTGCTTGCGATAAATCGGGTCTTTAGAAAAATATTGCAAGGTATCATGCATCCATCCCATCATCCATTTCATACCAAAACCTAAACCGCCTATTGAAACGGGTTTGCTTACCATAGGAAAGGCAGTAGATTCCTCAGCAATGGTTTGAACTCCTTCAAAATTTGAATATACTCCTTGATTGAAGTCCTTTAAAAATTCAACGGCATCTATATTCTCTCTGCCTCCAAATTGATTCGGTTCCCATTCACCTTCATCTCTGGAATAGTCGAGATAAACCATAGAAGCCACTGCATCAACTCGCAGTCCGTCAATATGGTATTTATCTAACCAGAAAAATGCGTTGCTTATTAAAAACGAACGTACTTCGTTTCGTCCATAATTAAAAATTAAACTTTTCCAATCGGGGTGATAACCTTTTCGAGGATCCGGATGTTCGTATAAATGACTTCCATCAAAAAAGCCTAAACCGTGATCATCTGACGGAAAATGTGATGGAACCCAATCTAATATTACACCGATATCTTTTTTGTGTAATTGATCAACCAAATACATAAAATCTTGTGGACTACCAAAACGCGAAGTAGGAGCAAAATAACCTACCAATTGATAACCCCATGAAGGATCATAAGGATATTCCATTATCGGCATAAATTCCACATGAGTGAAATTCATTTTTTTTATGTA
>VAPH01079483.1_pt1 | contig 10339 bp, 8 predicted proteins | sample 3393861 | NCBI WGS metagenome assembly VAPH01 (sample SAMN08290439, study PRJNA428436) | hydrothermal vent metagenome | isolation source: Deep-sea hydrothermal vent chimney | place: Atlantic Ocean: South-mid Altantic Ridge | reverse complement strand
TTCCGGCACTCGGAAAGAGGATCGGAAAAACCGCCGACATGCCCCGACGCCTCCCAAACCTTCGGATGCATAAAAATACTGGAATCAATTCCTATTATATTCTCATTTTCCTGAACCATCGCCTTCCACCATGCCGCCTTTATGTTATTGGCAAGCTCCACCCCGTATGTCCCGTAATCGTACACAGCCGCGAATCCGCCGTAAATTTCGGACGAAGGAAACACAAACCCCCGCCTCTTGCACAAAGAAACTATTTTTTCCATTAAATTTTCATCTTGTTTTTTCATAACTTATTTTTTAACTAATTTTAAGTATATCAACGATACATAAAATAATCAAATAAAAAAGGCGATATATTATACCGCCGCTACTTGACCACCTAATTTACTTATCACCTCGCTACAAGCTTCTTTGAGTATTAAATCGTTAATATCAGCCTTGACTCCGATATTAAATGCACAGCCGCCATCTGGCATTTCTTGCGCCATACAGCTTGTTTTATCAAGTTTATATTCGTCAAACACTTTTAATACTTCCGTAAGCAAACCAATTCTATTTTCTTCTTTTGAAAAAACGAAACAAACTGCTCCACTGCGCATATCGCCTTCTAAACGTATATGCCAATCAGTAGATCTTTGTATCATCCTTAATACCTTCTCGGGGACATCTTTTGTCGCATCTTCCGCGATTTCCGCAATAGAGCTTTCCTTGTTTTGCTTATAAGCAACTTCAATATCCCGTAAAACCCTGATTGCCTCTTTTACTATTACCATACTGTGCGGATGGTTTACTATAATACTGGCGATAATATCCCTTTGACCTAAGCTGCGATAAGCTCCATAAAGATGAAGCCAACCTGGAGGACCTGCCATTTGCAATGTGTTAGACACAGAGAGCCTTAACTTCTTCATGACCGACCCCTCAATTAACGACATTACCATATGAATTAGCTGGCTACCTGCCGTTTTTTTATCATGAGTTTCCGGACTGTACTTTAGTATACGGCAATGCTGTGAACGCAGTATTCCCACTAACCATCCTTCCCATAATGACTCGGTCGGCAATCTATAAAACCCATACACCACTGATTGCCCGCGGAGCGATTTAACCTTCGGCCCCACCATAAAATGCGCATAGCCAACATCAACTTTCTTTTTCAATAGTCTCTCATCCAGTAAGACCGGCTTAATCGGTCCTTTAGCTGGATTCTGAATTGAGGTTCCGTGGAGCCATAATGATTCCGGTCTGGCGTGTTCTATCAACTCAAACATAACCGAGGCCACACTAGCAATAGGCATAATTGAAAAATAAACAATATCCGCCCTCTCTACAACTTCCCTGTTTGTAAGGCCTGCCAGGTTATTAGTGTCGGAGCCGATTACTTCATGCCCCGCTTCCTCAAAAAGTGGAATTAAAATACTTTTCGCCATTTTACTGCAGTGCCCGATAATTCCAATAATTTTATTTGAGCTCATTATTGTCTCCTTTTTTACAAAGATCGTATTTTATTTTACGCTTCCTTAATTTAACATATAATTAACAATTGTCAATAAAAAAACAGCCTCTAGGCGGGGCTGCCTTTAATATATAATCAATGCATGATTTACATCTCTTCAACAACCTTAATGCCGAGCAAACCCAGCCCATTTTCAATAACCCGCGCCACCGCGTTTATCAGGGTCAATCTCGCCTCGCGAATCTCTTGCTCGGCTTTTAAAACCGGGACACTATGGTAATAATCATTAAAAGCCTGCCCCAATTCAAATAAATACTTAGCAATCTCCGAAGGGTCATAATTCTCCCCCGCCCTTAAAACAACATCCGGGTATTTAGCCAGCTTAATAACTAATTTACCTTCTTTATTCTTGGCTAAATTATTAAAATTAATATTTGTTTTTTTGTTTTTTTGCTTATCCTCCGAAGTTTTAGCGTAGGGGGGATTTTTTGTTTTTTTGTTTATGCTCTGTATCCGAGCATACGTATACTGCAAATACGCCGCCGTATATCCCTCAAACCGCAACGCCTTGTCTATGTCAAAAGTTATTGGCTGATTAGCGCCCACCTTTATCATTTCAAATTTAATCGCGCCATTAACGATTGCGCCCGCCGCTTGTTTAATTTTCCCGATACTCCAATCTTTATGCCGCTTTTTAGTTTCTCCCACCGCTTTCTCAATCGCCTGTTCCCTCAACTCTTCATAAGTGACAACATTGCCGGTTCTTGACGACATCATACCCGAAGGCAATTTTACAAAATCATACCCCAAGTGCTTCATCTCCTGTTTATGCCCCATTAATTCCAATACTTTAAATAATTGTTTGAAATATTGCCCCTGCCTAATATCAACCACATAAATTGAATTATCCAATTTATATTTTTTAAATTTTTCTTCGGCCAACGCCAAATCCGCCACCGGATAAAGAGCCGTTCCATCCGAACGCAAAAATACCAAAACGCCTAAATCGTATTCATTCAAATCCGCGATAATCGCTCCGTCGCTCTTGGTTAATATCCCTTTCTCGTATAATTTTCCAACCAACTCCATTCCCTTGTCAATGACCTCGTTTTCATAAAAAATACGCTCAAATTTAACTCCCAGCTCTTTATAGATTTTATCAAACTGCGCGATGCTCCACTGCCTTGTTTTTTCCCACAATTTATATTCAGCGCCGCTTCTTGATTCTATTTTCTTCATCATCATGGCTACCAGCCGCTTGGCTGTTTCATTTTTCTCCAATTCTCGCGCCGCCCGCACATAAACTTGCCCGAGGAAACGGCCCTTGTTGCTTTTTTCCGCCGCCGAAAATTGATAGCCAACCGTTGCCGATGGAGCTCCAGCTCCATTGGATTCCTCCGGTTTTAAACGGGAGGGATGCCGCGGAGCAGGAGCTCCGCAACCAGCATTAAGATGTTCGCGTAAATAAAATTCTTCATACGCCCACAACGTTTTCGCCACGTGAATGCCGAAATCATTAATATACGAAACAGGAATTGATTTATAACCGTTGGCGGATAAAATTTTATTAACCGCATCGCCGTAACAAATATTCCGCAGATGCCCGACATGGTATTCTTTGTGAGTATTGGCGTTGGAATATTCAATCATTACTTTTTTATTTTTTCCAATCTTGTTCTCTCCATACTCCTCTTTCTTCCCCTCAATCTCTTTGATTACATTTTGGATTAAATAATTTTTATTTAAAATAAAATTCAAATAAGGCCCGGCCGCTTTCACGGAACTCACCACGGAACTCTGTCCCATTTCGCCAACCATCCAACTGGCCGTTTCAGCCGGAGAACGCGGAGCGTTCGGGACGCTACGGAGCGTCCCGAACGCTTTGAATAAACTAAAACAAGGCATGCTCAAATCGCCGAATTCAGGATTAGGCGGAGAAATCAAATCAGACGCTTGAACAGTATTAGCTCCAAGCCCCGTTAGATGTTTGCCATTCCGCAAATTTTTAACCCCGTCAGTGTTACCATCTAACGGGGCAAGCGCCTTATTTATTTCTTTTGCTATATTTTGTTTTATTTTTTCCAGAGTATACATTAAGTTATTCGCTTCGCGAACCCGCCCCTACAAAAGCGGGACATGCGAATTATTAATATTGAAATTCCTTTACTTTAAGCTAATTTTAAATTTCTATTTTTCAAACAATTTTTTAATTTTTAATTACCTCTTTTTCTAACGCTTTTAAAAAGCTTGCGTCTTTTATTTTTAACTTTTTTATTTCTTCCACTCTAAACCACCCAAACTCCGAGTGCTCGTCGCTAATTTTAAAATTTCCATTTTTAACCAGACATAAAAAATTTTGCAGTTCCACCCATTTTCCATCTTTATCTCTAAAAAATTTCCATTTCTCTGATTTTTTTATTATCTCCACAGTTAAATTTGTCTCTTCCTTAACTTCTCTTAATAACGCCTCCTTATAATTTTCGTTATCCTCTATAAGACCTCCGGGCAAATCCCAAACATCTTTTTTCCTTAATTTCGGATTGCTCCTTAATAATAATATTTTATTATCGTCTATTATTATCGCTTTTGCGGCCTTAGCGGGGATGCTCATATATGTTTCATTTTAGAATATATGATAATTCTATTTATTTCTTCTATTTTATCTTATCTATACACACATCACTCGCAACGGCATTCGGCGACAGTCCCACGACATTGCGGACTGTTTATTGGCGAGCGATAGCGAGTCAATGGACAGTTTGCAATAATTTTATCCCCTCAGACGCCGCAAACTGTCCGTTCCGCTCTAGCGGAACAAACAGTCCGCTTAAGTTTTGATTATTTTTACAAACCGCCTTTTACCTCTCTGCAGCAACGTCCCTTTTTCAGTTGCTTGAATATCTTGGTTAATATCATTAACAATCTTGCCGTCCAGCTTAACTCCATTCTGCTGAATTAACCTCCGCGCCTCACCCTTGCTGCTTGCCAACTTAACTTCAATCAACAAGTCAATAATATTCATACTCATAACTTTCAACTTATAACTTTCAACTTTGCCCGGCGCTTCTTTCTTCTGTATAGTTTTCACAAAATAATCCTCCGCCTCTTTCGCGCTCTTTTCTCCGTGGTAAATACGCACAATCTCACGCGCTAATTCCATTTTCAAATCCCGCGGATTTTTGCCGCCTTCTAATTGTTTTTTAATTTCATCAATTTTTTCTTTAGGCGAAAAAGCGCACAGTTCAAAATACCTGACAATCATTTCATCTACAATAGACATAACTTTGCCGTACATATCCTCTGGGTTTTCAGTTAAAGCAATGTAATTATCCATGCTCTTACTCATCTTCTCTTTGCCATGAACCCCCTCAAGAATAGGGCAGGTTACAATATCCTGCTCGGCTTGCCCGTATCCCTTCTGCAACTGCCTCCCCATAAGCAAATTAAATTTCTGATCCGTGCCGCCAATCTCTACGTCATCCCTCAGCTCCACCGAATCATAGCCCTGCATAATTGGATACATAAATTCCTGCAAGCTTAAATCAATATCATTTTTTATCCTTTCTTTAAAATCAGCCCTATGGGCAATCTGGGCGTAAGTGACTTTTGAGGTTAGTTCTATTAATTCCTTAAAGTTTAATCTTGACAGCCACTTTGAATTATACTTCACTTCAACCTTTTTCATATTCAGTAATAATCCGGCCTGCTTGGCATAGCTTTTCATATTCTCTTTTATGTCTTTGTCGGATAGAATCTTTCTTTCGGTTGACCTGCCGGTAGGGTCGCCCACGCGGGCGGTAAAATCGCCAATCAAAAAAATAACCTGATGCCCCAAGTCTTGAAATTCCTTCAACTTGCGCAAAATCACCGCATGTCCCAAGTGAAGCGCCGAACCGGTGGGGTCTATCCCAAATTTTATTCTTAACTTTTTTCCGGATAACAGTTTCTTTTTTAAACTTTCTTTAACTAAAACCTCGTCCACCCCCCGCGTTAAAAGCTCTTCTATTTTATTTTCATCTGTAATGATTTTCGCCATAATATTATTTTTATTCTTTAGATAATTCTGTGGGTAATTTAAATCATTTTTCTTGTCATTCCGGAATTTTTATTTGAGCGGAGCAAAAAATAAAAATATCCGGAATCCAGGATTAGCTGGTACAGTTTCTTTTATAATACGGATGCCTTAACTCTAAGCTTCCTGCGGATTACCCCTGGATTCCGCGTCTCCGCTATCGCTCCGCGCGGAATGACAAGAGGAGCGGTTTTGCGAGATAACAGACGATTACCCATAAAATTATCCGAAGAACTATTATTTTTTCCTTTCAATTTCTCTTTTAATCTCCTTTTCAATCTTCTCCTCTTTTTCCATTTCCTTTAATTCTTCTTTTTCTTTTTCCAGCTCTTTTTTAACTTTTTCCTTCAATATCTCTTTTTCTTCCTCCTTAACTTCCTCAATAATTTTTTTCTTCGCTTTGTAAAAATCCATTAATGAGAAAATCACAATGCTCGCGAATATTATACCCGCTATATTCAATAAAAAAACTTTTAGCACATCGCCAAGCATCATCCATTCGCCATTGGCGATTGTTAATCCGATAGCGGTTAGCGGCGGGATTAGAGTGACTGTAATGGCTATCCCCGGAAGAGTTTCGCTAAGCCCCGGCTTGGCCCAAGAATATGACGCGGCGATGCCGGCGACTACCGCTATGAAAAAAACAAACAACGACGGCTGCATTATTGTAATCAAGCCGATTTCGCTTAAATCCACGGAACTGAAAATTCCAGTTAAAAACGCGGCCGCGATTGCGAAGCCGAATGCTGACAAAAATATTCTAACCGAACGCATTATAACCTTGCGCTCATTTATTACGATTCCAAGCGCGATTGCCAAAATCGGGGAAAGTATCGGCGTCACCAGCATTCCGCCGATTACCAAAATCACGTTATCGGACAAGAGCCCCAAAGCGACAATCAAAGTTGACAAAACAACTAAAAAATAAAAATCAACCTTAGGGGCGCTTGATTCTATAATGTATGAACAAAATTTATGACGGTCATTCTGGCTGACCTTACAGAGATCCATTAAAGGCATAGGTGTTAGTTGATTAGTAATTAATTAGAGATTAGGCGGGCGATGGGAGACACTCGGCGTCTACGCGCTTAATCCTAATAACGCCCCTCTCTAACAAAAAGGGGATGGAGGTGTTTTATCCGCCGTTCTCTATTATTATTTTATCCTATTACCCTTATTTTTGCAAATAAATATTGACTTTAAAGCAAAAATACGCTAAATTATTTTTATGAAACAAACAGAAAGAGAAAGAGTTTATCTCGTAAAAAAATTACCAAATAAGTTCTTCTCGGAAAAAATACACCAGCTAGGTTCCGAGAAAGTTTGATTGTTGTTTAAAATTGGCGAAATCCTGTATGATTTATTAAGAAAGGTATTTTTTAATAATAATCATACAAAATATGGCCAAAAAAAATGTTAATTTTCCCATTCAGGAAGTCCTGAATTTAAGAGGAATGGTCGTTGATTTTACCGAATTATCCGATGATAAAATCATAACCATTCACCTTAAACGAGATATGAGGTTTGCCGTCAGTTATTGTTCCGAATGCGGCAATATCGCGCCCCGCAAAAGGCGGATAATTAAAACAGCAAGGGATTTGCCTATTTCCGGCAATGATGTTTATCTGTCATGCGAAATGTATAATGTTAAATGCCCTAAATGCGGCATTCGGCGCGAGAAACTTGATTTCATTGACAGATACTCCAGATTAACGGTAAGATTTGAAACATATATATTTGAATTAGTTTCTATGTCTACTGTTAAAAATGTGGCCGATAAATTCTCAATGCCATGGGAGACGGTTAAAAATATTGATAAAAAATATTTGGAAGCCAGATTTAAGGATATTGATTACGGCGATTTAAAACAAATTTCAATTAATGAAATAGCTAATAAAAAAGGGCATGATTATTTATCAGTTGTAATGGATCTGGACACAGGCAGGGTTGTCTGGGTCGGCGAAGGACGCAAAGAAGAGGATATTGATAAATTCTTCCAAACGCTGACAGAAGAGCAGAAAAACGGCATTAATGCTGTTTCCATTGATATGTGGCCCGCCTACATCAAGTCTGTAAAAAACAATTGTTCTAACGCTGATATTGTTTTTGACAAATTTCATGTAGTCAAGAAATTCGGGGAGGTGATAACAAAATTAAGGAACGCGGAATATTACAAAGCGGATGAGGCGAATAAGGATATCCTCAAGGGAACCAAATGGCTGCTTTTAAAGAATAAAAGCAATCTGAAATTAGACGCTAAGAAAGAATTAAGAAACCTGCTGGATGTAAATGAAAATTTAGCGGCTGCCTATATCCTAAAAGAAAAATTGTCTTCTATTTGGAATTATCGGAGTGATGTTTGGGCGAGAAAATCAATCAATGATTGGGTCGCCATAGCCGAGGAAACGAATATTAGAGGTATTAAGGCTTTTATTAAAATGCTCAGAAAACATGAATATGGGATTATCAGCCACTGCAAGCACCCGATCAGCAATGGGAAAATAGAAGGAACGAATAATAAAATTAAAGTTCTAAAACGCAGGTCTTACGGATTTCATGATACAGAATATTTCAAACTTAAAATCTTAGAGGCCTGCCAAGGAAAGAATAAATAACTGGTGTATTTTTTCCGAGAAGAACCAAATTTTATGATCTGCTTTTGTATGTCCAAAATCCATGGATCGCTGGGTTCCGAATTTTGTAGCTATTAACTCCTCAGCATCTTCTTCTAAATCCTTAATCTTATTTTGATTACCTGAGCAACCGACTGTTCTAACAACCTTATATCCATTGGTTTTTGAAATTATCTGGACAGACACGCTCCCACTTGTGTTTTTCTTTTTCCTAATAAACATGCATTAATTATACATCGGGACACCCAAAAGTAAAGCCGTTTTATGAAAAACAAAGGGATAAAAAGCGTTTTTACGAATTTTTGAAATAGGAATGTGAAGTCAAGAAAAGCGGAGAAAAAAAATAAAAAAAATACAGAGATAGCTCTGTATTTTTTTATGGCGGAGAGGTAGGGATTTCCCCCTGCGCTTCGCTCCGGGGGACTTGTGCCCGGATGGCGTAAACTTCTCATCCCTCTTTATTATGCGGTGTGTTTTGGACGAAGTCCGAACTTATTTTGAACAAAATCCCGACCAAGATTTTGACTAATTTGTCGCTTGCTTCGCAAGCATTCGTTTTGTTCGCGCGCTCCGCGCGCGGGGTAATGCCGACCGATAACTTACGATTTGCGTTTCCGCCCGCCTCGCAAGCTCGGCGGTAGCCAAAACAGAAAAATTTTCTTTTCATTTTTGATTTTCGCCCCCCATTTTTTCTTTTAATAGGAGAGAAAATTTTTCTGTTTTGGCTTAATTCCGCTTTTGGCGGAATTGCGGAAACGCTAACTTCGTTGATTTCTTTTTTCGCGCCTTCGGCGCGATTTTTTAACCCCCCCCTTTTTTCTCCGCCTTCGGCGGAGCGGTTTTTCTTTTCGGGCTTCGCCCGATTTTTTGTCCGCTTTGCGGACACTGGGATTTATGTAATACCTAATTTATTTTTTCTCTTTCTCATTGCTTCTTCCCCTCCCTCCAAAACTTCAATTATTTCTTTCCTAATAGCATTGTTTTCGATAGCTCCAGTTCTATATTCAAAAGCCACTTTCTTCTTTTTGTTTGCGACAACAATTTCTTCGCTATCACCACAAACGACTAAATTTGCGTTATGCGAAACAATAAAAATTTGTCTTTTTACTTTTTGCTTCCTAAGAAAATCAACAATATATTTTGAAATCGCCCTAACATCCAAATCGTCTTCTGGTTGATCAAGTAGTATTGGATAATTATAATCATCAAATTTAAAAATAAATTCGAGCAGGGCAATCATTTTTTCACCATCAGACATATCATTAAAATATACTCCGTCTTTAGTTATGCTCTTTAAGTAATTAATTTTAAATCTGTTTTTAAATAATTCTAGTAAAATTGTTTCCTCATCCTTTCTTGCTTTTAGCAATAAAGAATTTGCCAATACCCCTGTTAATAATTGTTTTAATATTTCTTTAAATTGTTTTTCATTAAATCTAAACTCGTTAGGTTTTTTAAAAAGGACATTAGCTTGCTCATACCTTCTCTTCCCCCTAGAAACACCTTCTTCTTTAAAGGGTATTGAATTGTGGTAATTTATATTTTCCTCCAAAAAATTCAAAAAATCAGAGGTGTTAAAATCAGAAACCATCTTAAAGGTTGAAAATTCTAAATTATCAATTTTAATTTCAAAATTTTTATACTCACTATTGAATTTTAGATAATTATCAATAAGGGCGTTTTTCTTTTCAGTATAGTTATTACTTAATTTGATTTTTTCTTCAGATAATTTAGCAATATCTTGTTTTATTTTTTCCCTATCTTTCAGTTTTTCTGTTAATTCTAAAATTGTTTTGTGTTTTTCAATTTTTTCTTTTAGCGGCTTTAATTTTTTAATGGTTTCAGATAGGTCTCTCTCTTTTTCTCTTTTATCATTTTTCAAATTTTTTATTTCTTCCTCAACAAAATCGGTTTTAAAATTTTTATCAGACTCTTGTATTTTATTTTGAATTTTTTTAATATAAATTTCGGAAAACTCAAATTCAAAAATATTTCTCGCAGTAATAACTTCTTCTTCTCTCAACATGGTAAAGGAGTCAATATTTTTTTGTATAATCAATATTTCTTTTTCTTTGAAAGTTTTTTCTTTATCAAACTTTTGGTAATCGCTAATTTCTTTATCTTTAATTTGTCCTATTATTTTGTTAATTGAATTTATTTTTACGTTTAAATTTTTAA
>VAPH01051210.1_pt1 | contig 10343 bp, 9 predicted proteins | sample 3393861 | NCBI WGS metagenome assembly VAPH01 (sample SAMN08290439, study PRJNA428436) | hydrothermal vent metagenome | isolation source: Deep-sea hydrothermal vent chimney | place: Atlantic Ocean: South-mid Altantic Ridge | reverse complement strand
GGCACCATGGAGGAGCAATGGGATATTAATGCCCTGGAGCAGTCACTGGAAAATGACCTGGGCGTCAGTTTGCCCATAAGTAAATGGCTGGAACAGGACAATGAGTTGCATGAAGAAAAGCTGCGGAATAAAATAATTTCCGAGCTGGAAGACCTGTACCAGCAAAAATTTACTGAGTATGGCGAAGAACTTATGCAGGAAGCCGAAAAAGTAATTATGTTGCAAGTGGTCGACCGCGAATGGAAGGAACATCTTTCGGCCATGGATTATTTGCGACAAGGTATCCATCTGCGAGGATATGCACAGAAAAATCCGAAAGATGAGTACAAGCGCGAAGCCTTTGAGCTGTTCACCTCACTGCTAACCCGAATAAAACATGAGGTGATACATATTTTAACAAGAATCCAGTTCCAGGAAGAGGAAAAAAAAGGCTCTCTTGGACCAGCCGAAGCAAACTACGAGGCAATGGAATATTCGCACCCCGATCTGGATGCGCCAGAGCAGGCGGCCTTGCCTGAACAGGATGCTGAAGTGCATCATCAGCCTGTGGTGCGGGAAGGCAGGAAGATTGGCCGTAACGAAGCTTGCCCTTGTGGCTCGGGTAAAAAATACAAACATTGTCATGGCAAACTTTGACAACTCAATCATATTCAGTCCAGAATAAGGGCAAGGTCAATTGGGGATAGAAATATCTCCTTTTTTTATTTATTTTATTATTTTCGGATGTAGTCATATGGCAGTAGGCCTGAAACATATTACCGTGCTTGAAAATGTTGCCGGCATTAAGCTTGGTTCAGCGGCTGCCGACATACGTTATCAAGATCGGGACGATTTACTGGTCATTCTTGCAGATGAAGGATCACGTTTTGCCGGCGTGTTTACACAAAATAAATTCAGCGCGGCACCGGTTGTAATATCGAGAAGACATTTACAGGGTTTTGAGCCGCGTGCCTGCCTTGTCAATGCCGGCAATGCCAATGCGGGAACCGGTCGCCAGGGAGAGCAGGATGCCCTTGATTGTTGTCAGGCCCTGGCACAAGACCTGGGTATTAGCGTGGAATCGGTATTACCCTTTTCAACCGGCGTTATTGGCGAAACTCTACCTGTGGATAAAATATCAGGGGCTATTCCTGCTTGCCTGGCAAACATGAGCGCCGATGGTTGGGTTAGTGCTGCCCACACGATTATGACAACCGACACTGTTGCCAAGGGGATTACGAGCAAGGTGAAGCTGAATGGCGGCGAGGTCACGATAACTGGCATAACCAAGGGTTCGGGGATGATTTGTCCGGATATGGCGACCCTGCTGTCTTTTGTGGCTACTGATGCCTGCATAAAAAAAGCGTTACTACAGGAAGTGCTTGAAGAAGTGGTAGCGGAAAGTTTCAACAGGACGACTGTAGATGGCGACACCTCGACAAATGATTCATGTATTCTGATTGCAACAGGAAAAAGCAATCATAAAGAAATCACAAATCGGGATAATGAAAATTATGCACTTTTTTACGAGGCATTAAAGAAAGTATTTATTTATCTTGCCCAGGCAATTATTCGCGATGCCGAAGGGGTAACCAAATTTGTGACCATTAATGTTATTAATGCGGCCTCAGATAGTGATGCAACAGAAGCCGCTAAAACAATCGCCCATTCGCCTCTTGTTAAAACAGCCTTGTTTGCCAGCGATCCAAACTGGGGAAGAATTTTAGCAGCCCTGGGACGAGCACATTTATCGGATATGGATATCGAAAAAGTAAATCTCAGCATCAATGGCGTGACAGTATTGAGTATGGGCCAGGTTGATAATGCCTATAGTGAGGAGCAAGGTCAGGCGGTTATGTCGCAACAAGAAATAAATATTGAGGTTGATCTGGCACTTGCTAGTGGCAAAGCCACGGTCTGGACCAGCGATCTTTCCCACGAATATATACGCATAAATGCCGAATACCGAAGCTGAGAATTTGGTTCACGTCGCTGTTGCCATTATTCAGAACAAGTCCGGCCAGGTATTGGTTGCACGACGTGCCGCTGATGCAGACCAGGCTAATTGCTGGGAATACCCTGGCGGTAAGATTGAACCTGGAGAGTCTGTGTTTGATGCCCTGGTCCGTGAGATAAAAGAAGAGCTGGGGCTGGAGATAGGACAAGCTACACCAATTATGCGTGTACCTTACGAATATTCGGATGAGAAATCAGTCTTACTGGATATTTGGCGTGTTGAGGAATACACGGGAAGTCCGGTTGGCAGAGAAGGGCAACCAATCCAATGGTGTGGTATTAACAACCTGGGGGACTTGGCTTTTCCGCGGGCAAATAAAAAAATCACAACCATGCTGCAGTTGCCACCTATATACGGTATTACACCCAGCAAAAAGATCAATGCTAGCGAATTTATACCGAAGCTGGATTTAGCGCTGAATAACGGTCTTGAATTAATTCAGATACGACAACCAGAAATGAGTCAGCCTGAACTGGAAAGTTTTACCGACCAGGTGCTGGCAAGATGTTCAAAATTTAATACCAGGGTTCTGGTAAACACAGATATTGATAACGCACGGCACATGGGCGCTCACGGTGCCCATATAAATTCCAGCATTTTAATGCAGCTACCTGATAAAATATTTGACAAGCAGTTAATGGTTGCTGCTTCTTGCCATAATAAAGAAGAATTATCTAAAGCAGAAAAAATTGGCGTAGATTTTGTCGTTTTATCACCAGTCCAAAAAACAAAAAGCCATCCAGGCGCCATCACACTCGGTTGGAAAAAATTCGGCAAACTAGCCAGAGAGTGTAACCTGCCAGTTTTTGCCCTTGGCGGCATGAGTCAGGAGACCATCAAAGAAGCAAAACTTGCGGGGGCAGTGGGTGTGGCCATGTTAAGCGGTATATGGGGTTGAGCAAACCAGATCTGTATTGAGCAGTCTGTATTATTTATACCGAGACGCTATTTTAGTATATTTCTCGTGCAGTTCCTGAACCTGACTGGCAAGTAAATTTTTATCATAATTATTATTTATAATATCGTCAGCGACTTTCAGTTTTTCCTGGCGCGATGATTGAGACCTGATTATTTTATCAATATCCTGCTCACTCATACCGTTTCTTTCTGTAATACGTTTTATTCTCTCCGATTCATCAGCATCAATTACCAAGACCCTGTCTACGAGATCAAGAAAACCGGCTTCAACCAGCAAGGGTACAACTATAATACAGTAGCTTGTATGTAAACTAGTTACCCCGGTTACGATATTATTACGAACCTCAGGATGAATTATATGCTCAAGTTTTTTTCTATTTTCAATATCTGAAAATATTAGATCACGAAGTTTGTTTCGATTAATGGTTTTATTATCACCAAGGATATTTTCGCCAAATTTGTTCACCACATTTTTATAAACAGCCTGGCCAGGCTCCAGTAATGTATGTGATATTTCATCTGCATCAATCACCGGTATACCATGATGTTCAAATAGCGCGGCAACAGTGGATTTTCCACTGCCGATACCACCCGTGAGTCCGATGCGAAGCATGTGCTTGTCAATTTACCGGAAAATTACTGGAAACCTGAAAATTGCAAGTAAGCTGCAATAATACTGCTTCCCCAGATCATGGCAATCCACCCTGCGATACACAAGTAGGGGCCAAAAGGGATGGGGTGGTCACGGGATTTATTTTTCAGGACTAACAAAGCGCCGCCAAGAATTGCGCCAGCAGCTGAGGATAAAATTATGATTAACGGCAACATTTGCCAGCCAAACCAGGCGCCAAGCATGGACAGTAGTTTAAAATCGCCAAAGCCCATGCCTTCTTTGCCTGTAAGAAGACGGAATAACTGGTAAACAATCCAAAGCAGGAGATAGCCAAAAATTGCACCGAGCACTGCGCTTTGCAAGTCTATACCAAAGAGATTATCCACGAAAATATGCGCGCCAAGTCCCAGCCACAGAAAAGTTAACGTAATATCATCTGGCAACAGGTAATGATCGATGTCTATAAAGGTTAAAGTAATAAGCGCCCAGGTCAAAAGTATTGCAAAAAAAGTTTCGTAAGATAATCCAAACTTCCAGACTGCTAACAGGGAGGTGACTGCGCTTAACAACTCAATTGCCGGGTATCTTAGAGAGATGGGGGTGCCGCAGTCTGAGCATTTTCCCCTTAGCAGCAGGTAGCTGAGGATTGGGATATTTTCGAGTGCGCTAATATTGTGTCCACAATCTGGACAATGGGAACCGGGCACAACAAGGTTAAAACGGGAAACTTCTTCTATGCTCGCCTCATCATCTGCAGCAGACTCTTTAATTTGTTGTTCCCAGTCACGCTTCATCATCAGGGGCAAACGGTGAATGACAACATTGAGAAAGCTACCAACCAATAAACCGAGCAGGAAAATGGTTGTATAAAGCAGCAAGGGCGTATGCTCGAAAATAAGCAGGAGGTCATCCATATGGAAAAAGCAGCCTGTTACCCAAGTTTCGTTTGTTATTTGAGCCTGACAGAGTTTTACGCTTTATTTGGTTTATTAAACTGTCGCAGCCATTTTGAATATTGGCAAGTACATGGCAATCACGAGACCACCAATAAGCACACCTAACACAGCCATGATAATTGGTTCCAGCAACGAACTTAAACCGTCCACGGCATCGTCAACTTCCGATTCATAAAAGTCGGCCACCTTGCCAAGCATGGTGTCAAGCTCACCAGATTCTTCGCCAATAGCTACCATCTGAACAACCATGTTGGGGAAAAGACCAGTCGTGTTCATGGAGCTTTGAAGTTGCATACCCGTGCTCACGTCAGCCTTGATATCCATCGTGCCCTCGTAGTACAGGCGGTTGCCACATGCGCCCGCTACAGAGTCGAGGGCTTCTACTAATGGTACGCCTGCCGCAAACATAGTTGCCAGGGTTCGACAAAAGCGGGCGATGGTTGCCTTTTTGATAATTTGTCCAATAATGGGTGCTTTTAATAATAACTTGTCCGCAGCGTGCTGCATTTTACTTGATCGTTTGTAGGTGTAAGCAAAAACGTAAATTCCACCGCCAATACCGGCAAACATCATCCACCAGGTTTCCTGAAAAAATTCCGAGAGGTCTATTACAAATTGCGTCAGCGCGGGCAAGTCGGCACCAAAGCCCTTAAATAAAGATTCGAATTGAGGAATGACATAAACCAGTAATATGGTGGTAATAACGAAGGCAACGATGACGACTGCAGCCGGGTAAAACAGGGCGGCTTTAATTTTGCTTTTAATGCCTTCAATTTTTTCTTTGTAAACAGCAATTTTGTCAAGGATAGTATCCAGGATACCGGCCTGCTCACCTGCTTGTACCAAATTACAATACAGCGCATCAAATTGAAGCGGGTGCTTGGAGAGTGCCGCTGTTAAATTTGTACCGGATTCGATGTCATTTTTTACAGTATTTATCAGTTCAGCCATGGTTGGGTTTTCATGGCCCTTACCGACGATATCAAACGCCTGGGCAATCGGGATACCGGCAGCTAACATGGTTGCCAGCTGGCGGGTAAAAATTGCGATATCTTTTGCAGTGATTTTTTTCTTAAAAACTAAAAGTGGTTTGGCAGCCTTGCGTACCTTGGTCGGCTTGATTCCCTGGCGACGCAGCGAAGCATTCACATAGGCGACACTTGCTCCCTCGAGCTCGCCCTTCATTTTCTTACCTTTACGGTCAACGCCTTCCCAGGTAAATTTATTCGGTGCCTTTTTTTTTGCTGCTTGTGCCATAGTTTCCCTACTGGTTGGTTACACGTTCGACTTCTTCAAGTGTGGTTACACCGTCCCTGATTTTTTGCAGGCCGGCACTACGTAAGTCAATTACGCCTTCTTTTTTCATTTGTGTTTCGACATCGAGTTCGTTACCGCCTCGCATAATAATTTCACCAATAGCCTCGGAAACAGGCATCACTTCATAGATGCCCACACGTCCCTTATAACCATCATTACATTGACTACAACCGTTAGCTGAAAATATCGTAAGTTTATCTACTTCGTTGGCCCTGAATCCTGCTTTTAGCAGCGCTTCTTTGGGTAGTTTCAGGGATTGTTTGCATGAGCTGCATAAACGCCTCGCCAGGCGTTGCGCGACAATGAGGTTAACAGCCGAGGCAATGTTAAATGGCGGTACACCCATGTTAACCAGGCGAGTCAGGGTCGCAGGTGCACTGTTAGTATGTAAAGTGGAGAGTACCATATGGCCGGTTTGAGCTGCCTTAATCGCAATTTCTGCGGTTTCCAGGTCACGAATTTCGCCTACAAGAATAACGTCAGGATCCTGACGCAAAAAAGCACGGAGCGCAGTGGAAAAATTCATGCCGGCCCTTTCATTTATCTGTACTTGATTAATGCCGGTCATATTGATTTCTACCGGGTCTTCGGCGGTAGAAATATTTCTGTCCTCGGTATTTAATATGTTTACTGCGGTATACAGGGAGACTGTTTTACCACTACCCGTAGGGCCCGTTACCAGTACCATGCCATACGGTCGTTTTACAGCATCAAGAAATAATTTTTTCTGTACATCTTCAAATCCAAGCTTCTCAACACCCAGTGTGGCAGAGGTTGGGTCAAGAATACGTAAAACAATCTTTTCGCCATACATCGTCGGTAATGTGCTGACACGAAAATCAATGGCACGATTTTTTGACAGACGCATTTTTATACGACCATCCTGGGGGACACGTCGTTCAGCGATATCCAGGCGGGATAATATCTTTACGCGGGCCGCGATTCGATTGGCTAGCGCCGGTGGTGGCGTAGCAACCTCTTGCAGGATACCGTCCTGGCGATAGCGCACGCGGTATGTTTTTTCGTAGGGTTCAATATGGATATCTGATGCACCACGGGTTATCCCATCCATTAATACCTTGTTCACAAATTTAACAATTGGCGTGTCATTGATGTCATCCTCTGTCATGCCGCCACTTTTGCCATCGTCTTCATCGGCAAAGTCTAGATCTTCCAGGCCGTCCTCGCCTGTGAGATCACTCAGGGTGGAATCATTGGCATGCAATGCATCTTCAATAATTTTGCCGAGCTTGTCGGCTTCAACCAGGATAGGCTCGCAACCCAAACCGGTATTAAACTTGATTTCATCCAACGCCTGCATATTGGTTGGATCTGAAATTGCGACAAACAAGCGCGCCCCCCTCTTGAACAAGGGCAACACATTATGTCGTTCTACAATTTTGGTATCGATGGCATCAGTGGGGAGTAGATCAAGATCAAAGGCCTCAATTTCCATCAGGGGCAGGCCAAATTCCTGGGATGCAATACGCGCAACAATGGCGCCATTGAGTTTTTTACTACCGACCAGGTGACTGACAAAAGGGGTTTTTTTCTTATGCGCCTCAAGCTGCAAGGCATCCGCTTCATCGGCTGTCAGTAATTTCTCACGTACCAGCCTGAGAGCCAGTCCGCTGAGTGTATTTGCGGTTTTAGGTGTAGCCATAAGCAATTGATTGTCAGGGGATTTTCGGTCTACCCAATGTTAAAAACCTTTTAAAAACCTTATAGAACCATAGTAGTTGAGTTTGTAGTTTAATCCAAATTCTAGAAGATTTATATTCACAGGATGGTCACGAGACAGGCCAAAATATAAAGCGAAATTTACATCAAAAATTAAGACCATTATGACATTTGAGTATTGACTTCCCGGAAAATTCACTTTAGAATCATTCTAAATCCTGATCAATACAGGATATTACTTAATATTCAATAAGTTAACACACTGGAGAAAAAAATGGACCTGAAAGGGAGTAAAACCGAACAAAACTTGAAAGATGCCTTTGCTGGCGAATCCCAGGCTAACCGCAGATACCTGTATTTTGCTGCAAAAGCAGATGTCGAAGGCTATAACGATGTCGCGACCGTCTTTCGTAGCACGGCAGAAGGCGAAACTGGCCATGCCCACGGGCACCTGGAATATCTTGAGGAAACAGGTGATCCAGCAACGGGCATGCCGATTGGCAGTACCTCCGACAACTTAAAAGCGTCTGTGGCAGGCGAAACCCATGAATACACAGATATGTATCCGGGTATGGCCAAATCTGCCCGGGACGAAAGTTTTGACGAAATCGCTGACTGGTTTGAGACCCTGGCCAAGGCCGAACGATCTCATGCAAATCGATTCCAGAAAGCACTGGACAACCTGGACGACTAAGTCAAAGTACCGGCAAGTCAGGAAGCAGGCCGGGTAGTTGTCCGGCCTGTTTTTTTTGTTTAAAACATATACAGAGGCTTAGTAATGTCAACAAGTAACCGTGAAGGATCTCTGGAAGCGCCAACCCGGCATGCGCTCAACTGGCGGGATGCCGAATTTTATAATGAAGCTTCCCTTTTCCAGGAACTGGAACGGGTGTTCGATATTTGTCATGGCTGTCGCCGTTGTGTCAGTTTATGTCATTCTTTCCCGACATTATTCGACCTTGTTGATGACTCCAAAACCATGGAAGTAGACGGGGTGGCCAAAGCTGATTACTGGCAAGTGGTTGACCACTGTTATTTGTGCGATTTGTGTTTTTTAACCAAATGCCCCTATGTCCCGCCTCATGAATGGAATCTGGACTTCCCTCACGTCATGTTACGTGCCAAGGCAATTAAATATAAACAGGGTAAAATAAGTATCCGCGATAAAATTCTCAGCAGTACTGATGCTGTCGGCAAACTGGCAGGCATACCAGTCGTGGTGCAGACAGTTAACGCGGTCAATCAGAATAAACTTGGTCGTAAGTTACTGGAAAAAACATTGGGCGTGCATGCCGACGCGATCCTGCCAAAATACCACAGCAAAACCTTGCGCAAGAAACTAAAGAACCACAGGTCAGAATTAGTGGCCGACCCGACCGGTAAAACACAAGGAAAAGTTGCCCTGTTCGCTACTTGTTATGGTAATTATAACGAACCCCATCTGGGTGAGGATCTGGTGGCGGTGTTTGAGCACAACGGCATTCCCGTTGCCCTGGCAAATAAAGAAACCTGTTGTGGCATGCCCAAACTTGAGCTCGGCGATCTGGAAGCCGTTGAAAAAGCCAAAAATATAAACATTCCCGAACTTGTCCGGCTGGTCGACGAAGGTTGGGACATTATTGCACCGGTCCCTTCATGCGCCTTGATGTTCAAGCAGGAATTACCGTTGATGTTCCCGGACGATGGTGATGTTCAGAAGGTTGCTGCTGCTATATTTGATCCATTCCAGTATTTAGCTTTGCGCCACAAGGCCGGTAAGCTCAACACTGAGTTCCCAAATTCCCTGGGTAAAGTCGCCTACCATGTGGCATGTCATCAGCGGGTCCAGAAAATTGGTCTCAAGACGCGGGACATTTTAGCTCTGATTCCCGACACCGAAATAGAGGTGATTGAACGTTGTTCTGGCCATGACGGCACTTATGCGGTGAAGACCGAGTTTCATAAAATATCAATGAAAATCGCCCGTCCCGTGGTCAATAAGGTGAAAAAATTCGAACCCGATCATTATGGCAGTGATTGCCCCATGGCGGGCCATCAAATTGAAAATGGTCTTGCAAATGGTAAAAAAACTGAACACCCAATCAGCCTGGTACGCCAAGCCTACGGTATTTAAATTAAGGGATAGTGATATGAGTAAAAAATTAACACATGATGATTTAATGAGTCTTGAAGACTATGCCAAGGCGCGCGACAATTTTCGTGCAGAGGTTATAATGCACAAAAAAAATCGCCAGGTAAGGCTGGGCGATAATGCGACGTTGTATTTTGAAGACAGGCTTACCATGCAATACCAGATCCAGGAAATGTTGCGTATTGAAAAAATTTTTGAGGCCGACGCGATCCAGGAAGAGCTGGACGCCTATAACCCGCTTGTTCCCGATGGCGATAATCTGAAGGCCACTTTTATGATTGAGTATTCGGAAGTAGCAGGCCGCAAAGAGGCGCTGGCCATGCTGGTGGGCATTGAGGACAAGGTTTGGGTAAGCGCTGAAGGTTGTGGCAAGGTATACGCCATTGCTGATGAGGATATGGACAGAGAGACGGAAGAAAAAACCTCGGCCGTACATTTCATGCGCTTTCAGTTAACGGATGAAGTCATTAACGCCATCAATAATGGCGCCATGATTGCTATGGGCATTGATCATGATAATTATTATGTTGAACTAAAGGCAATCCCGGCAGCCACAAGAGAGGCATTGGCAGGCGACCTGAATTAAGACGGCTTAATTAAACTGCGGCCTGGTTATTTTGCCCTGGCATTAACAACCCTTTTTTTTGCAGTTTTCTCCTGCCAGGGGTAGTTTTTGCTATCAAACTGACCGAGCAAGAGCATTAGCTCCTGGGTATTGCTGAATGAATTCTG
>VAPH01018584.1_pt1 | contig 10352 bp, 10 predicted proteins | sample 3393861 | NCBI WGS metagenome assembly VAPH01 (sample SAMN08290439, study PRJNA428436) | hydrothermal vent metagenome | isolation source: Deep-sea hydrothermal vent chimney | place: Atlantic Ocean: South-mid Altantic Ridge | reverse complement strand
TGCTAAGCGTTGCCTTGTCCACCAGAAGTTCTTCCTTGCGGGTGCCCGATTTGGTGATGTCGATGCTCGGCCAGACCCGCTTGTCGGAAAGCTTGCGGTCGAGAATAATTTCCGAATTGCCGGTGCCCTTGAATTCCTCGAAAATCACCTCGTCCATGCGCGATCCGGTATCGATCAGGGCGGTTGAAATGATGGTCAGCGACCCGCCTTCCTCGATATTGCGCGCCGCGCCGAAGAAACGCTTCGGACGTTGCAGGGCGTTGGCGTCGACGCCGCCGGTCAGCACCTTGCCCGATGAAGGCACTACCGTGTTATAGGCGCGGGCCAACCGGGTGATGGAATCCAGCAAAATCACTACGTCTATTTTGTGTTCGACCAGGCGTTTCGCCTTTTCGATGACCATTTCGGCTACCTGAACGTGACGAACGGCGGGCTCGTCAAAGGTTGAGCTGATGACTTCACCCTTGACCGACCGGGCCATGTCGGTGACTTCCTCCGGCCGTTCGTCGATCAGCAAAACTATCAGATAAGCTTCCGGATGGTTGGCGGCGATGGAATGCGCCATGTTTTGCAGCATTACCGTTTTGCCGGTACGCGGCGGGGCGACTATCAGCGCCCGCTGTCCCTTGCCGACGGGCGCGACGAGGTCAATCACCCGGGACGTGAAGTCCTTGAGTTTGGGGGTTTCCATTTCCATCTTGAAGCGTTCGTCGGGATAGAGCGGCGTCAAGTTGTCGAAGTTGATCCGGTGGCGAACGTTCTCGGGATCGCCGAAATTGATCTCATTGACCTTGAGCAACGCGAAATATCGCTCTCCGTCCTTGGGCGAGCGGATTTCTCCTTCCACCGTATCGCCGGTGCGCAAGGAAAAGCGTCTGACCTGGCTGGGTGAAATGTAGATGTCGTCGGGGCCGGGCAGGTAATTGGCTTCCGGCGAACGAAGAAAGCCAAAACCGTCCTGGAGAACTTCCAATACTCCGTCGCCATAAATGGCGATGCCGTTCTCGGCCAGTTTTTTCAGGATGGCGAACATGATGTCCTGCTTCCTGAGCGAACTGGCGTTTTCGATCTTCAATTCTTCGGCGTAGGACAGAAGATCGGGAGGGGATTTGGCTTTGAGTTCTTTAAGATTCATCGGCGTTAATGCCTGTCTGGACGGGGTTGAGTGGGGAAATACGATAGCCGGAACGAAAGCGGAGACCTGCCGGTTTGTAAGTTACTTCAAGGGGATGCGCGATGGAGAGCCGCAATGATCAGAACGGCCGGCAAGGGAGGGATGGAAAACAACTCCTGAGAAGCCGAAGATTTAACTAATGCCCCGGCTTAAGTCAATGAACTTCTTTGGGGCTTCCCTGGCGCTGTCGGCGCCGTTCTTAAGCTAAGCCTAAAAAGGCTTAACCACGGCCAAAATAACAATGACGATCATTAACAAAGTCGGCGCCTCGTTCATAAGGCGGAAAAATTTTTCCGTCTTCCGGTTGCGGTCCAGGGCGAAGGCGCGCCGCCAGCTTCCCATCGCAATGTGCAGCGCCAACAGCCCCGCGACGGCTAAAAGCTTTAGCTGCAACCAGGCCTCTTGCCGGCCGTCGGCGCCCAGGTTGATCATTAAAAGCCCGCCGAAGACCAAAGACGCAACCATCGCCGGATTCATGATCGCGCGGTACAAGCGGCGCTCCATGACCTTGAAAGTCTCGGAAGCCTCCGAGCCCGGTTTCACTTGACAGTGATAAACGAAAAGCCGCGGCAGATAGAGCAGTCCCGCCATCCAGGCAATTACGCTGATTATGTGAAGCGCCTTGATCCAGAGATAAGCGTTTACCGATAACTCTCCCATGTTCGGGCTCCCCTACCGCGCCTTGCGGAAACAGCCGGCGAAGTTCGGCGGGCAATTTCTTTTATTCGGATTTTGCCGCAAGGCCTCAAAAACCAGTTCCGCCAAGCCGCCGATGAAATCCGCCGCCACGCCGACAGTCGCTATCCGGATGTACCCAGGCACTCCCCACCGCATCGCCATGCGGCGATATTCAATATCCAGCTCGACCAGGGTTTCGGAATGTTCCGAGACGAAGGCGATGGGGGCAACTACCACCGGAACTTTATCCACGGCGGCGCGTTTTAGTTCGTCGTCGAGGCCAGGTCCTATCCATTCCAGTGGCCCGACCCGGCTTTGGTAACAAATCGCCCAATCGAGTCCTGAAAGACCGAGCGCCTCGATTATCGCGGCGGCCGTTTTTTTCACCTGCCAGATGTAAGGATCACCCTGCTCGATAATCTTTTTAGGCAAGCCATGAGCGGAAAAAAGAAGCCGGGGGGGGCGACCGGGCGAATTTCCGGCTTTTGCCAGACCGTCCCGGATCAGTTTTACTTGAGCGCGAATTAGACCTTGTTGGGTCGGGTAGCAGCAAATCTCGGAAACCGGCGCGGTCAACCCGGCGGCCCCGGCGGCGCGTCGCCAATCGTTTACCGACGATGCCGTGGTGGTGGTCGAAAACTGAGGGTAGAGCGGCAGCAAAAGCACCCGGCCTGGGTCATAATCCTTAACCGCCCGCGCCGTCTCGTTGCTCATTGGACGCCAATAGCGCATGGCGATAAATACTTTTATTTCCCGGTCGGTCGGCCGAGCGGCTTTTAATGTTTTCTCCAGGGCCGCCGCTTGTTTTTCGGTTAATTCCAAAAGCGGCGATGCACCGCCGATCTCGGCATAGATGGCGCGGGCTACCGGGGCGCGACGCCAAGCGATAAAGGCCGCCAGCGGAGCGCGTAAAAAACTCGGCAGGTTGATGATGGCCGGATCAAAAAAAAGATTAAATAAAAACGGCCGCACCGCCGCCAGGCAATCCGGCCCACCGAGGTTGAACAGCTCCACGGCAATTCTGCCACTTTTATTCCCTTCCATAATTTCAGGTCCCATTTTAATCTTTAACTATGGCCAATCCCTGATTATGGCGGCGAGGCGGGCGACATTTTCCGGTGGTGTATCCGGCAGTATCCCGTGGCCAAGATTAAAGATAAACGGCCCGTCGGCAAGACGGCCTAGAATACGTTTCGCCGCCTCTTCCATGGCAATACCGCCGGCGGTTAATACCTGATTATCCAGATTACCCTGAATTGTACACCGGCCTTGCAGTATCGATGCCGCCCAGTCGAGGGGCACGCCGGAATCGATACTTATTCCGTCAACGCCGGTCTCTTGAACGAAAGGCTCATAAAGAGCGCCGGCGGCGCGGGGAAATCCGATGACCGGAATTTCCGGATAGGTTCCCTTGATTTTATTTACAATCGCCTTGGTGGGCGTGATTCCCCAGCGGTGAAACTGGCTTTCCGGCAACAGACCGGCCCAGCTATCGAAAAGTTGCACCGCCTCGGCGCCGTTTTTAATCTGCTCTATCAGATAGGCCGCGGTAGTGGATACCAAAAGATCGATCAGTCGGGTGAAACCTTCTTCGTCTTCATAAGCCCAACGCCTGGCCCGGCCGCCGTCCGTGCCGCCGTGGCCTTCCACCATGTAGATGGCGACGGTCCAGGGCGCGCCGGCAAAACCGATCATCGAGACATCTTCCGGCAGGGCGGCCTTTACACCCCTTAAAGTTTCAAAAACCGGCGATAGATTTTCAAGAAAGTTATCGTCGCTTAATTTGTCTATATCTTCGATGCAATCGATTGATCTTAAGACAGGTCCCCTTCCTTCCTCGAAAGCGACATCGCAACCAAGCGCGTCCGGCAAGACCAGAATATCGCTAAACAAGATCGCCGCGTCCATGCCGTATCTTCGGATCGGTTGCAAGGTTGCTTCGATAGCCAGTTCCGGCGTGTAACAAAAATCGAGAAAGTTTTTAGCTTTTTTGCGTATCTCCATATATTCCGGCAGATAACGTCCAGCTTGGCGCATAAACCAGAAAGGCGGTTTGGCGCATGTTTCGCCTTTCAAGGCTTTAAGGAAGGTTTTTGTCACGTCTTGGCTATTTTGGTTTTTTGGGGTCGGGAAGATTTTATCCCTGATCTGTTCGCTCTCTACTTAAATTATAATATATATATAAAAAGGATGATGTGGTTGTTGTGAGGTGAATTCCGGGGATTATTAATTATCAACAGAAATATCCCGGCGGCCTTTGCAAAATTTATTTTTTCCATGGCAGTGGCGTAACTATCGGTAAAAGAGACGAATATGAAAATTTTTATCGGGATTCCGGCTTGTTTTTTAAAATTCGCTCATCAAACCGATACGGGATAAATAACGTAAAAAAACATTGGGCCTGTGGAAAGAAGAGATTTTCAAGCGGCCTGTATAATATTGTACACTAAAGATAAGCGAAGGAGGGAAATGGGATCAAACCGGATAAAAACTCTTTATTTTAGAAAAGGCCGGATTGCCCACATTCCTTCCCCAAGATATTAAGCGGCAACATCCGCCGTTAAGAGGAAGCCGAAACCGATTGAAACAAGAATAATCCAAAGGGGGAAATATCGTGGCATGAAGATTTTTCATGTTCATCTTGTTTCAGATTCCACCGGCGAAACCGTTTCCATGGTTGCCCGCGCCTGTCTGGTGCAGTTCAAGGACACCGAACCCATTGAACATATATGGAGCATGATCCGTACTCCGGCACAGATAAAAAAAGTTTTAAAAAACGTCAAGGCCAACCCAGGCATTGTTCTTTATACCCTGGTCGACAACAATACCCGCCGGGGGTTGGAAGAAGGCTGCCGCGAGATCAAGGTTCCATGCATCGCCCTGTTGGATCCTACCGTCGAAGCCATCGGGGCTTATATAGGCGCCGAAATTCATGCCGAACCGGGTCGCCAGCACACCATGAACGCCGAATATTTCAACCGCATCGAAGCCATGCATTTTGTCCTCGCTTATGATGACGGCCAATTGACCCGCGGTCTGGACAAAGCTGAAATTATAGTTGTCGGTGTATCCCGCACCTCCAAGACGCCGACCTGTCTTTATCTGGCCAACCGGGGGATCAAGGCGGCCAACATGCCCGTCGTTCCGGGCGCGCCGCTACCCGTGGAGCTGGCTTCGGTAAAAAAAGCTTTCGTCGTCGGCCTGACCTGCAATCCGAAACAATTGGTTTATATTCGTCGTAACAGATTGAAATCACTCAACCGAGACGAACAATCCGATTACATAGACCAAAGCATGGTCGCCGACGAAGTCAAGGAAGCCAAACGTATTTTCAAAGAACACGGCTGGCCGGTCATTGATGTTACCCGGAAATCAATAGAGGAAGTGGCGGCCAATATAATGAGCCTCTATCAGCGCCGGCGGGAAATCCGGACCGGAAAAACATGACCGCCAAAAATGAGCCCGCCCGAGCCGCTGTTCTCGGCTGGCCCGCCTCTCACAGCCTGTCCCCCCGGCTGCATGGCTATTGGCTCGGGGAGTTGGGCATTAACGGCATTTACCGGGCCGTTAGCGTGGAGCCGGAAAAATTCGTTGATAAACTTCGTATGTTGACCGCGGAAGGCTACAAAGGCTTCAACATAACCTTGCCCCACAAACAGATGGCGCTAGCCGCGGTCGAGGAGGCGGACACGGAAGCCAGGCGCATCGGCGCGGTCAATACCATCGTCGTTGACCGGGACGGCCGGCTTCTCGGCTCCAACACCGATGGCTATGGATTTATCGAAAATCTCAAGACCAATCCGGCGGGATTAAATATTGAGACGATCATTTCCGGTGGCCCGGCAGTGGTGCTCGGAGCCGGAGGGGCGGCCCGCTCGGTGGTGGCGGCGTTGGATAACGCCGGGGCTCCCGAGATCAGGTTAGTCAACCGAACGGTGGAAAAAGCCCAGGCTCTGGTCCGTGACATAAGCCGCGAAAAAGGCGCCGCCATCGCTGTTTTTTCCTGGCCGGAACGACAAGTGGCGCTTACCGACGCCGCCCTTCTGGTCAACGCCACGGCGCTGGGCATGACCGGCAAACCCGCCCTCGAAATCGTCCTCGACAATCTGCCTCTGGACGCCTTGGTCACGGACATCGTCTATACCCCCCTCGTTACGCCGCTTTTGGCGGCGGCGGCGGGGCGGGGGAATCCAACGGTGGATGGTCTCGGCATGCTGCTTCATCAAGCTCGGCCGGGATTTAACGCCTGGTTCGGGACTTGGCCGGAAATTACTCCCAGGTTACGTGAGAATATTTTGGCCGGCATCGCGGCGCGGGAATAAAGGCGGTGTTGATTCTAGGCCTGACCGGCTCTATCGGCATGGGAAAAAGCTGGGCGGGGTGCGCCTTCCGGTTTTTAGGCGTGCCGGTCTTCGACGCCGACGAGGTGGTTCACGGCCTGACCGGAAAAAATGGTCCGGCCCTGGGCGTTATTGATGACGCCTTTCCAGGAACGGTTGTAAATGGCCGCCTCGACCGCCAAGCCCTCGCCGCCCTGGTTTTCGGTCCCGGCGGCGAGACGCGGGCACTGGCCAGGCTTGAGGCTATAATTCATCCCATGGTTCGGCTCGGCGAACGAGAATTTGTCGATTTGCACGCCCGCCGCCGCGAGCGCTTGGTAGTCCTCGCCGTGCCGCTTCTATTTGAAGCCGGTGACGATGCCTTTTGTGATTTCACGGCAGTAGTCAGCGCCCCGGCTTTTTTACAAAAACAACGGGTTCTCATGCGACCCGGCATGACGACGGAACGTTTTGAACACATTGTCTCTCGCCAACTGGCGGATGGGGAAAAACGCCGCCGGGCGGATTTCATCATTCCGACCGGACTGGACCGCGGGTTCAGCTTGCGCGCTGTTCGCGACATCGTCACAGTGATGTGCCCTCCGGTGAATAAAATCTAGGGAAAAACCATGCGGGAAGTAGTTCTCGATACGGAAACCACGGGACTCGCCCCGGACGCCGGCGACCGGGTCGTCGAAATAGGCTGTCTGGAATTGATCAACCGGGTGGCGACGGGCGAAATCTTTCAATGCTACATCAATCCCCAGCGGGACATGCCGGCGGCGGCGGAAGCCGTTCACGGCCTGAGCGCGGAATTTCTTTCCAAACATAAAATCTTCGCCCAAATCGCCGACTCTTTTCTTGATTTTATCGGTTCCTCGCCCCTGGTTATTCACAATGCCGCTTTCGACCTGGGCTTTCTCAATGCCGAACTGGCGCGTCTTAACCGCGCCCCCCTCGACGGGACCAGGGTAGTGGATACGCTCACCATGGCGCGCGGCAAATTTCCCGGCGCCCAAGCCGGCCTGGATGCGCTTTGCCGGCGGTTTGGGATCGACAATTCCGACCGCGACCTGCACGGCGCCCTGAAAGACGCCCGCCTGTTGGCGGATGTTTATCTGGAACTGACCGGCGGCCGCCAACCGGGGTTTGGCCTGAATCCCGGTATGAACACGGACTTAGCGTCGGCGGCGGCGGCGGATGGTGATCGCCCCGTCGCCCTGAAAGACGCCGCCACTGTTCGGTCTGTCCGGCCGCCCCGCCCCTTCCGGCCCAGCGCCGAAGAAGAGGCCACCCATGCCGCTTTTCTGGACGGCCTGACTCGGCCCATCTGGCGCGGCTGATATGAGGGCGCGCGTGCCCGAGGACGCCACGATCTACGCCGTCGGCGATATCCACGGGCGGATCGATCTTCTAGATGCGCTGCTCGAAAAAATCGCCGGTGACACACGAAACGATGGATTTCAACGCCGGGTGCTGATTTTTCTAGGCGATTACGTGGACCGGGGCGGTGGCGCTTTTCAGGTCATCGGGCGATTGTCGGCGTTGACGGAAACAAGCGGCTTTAAAATTTTCCGGCAATTCGACACACATTTTCTTAAAGGCAACCATGAATATTCCCTGATCGATTTTCTCGATGCCGGCGATTACGCTAATTTTTGGCTGGATAACGGCGGCCGTGAAACCCTGATAAGTTACGGCATCGACGCCTCAAATATTTTCGCCGGCGGCAATTTAGAACAGCTACGGCGTGATTTTCGGGCCGCCCTGCCGGACCATCATCTTGAATTCCTCCGCGCCCTCGATTACCGCCATGTGGAAGGAGATTATTTTTTTGTCCATGCCGGAGTCCGCCCCGACGTTGCGCTCGACGCCCAAGATCCCTTCGACATGATGTGGATCCGCCATGAATTTCTTTCTTCTCAAGCCGACTTCGGAAAAATAATCGTCCACGGCCATTCACCAAATTTCGAGCCGGCAATCAAAAGCAACCGCATCGGCATCGACACCGGGGCCTATTATTCGGGCCGCTTGACAGCGCTGGTTCTACAAGGGACCGGGCGGCGCTTCCTTCATACATGATTCCCGCCGGGCTTTTGTTCAGTCCCGGGGCTAGCCGTAAAAATTCTTTATTTTCAAGTTCTTTCGGTGTTAAATTCGCTCCGAATAGGAGCCTCATGGGCAAGACGAAACGGATACTGGTCACCGGCGGCGCGGGGTTTTTGGGTTCGCACCTTTGCGATGCCCTGGTCGGGCGCGGCTACGACATACTCTGCGTCGATAATTTTTATACCGGCGACCGGGACAACATCCTGCATCTTCTGGACAAGCCCCGCTTCGAATTTATGCGCCACGACATCACCTTTCCCCTGTATGTGGAAGTGGACGAAATCTACAATCTGGCCTGCCCGGCCTCGCCCATTCACTATCAGACCGATCCGGTGCAAACCACCAAGACCTGCGTTCATGGCGCCATCAATATTCTCGGTCTGGCTAAACGCCTAAACGCCACGGTGCTGCAAGCGTCCACTTCTGAAGTTTACGGCGACCCGGAAACGCACCCGCAGCGGGAAGATTATGTCGGTCACGTCAACCCCATAGGCCCCCGGGCCTGCTATGACGAAGGCAAGCGCTGCGCCGAGACGCTTTTTTTCGACTACCAACGCGAGCACGATCTTAACATCCGCATCGCCCGGATTTTCAACACTTACGGCCCCAGGATGCACCCCGACGACGGCCGGGTGGTTTCCAATTTCATCGTTCAGGCCCTGAAGGGCGAGCCGATTATGCTTTACGGTGGCGGCTCGCAGACCCGGTCATTTTGCTATGTGGACGATTTAATCGACGGCATGATCCGCTTGATGGAAGCCGCCGACGATGTCACCGGGCCGGTTAATTTGGGCAACCCGTCGGAATTTACCATCCGGGCGCTGGCCGAAAAGGTGATCGCCATGACCGGCGCCAAATCGCCGCTCGAAGACCATCCCCTACCGGCGGACGATCCGGCTAGGCGCTGCCCGGACATCACGCTGGCCCAAAGCACCCTCGGCTGGACGCCCAAGGTGGCCCTGGAAGACGGCCTGCAAAAAACGATCGCTTATTTCAGAAGTGTGCTGAAAACCTAAACGCCGCTTATTTATAGGCCTGACCGGCGATTTCAAGCATCTGTTCCGCGCCGCTCAATTCAAGCGGGGTCATGGCCCGGCAAAGCTCCCGGGAACAGGCCTCGGCGCAGGGCAGATGGCGGTTTGCCGATAAACATTGAATCAGGGGCATCAACCGATAGAGCCCGTCATCGGTTTTACTTTCTTCTTTTTTCAGCAAACCGGAAAACATGATATCGCGAGCCCCGATCATGCGCCGGCGGCATGAAGGCTGCATCAGGTGTTCGTTATAAGGATTCCCAAGACGAGGATTATGAAGCGAAAATTGCTGACGATTAAAGGGCAACATGGCCTAACTCCCTAGGTTGCCCCCCCGCTTCCGATGATATATATGGCTCGGTTAAATGCAACCGCTCTATCCATTAAATTCAACCATTTTATCCACAGAAAAATAACATTGTATTGGCCTTATGGTCGGGCAGCCGAAAGCCCGTCTTTCCACTGCGCCCGGTAGACCATCTTCGCCCAGCCGCGAAAGCCCCGCTCGGCGGTCTCGCCGTCGCCGCCCAGTATCCATTCGCGCACCGGCACCTGAAAGCCGGTTTTGGGCCGGTTGAGAACGCCGCTGGGAAGGGGGCTGGCCGGTGTCGCGGCCATTGCTGATTTTGACGGCCCGGCGCCCTTGGCGATTGCCGGGGCCAGCCGGCGAAAAAGATGTTCGTCGACCAGGGGAACGCGAATTTCCAGACCGTGCGCCATTCCCGCCCAGTCGGAATCCCGCAACAACTGATTTTGCATGTACCAGGAAATTTCCAGGGCTGACATTTTGGCTGCCGGCGTTGCTAGTGGCCCGGCGGTCCGCTCAAGCCGGATTAGTGGTTGCAGGGCTTCCAGGCCGTCGGCGGCCATTTCGGGCCCGAGCAGACCGGCCAGCTCCCAGGGCATGAAAATCCCCCGGCGCAGCAGGTAAGCACCCCCCCAGCCGCCGCCCAGTTCCAGCAGCCCGGCCAATTTGGGCGACAGCGCTTTCGCAACGCCGGGCAGACGGAACAGCGGCGCGCTAATCAGCCTCACCCC
>VAPH01018784.1_pt1 | contig 10353 bp, 7 predicted proteins | sample 3393861 | NCBI WGS metagenome assembly VAPH01 (sample SAMN08290439, study PRJNA428436) | hydrothermal vent metagenome | isolation source: Deep-sea hydrothermal vent chimney | place: Atlantic Ocean: South-mid Altantic Ridge | reverse complement strand
TATGTCAGGCAGTGATCCAGGTGATTTAGCGCTGGCTCTGGGCGGGTAAAATCGATTAATACATCAAAAGAATCCGGATCAGATACCCTGTCAATCAGTATCCCCAGCGGTTCAATGCCCGCTACATCACCACTATCACGTCCAATTGCTTTACTGTCAGGGTGTTCGGATGCAGCTCCGGTCTCTACTCCATTGGTAGACTGGCAGGTTCTTACTAACTCCTGCCCCATACGACCCGCCGCACCGGGTATTGCTATTCTTACCATTTCTATAATTTCCAGATGAATGATTAGTGGTTTTCGCGTAATGCCAGTGTATCGAGTAGATATTGTTGAGAGGAGAATTCTTCTTCACCCTCAGCGGGTTCGACACGACTATAACTACCATCGTCATGCAGTTGCCAGGCATTTATATTATCTTTTAGATAGACCTCTAGTCCATGCCTGAAGACAAGGGTTCTCAGATCTTCATCTTCAATAGGTGTACATGTTTCAACACGTCGAAAGAAATTCCTGTCCAGCCAGTCTGCACTGGAGATATATAATTCTCTGTTGCCCGCATTCTCAAAGCAGAAGATGCGATGATGCTCCAGAAAACGTCCAATAATAGAGCGCACCCTGATATTTTCTGACAGGCCTTTTATCCCGGGTCGTAGGCCGCAAATGCCACGAACAATCAGATCAATACTGACACCCGCCATTGAGGCTTCATAAAGCGCCTTCATGACATTGATTTCCTGTAGTGAATTCATCTTGGCAATGATCGCTGCCGGTTTTCCCTGCCTGGCATTTTCAGCTTCACGATTTATTTTAGCAATGATATTTTCATGCAGGGTAAATGGAGCCTGCAGTATTTTGTTCAATCCCGAAAATTTACCCAGGCCCGTTAGCTGGAGAAAAATCCTCTGGACATCCGCTGCGATGTCCTGGTTAGCACTGAGTACACCAATGTCTGTGTAGGTGCGGGCAGTACCGGCATGGTAATTTCCTGTGCCTACGTGGGTATAATTCCGCAGTCCATCTTCTTCCTTGCGTACCACCAGTATCATTTTGGCATGTGTTTTATGCCCTACTACACCGTAAACTACCTGCACCCCGGCACGTAACATCCTGTTGGCGACCTTGATGTTGGCATCTTCGTCAAAACGTGCCTTCAGTTCGACTACTGCTGTAACGTCTTTTCCTGCCAGAGCGGCATTGATCAAGGCCTGAACAATTTCTGAATTCAGATCAGTGCGGTACAGAGTCTGTTTAATTGACAGGACCTTAGAGTCTTTTGACGCCTCGCGCACAAAGTCGATAACCGGGACAAAACTCTGATATGGATGATGCAACAAAATATCTTTCTTTCTGATGGTATCAAAAATACTCAGCTTGCTTCGTGTTTTTTTGTTCGGCTTGAGAACACGAAAAAATGAATCTGACGCAGGCGACTCAAACACATTTCCCGGTGTAAAATTTCGATACTTAAGTTCTGGTCTATCGATCATAGCCGGCACTGAAATTAACCGATTAAGGTTTACTGGACCATTTACCCGGTACAGATCATCATCATTGAGTAAGAACTTTTCCTGCAATAACTTCACCAGTTCATCTGAACAGTTATCAGCCACCTCCAAACGCACACTATCACCAAAATTCCGGGTTGGCAGCTCACCTTCCAGTGCGTCCATCAGATCATTTGATTCTTCCTCATCCACAAACAGGTTGCTGTTACGAGTGACTCGAAACTGGTAACAACCGGTAACTTCCATACCAGGAAACAGAGCATCAACATGCTTGTGCAATATTGATGACAGAAATACCAGATCTGTCTCGCTGCTGGCGACTTCAGCAGGAAAATGTATGACTCGGGGCAGAGATCTCGGCGCAGTCACTATCGCATGATCAGTATCACGACCGAAAGCATCAAGCCCTTCCAGTGAGACGATAAAATTCAGACTTTTATTGATAACAGGCGGAAAGGGATGTGACGGATCTAGACCTACCGGACTAAGCACGGGAAATATTTCGTTAGTGAAAAACTCCTTCACCCATTTTTGTTGAGCATCCGTCCAGTGATTTCTGCGAATAAAATTAATACCTTCTTTAGACAGTGCCGGTACCAATTCTTTATTCAATACACAGTACTGCTTTTCGACCAGCTGATGTGCTTCTTCGGTAATCTGTTGCAGAGCCTCCTTTGGCAACAAACCATCAGCGCCAGCAGTGGTAATTCCGTGCTTTGAGAATTCTTTTAAGCGCGCAACTCTTACCTCGAAAAACTCATCCAGGTTGCTACAGGAGATACAGAGGAACTTAAGCCGCTCAAGTAGAGGCGTCTCAGTGTTCCGTGCCTGCTCAAGAACACGCTGATTGAACTTCAGTAGACTGAGTTCGCGATTTATATAGTATTTTGGATCGTTTATATCCATTAGAGTGCAGAATATACAGTTACTTAGCAGTGAATAGTATCACAGGGGTTTAGAATCCATTATGAATCTTTGTGATCCTCTTTTTTCTCATCGGAGAACTGTTTTAGTGAAGCGCATACCTGTGCGTTAAAGCTACCTGCAGGAAACTCATGCATCTCGTTTTCTATACCTGCTTGCATGCCGGTAAAAAGCTCTATTAGTTCATCGAGGGTGGACACGGCATAAATACTGAATCGCCCACTGGCAACATCGACCACCAGTTCATCATGCAGCATCAGATCCCTCATATTACCTGCGGGTATAACAACACCCGCTCCACGTACATCGCCGTGCAGTTGGATCAGTCGGTAGTAACCTTCAATTTTATTATTTATATCACCGACACAGAGAATTTGGCCACGTTGGTCGATAGAACCCGTAATCGCGAGATCCTGCTTAATTGGAATCTCAGCAACGGCCGATAATATAGCCATCATTTCCGCTGCGGAGGCGCTATCACCATCCACATCTGAGTATGATTGTTCGAACACCAGTGTTGCGATAAGCGACAATGGACTGTGCCGACTATAACGTGAAGCAAGTAAGCTGGTCAGAATCATTACGCCTTTACTGTGTATCGAGCCACCAAGATTTACCTCTCGCTCAATATCCACCACTGCACCTTCACCAGCGCGTACGGTAGCAGTAATCCTCGAAGGCTCAAGGTATGACTGAACCCCGGTGCCAACGATGGTGAGTCCATTGATCTGGCCAATCACTTTGCCAGTCAACTCCACTCTGGTTTCATCGACGATAATCGCCTGCAATGCGTCTCGCCTATCGACGATAAGCCTGTCTCTATCCCGTGCTATTACGCTTTTAATCTGCCGTCGACTTATGATTTCATTGCCAGCCTGATTCGCCGCCATACTCGCTTCACGCAAATATTTTGACAACACGGCACGGTTTAACGTTAATCTGTGCTGGCAATCTGTCAGCCTGGCGGAAGCATCTATCATTGTAGCCATCGCCTTTGCATCGAGTGGCAGGCACCCATGTTTTTGCACCAGGCCGGAAATTAACCTCGCAGCCGTGATGACAGTTTCATCTGAGCGTTCCATCTCAGATTCAAATTCTACAACACTGGAAAAGATATTCTCGATCTCTGGATCGGCATCATTAAGTGCATCTAGAGTTGAACTGTCGCAAAGCAAAATCACCTTGCATGTTAAGCGAACCACACCACTAAGATTAAGATTTCGCCCTTGAGAACCGGCTTGCGCTGTTTTCGTCGATGGAATTGCACTAAGTGGAATCAATCCGGTTTTTAGAATTCCCCGCAGTAATTGCCAGTGGGACTTGTTTGATGCCAGCCTGCTGCCGTCGATGATCAAAAATCCCGCACTTGCCTGAATTAAGGTACCGCAATGCATTGTCATGCGGCCGCTCTCCGAATCGACGACAGCCGTACCCAATAAGGAAGATGGATCTGGTAATGGATCCATTAGACAAATTCTATTCTGCTGTTGATTGCTATGCAGCAAGACCGGCAACATGCCCTGTAATTCTATAATTTGAACATTAGTTATTTTATTCTCAAGCTGTACTTCATCTAAAACCAGTGCAGTTACATCATCCAGCCACTGCAGGTAATTCGACAACAATGGGCGTCCGGCATATTTCTCTAATAAGGTTTTTAGTTCCAGTGCTCGAGATTCTGGCTTAGCTTCTATAGCGGCTTTAATTATACTTCGACATGCAGTTATAAAATAATGCGCACCACCTGGCTTGAGTTGAGTTTCTTCATAGGCACCGTAACGACCACGTACGGGTAGTAATACACGATCTACATTGACCTGGCTCGATGATTCAAGCTCTTTTACAACGGTATAGATACATTCAAGTCGAGCAGTACCTTCTTTACCCACTACGATAATGTGAAAGCCCTGTCCGGGAATAGACAATGCACTTCGTAATACTGATACAGCCTCACCTTGCCCGGCACAGGCAATCGCGGGTAACAAATCAGTACTTGATTTACAATCAAGCAATTTGTCATCAGTAAGTTTTTGCAACTGATGTGCCTTGAGGCTCTCAATCGTCATCAGGCACTCGACCTCTCAAGAAATTCAGATACTTCAGAAAATTCGCGCGTTCGTTTCATGGCAGGCAGGCTTCTGGTGAAAATTTTCCCATAGGATTTGCTCACTAAACGGCTATCACAAAGTACAAACACTCCCGTATCGTCCACTGATCGAATTAAACGACCAGCTCCCTGACGTAAGGCCACGACTGCCTGTGGTAGCTGTAAAGTCATAAATGGATTTTGGCCTGCATTTCTGATTGCCTTGCTACGTGCCTGCAATACAGGATCATCCGGCGTGGCAAAGGGAAATTTATCAATCATCACTACGGTCAGGGCATCACCCTTCACGTCCACCCCTTCCCAGAAACTACCAGTACCCAGCAAGACGGCATCCCCGGCATTACGAAACCGTTCCAGTAGCTCATGCCTCGGCGCCTCACCCTGAACCAGCAATGGATAATCCAGCCGTCCTTCCAGCTTTGCGGCTGCCTCGTTTAGAGCACGGTAACTGGTAAACAGCAAAAACACCCTGCCACGAGATATCTTTATCAGCTTTTCGGCAAGTTCAACGACACTGTCCGTATGCTCAGAATCACCGGGCTCGGGTAAATCCTCCGGCAGATAAAATAATGCCTGCTCAGCATAATTGAATGGTCCTGGCCAGATGCCGGTGCTTGCATTTTCCAGCCCTAGCTGCTGCTGGAAATGGGTGAAACTTCCAGATACAGCCAGTGTAGCCGAAGTGAAAATCACTGCTCTGTCCTGTTCGCAGACCAGTTCTCTGAATTTTTCGGCAATACTCAGTGGGGTACTGTGCAGTCGGAAACCGGTTTTGCTGGTCTCATACCAACGAATTATTTCTTCGCTGTTTTCATTGTTATTTTCATTGTTGAGCGCTGCCAGCCTGTCAACAATCACCTGGGTGCGCTCGTAGCAGTTCTCCAGTTGATCACCCGTAGCGGCAGCAGATTTTAATAATTCCAGCATCTGCTGCAGACCCAGCTTTAATGCATCCAGCGCCGCAGTAAAACCGGAGAGTGATTCAAGTTGTGTCCAGTTACCTTTGCTTACATTCGTGCCCATGGCCAGGCGACACTCTTTTGCCAGTTTTTCCAGTTCATCTACACGCGTAGCAAAGCCTGCAATCCCGCTTTTTTCTACTAGTTCCGCCAGCTGAGAATCGCGGCAAAGATCCAGTATCTGTCGCTGACTGACACCCGTACTAAAATACATACTGGCGGTATCCGGCACCTGATGGGCCTCATCAAAGATCACCACATCTACTTTTGGCAATAATTGACCAAAGCCTTCTTCTTTTAGCGCGACATCAGCAAGAAAAAGATGATGGTTGACCACCAGGATATCGGCTTCCATGGCATCCTTACGCGCGGTATTGACGAAACAGTCATCATAATGAGCGCATTTTGACCCTAAGCAGTTATCCACTGTCGAGGTTACATCAGCCCAGACTCTGGATTGCTCGGGTACGCCACTAACTTCCGCAACATCGCCGTGTAGAGTAGTCAAAGACCACTTACTTATTACCGCAAGATCAACATGCGGATACGGACGATAACCAGACTGATCCGATTCTGCCTGTTCAAGTCGTAAACGACAGAGATAATTTGAACGGCCTTTCAAAAGCGCCATGCTTGCAGGGACTTCCAGCGCACGTCGAACCAGGGGTAGATCCTGTTTGTACAATTGATCCTGTAGATGCCGAGTACCCGTTGATATCAGCACTTTCTTCCCGGATAACAAGGCCGGCACCAGATAGGCCAGCGTTTTGCCAGTGCCGGTGCCAGACTCGGCAATCAGAATCTCTTTATCTGCCATGGCCTGTTCAATACGTGATGCCATTTGTTGCTGCGATTCACGAACTCGATAGTTATCCAGCAAACGGGTAAAGGGTCCGTCTGTGCCTAACAGAGAAGATGCGTCTGTAAGTATGCCCAATGTGTTCTTAGTTCGATTTCATACATTCACTGAGGGCGATTTCCCAGTCTGGCAAACGTATACCGAATGTATCGAAAAGTTTTTTATTTGAAAGTACTGTGTAAGCCGGTCGTTTTGCCGCTGTAGGGTAATCCGATGTGGGAATATCAAGAACTCGAGTATCTGAATATTCTGATGCGGCAACGATTGCCCGGGCAAACCCACACCAGCTGGTTTCGCCACTGCAGGTCATATGATAAACGCCATGAACCTCTTCTGAAAAGCCATTATTCAGTATGAAATATTGCACTAACTTGAGGCTTGCATCCGTCAGGGCACGCGTAGTTGTTGGTGCGCCAATCTGATCCCCGACTACTTTCAACTCATCTCTTTCAGCTGCCAACCGCAGCATAGTGCGAAGAAAATTATTCCCATGCATGGAGTAAACCCAGCTGGTTCTCAATATTAGAGAGTTTTTACAATGCGACAACACCGCATTTTCTCCATCCAGCTTGGTTGCACCGTAAACAGATTCTGGATTGGGCAAGTCATTTTCTGTATAAGGCTTAGTTGCCGTTCCATCAAAAACATAATCAGTAGAATAGTGAATCATTCCGGCATTAAGAGCCGTCGCCCCTTTGGCCATAACTAACGGAGCCTCAGCATTTACTTTCGCTGCCAACTCAACGTCAGACTCAGCCTTATCAACCGCGGTATAGGCTGCAGCATTAATAATAAGCCCGGGTTTTTCGTCCCTGATGACTTGCTGAAGAAGTTCAAGATTAGAAAGATCGAGCTCATCTATACCATAGCCCGATAATTCCTCTACCCCGGCAGCATGTGCCAGAGACTCATTCAAATGAGTGCCCAACTGGCCATCGCGTCCAAACAGGAGAATCTTCATATGGGCACCTCTATTCGTCCTGCGCGAGAACGATATCTTTCAACAAAGGGGCATTGCGATCTTTTTCGGATACCAGCGGGTCACTGATCGGCCAGTCTATGCCGATATCGGGATCATCCCAGCGTATGCCTGCATCCTCGGCAGGTGTATATAGCGCAGTACATTTATAGGTAACATCGACAGTGTCACTGAGCACGCAGAAACCATGTGCATAGCCGGGAGGTATATAGAGTTGGTGTTTGTTCTTTTCACTCAATACCACGCCGTACCATTGGGAATAAGTGGGCGATTCCGGACGTATATCAACAGCAACATCAAAAATTTCTCCCGTTACCACTCTTACCAGCTTGCCCTGCCAGGTTGGGAACTGATAATGCAGACCACGCAACACCCCACGAGTTGAACGTGAGTGATTGTCCTGCACAAAGTTTACTGGCAGGCCATTTTCTTCAAAAATGGCTGAATTATAAGTTTCTAGAAAAAACCCCCGGTCATCTTCAAATACTCGTGGGACAATTAATCGCACCCCCTTCAAATGGGTATCGTGGACTTCCAATAGATTCTCCTTACATTTCAGCCAGATGGCCTGAGGATGATACCTGACTTCATTGGAATCATCCTCTAAGCTCAATGATATAGCGTAGTATACCAGCCATGAGTTTTGGTAAAAGAGGGTTACAGAATATTTCTCGTACTAGAGCAACAGGCGGTTAAAACTCTGAGTGAATTTGTCACATCTACAGATGCATCGTTCACTGAGCTAGAGGTTTTGCAGGAAATCATCACAAACCGATCGCAGATCCAGCAGCTTGCCGTGAAAAAAGTGGCTGGCGCCCGTCATCGTTACTAGCTGTGGCGGGCTCTCTAGTCCTTTCACCCAGTTAACCACCGAACTCACTTCAACAACCTCATCTTCATCCCCCTGTATCAACAACCATGGACAGCTTATCGATGGCAAATCCGAAAAATCAAACATACGCACAGGCGGTGCTACTGTGATCAGGGCAGCAGGGTTATGCTGCACCGCTGCCTGCACAGCGACATATGAGCCGAAAGAGAAACCGGCAAAAATCATCGGTAAATCAGGTTGTTGTGATGATAGCCAGTCGCAAACTGCCAGTGCATCATCTGTTTCACCCTTGCCTTCGTCATATTTCCCCGCACTGACACCGACACCTCTGAAATTAAATCGAACGGCAGCACGATTATTTGCCGCCAGCGATTTAGCCAGGGTATGCACCACCTTGTTCCGCATCGTACCGCCGTAGAGCGGATGCGGATGACAGATGACTGCCCCACCCTGTAGATCGCCCGCAGCACAGTCGACTATGCTCTCCAGGTCACCAGATGGACCGGGGATGGTGATGGGGAAAGATGAGGATCCATTTTGGCAAGGATTGAGGTTGGGAGACATAAATTCAGTTTTCAGTTTTCAGTTTTCAGTTTTCAGTTTTCAGTTTAAATCTACAATCATTGCTGCCCATAAGCTCGTCATTCGGACGCAGGCCGAAATTGAGCTTGCTGAACACTGAACACTGAAAACTGAACACTTATTTTATTCCACCCAGCGTCAACGAATACGGATCAAGCAGACGATCAAGCTCCGCCTCATCCAGATCCGTCATTTCCAGAGCAACGTCCTTAACTGCGCGGTTCTCTGCATAGGCTCGTTTAGCGATTTTGGCACCAAGTTCGTAGCCGATCACCGGATTTAGAGCAGTTACCAGTATTGGGTTACGGGCTAATGACTCATTAAGCACAGACTCGTTGACGGTAAAACCATCTATGGCCTTATCTGCCAGCACAGTACAGGCATTGCTCAGCAACTCGATACTCGAACTGAGATTTTTTGCCAGCACCGGCAGCATGACATTGAGCTGGAAGTTGCCTGATTGCCCGGCCAGGGTAATTGTTGTGTCATTGCCGATGACTTCAGCGCAGACCATGGCAACCGCCTCAGGAATAACCGGGTTTATTTTACCGGGCATAATACTGCTGCCCGGCTGCAGGGCTGGTAGAGTTATTTCTCCCAGACCCGCCAGTGGACCAGAATTCATCCATCGAAGATCATTGGCGATCTTCATCATCGCCACTGCCAGTGATTTCAGCTGACCACTGAGAGCAACAGCATCATCCTGACTGGATAGCCCGGAGAAAAAATTATCACGCACCCTGAAACTAAGACCGGTTAAACCGTTGAGGGCCAGGGCACATCCTTCGGCAAAACCCTCCGGAGCATTGATTCCTGTACCAACAGCCGTACCACCAAGAGGCAGATCCAGCATGTCTATTGCTGTCTGCTGTATTCGTGACTTTGCTCGGCTTATCTGGTCACGCCAGCCACTGATTTCCTGAGCCATGGTGACTGGCATCGCATCCATCAAATGCGTGCGTCCAGTTTTTACTGTGCAATCCAGCTCATCGACACGTCGGCCCAAACTCGACTCAAGCCTGTCTAACGCTGGCATCAAAGATTCATTTACCAGTAATGCCGCCGCCACATGAATAGCGGCAGGGAAAACATCGTTCGAACTCTGTCCCATATTGACGTGATCGTTCGGATGTACCGCCATACCTGATTCACGGGATGCCAGTGTAGCGATCACCTCATTGGCGTTCATGTTCGAACTGGTGCCAGAACCTGTCTGAAAAACGTCGATGGGAAAGTGATCGTCATACCGGCCTTCGGCAACTGCGGCTGCGGCTACTGATATTGCACTCGCTCTTGCTGCATCCAGCAATTCCAGATGACGGTTCGTCATTGCGCAGGCCTGTTTTATTAAGCCCAAAGCCTGAATTACTGAACGCGGCAGTGTACTGCCAGATATCGGGAAATTATTCACTGCACGCTGTGTCTGTGCGCCATAGAGGGCATTTTCAGGCACCTCTATCTCACCCATAGAATCCTTCTCAATACGCATTTTTTTGTTATTCATAATTGCCTGCCTGTGAAGACCAGCCTTCAGCTGATATGATAATTTACTTATTTCAATCATATCTTAAGAGAATGAATACTGAAACCACAGCACGCCTGCT
>VAPH01049947.1_pt1 | contig 10362 bp, 19 predicted proteins | sample 3393861 | NCBI WGS metagenome assembly VAPH01 (sample SAMN08290439, study PRJNA428436) | hydrothermal vent metagenome | isolation source: Deep-sea hydrothermal vent chimney | place: Atlantic Ocean: South-mid Altantic Ridge | reverse complement strand
GCTGTTAAACTTTGCCATCGGAAGAGCCTCCCTTGCCCTTCCTCCTTTGAATCACGGATCGGTTAACAAAGATTCACCAGACTTTTGCAACAGGTCTAATAGATTACCCACTTCGTATCTTCTTCAGTAGCCTGACCATAGACCTTGGCGAAGTGGCCTGGTTTCCAATCCCTACTGAGACGCATAACCTCTGGGTGTTCAGTTCGGAATCTGACCATCTGATCGTATAGATCATTGACCTGTTTTTCAGCCTGCACCCATGCACTAATAATTGTGATAGACAGGCCAACCACCGAAATAATAACAGTAATTATTGCCATTAGTTCCATAGTAAACTTTCCGTTTTCAAAAGTGCGCCACCGATATGCCCGTGATGCCCCATGAAACCGAATTTGGTAATAAATGAGTTTGCTCGATGTGGGGATTAACAAAAGCGTTGGGCGACTGGGGGCAGGATCATGCTACCATTTCAAGTCTAAGGCATTAAAAGGCATGGGGTAACCCATGTGGTTTATTTTGATCATAGGCAAAAGCTCCATGATTGAGCCTGCTGGGCGGCTAAAACTTCTGGTTTACTAAAAAGATGCTTTGCCGGTATCATTTACCGCAAAAATAGCGGTAAGGGTGAACGGTGCTAACCGAAATCAGGAAACTGATCTTCCCCAAGGATGTCTTGCAGAAGGCTTTACTCCACGAATGCAAGTCTGCGGGAATAGAGGTTCCCAACTCTCAGATTCAAGACATCAAGATCACGGGAGAGAGGCCGGTTCGCGTCGTTCTGCAATTCGTAACGGCGCACGTTAAAAGGCCCATGGAAGTCCCCCTCAGCGAGCATTTCGTTCTTACGGCGATGGTCGTCACCTGCCGAAAATACGGCATTCCCCTGGCCCGCTATTCAACGAAAAGCATCGAAATCCACGATCAAGGCCTGGCCATGGTGATGACGATGGACATTAAGACCCATTGAGAAAGGCGGTTCAGGAAGAGCCCTGGCCTGTGGGGAAGCTTGAAACCACCGTTCCGGCGGCGGCGCCGACGGCGGCGAAATTTTCCTGGGCGCTCGTTACCGCCTTGGCGGCGGCCTCGATGATTTTATCGTAGGGGGCCGTCGTTTCCTTGGCGATCATGAGCTGCAGGCAAACGCCCGTCGCCGTCGAACTCATGGTCATGACGTTGCGCAAATAATCCGTCGAATCCTGGACCGAAAAGGCCGCGGCCTGGGTGACCTTCTGATACGCGACGCCGGCGCCTTCGGCGCCGCTGGCCCCGAGGACGGTCTTGTTGGTCAAGGAGACGGCCTCGACGGTCTGCTGGTTCAAGGCCACCGGGACGGAAGCCGCCGCCGCTGCCGGGCCGTCCCCGCCCTTTTGGCCGCCTTGAGCCGCCTTTTCGCCGTTTTTCTGTGGATCCTGTTCAACCATATCTCAAATCCCCATCTTCGCGGTCATGGTCCGTCTACTTTTCGCTCTTGGCGCCGCCGCTTACGCCGCCGCCCGAGGCCTCCAGGATCATCCGGACGGCGCTGGACGTTACGGCGTTGCCGATCTGCTGCAGGCCGCCTTGGGCCTGCTGGGCGTTCTGCATGGACAAACTGATGGAGTGGGCCACGGTTTGATAAACGAGCCCCATCGCCTGGGCCGGCGATTCGCCGACGACTTTCACGTTTGTCTGCGTTACCGCATCGGTGATTTGCGAGTTAACCGGAGTATTGTCTGCCATTGTTCAATGCCTAACGACCCTATTTGAAGAATATACCTAGGTGTGTTTAAAACCTTTTCAACGCCGCTAAAATGACCAGCATCGTCAGTAAGGTTTGCGTCGTGTCGCTTCGCCCCACCTTGGCCGACGCCGTGGCGCCGGCCAAGGTATTGGCGCTGTATATCTGGATGACGCCGAGGTTGGTCGCCGCCTGTCCGGCGATGGCGCCCTGCATCTGGGCGTTGACGCTGTTCTGGTAGAGAATCCCCGTCCCATGGGCCAGGCTTTGATAGATCGACCCCATCGCCATGGCCGGGGCCGCGCCGAGCACGGAAAGATTGCTCTGGGTCACGGCGTCGGTGACCTGGCCGTTCAGGGGCGTCGGTATCGCCATTTCTTTTCCCCATCTAAAGGAACCGTTCTTTGATTAGACGCAGGGGGCGTGAATATGTGAACTCGACCGTTCACGCCCTTCTACCCGGCCGCTCCGGCCTCGACGATCATCTTGCAGACGGCCGAGGTCGACGCGTTGGCGATCTGCTGCATGCCTCCTTGGGTCTGCATGGCGTTTTCCAAGGCCAAACCGACCGAATTGGAGAGCGATTGATAGACCAGGCCCAGGGCCTCGGCAGGCGCCTCGCCGAGGACTTTTACGTTCGTTTGAGTGACGGCGTCGGTAATTTGCGCGTTGACCGCTGTGTTTTCAGCCATTGTGTCGCACCTTTCCTCGAATGCTTATTCTCAACCCCATCCATGCTTTAGGGCCTGTTGAAGGGACTCGGAGAGTTGGGACAGTTCGGAGAGCGTGCCCTCCGGGACGTTGTTTTGATTGTTTTCGTCCTTCCCTGAACCGGCGTCGAGAAGTTTAAGAATGCCTCCGATCATCGAGGCCTGGCCGGCCATGGCGAGCTGTTGCTGGTTGTTCACCATATTGGCGAAAAGGACCCCTTGGGCCTGGCTCAGCGACAGTTGGGCCTGAACCGTGGAAACGGCCGGGCCACTGCCCAGCACGGTCACGTTGGCCTGGGTCACGGCATCGGTTATTTGAGGGTTTACGCTGGTGTGTTCAGACATCCCTAGTCTCCGTTTTCAAGTATTTTATTTTTCACCAATCTTGTAGATCTTCATGGCGCTCTCGAGCATCGATACTTGAGCGGCCGTGGCGAGCTGTTGCTGGCTGTTGACCATGTTGGCGAAAAGAATCCCCTGGGCCTGTGATTGAGAATAAAAGGCCTGGCCTACCGATACCGCCGGACCACTGCCCAGAACGGTCACGTTCGCTTGTGTGACGGCGTCGGTAACCTGTCCATCGCCACCGCACGCTTTGACTACCCTTAAGCATTCTTCTTCCATGCAACATCTCCTTGGGAATAAGGTTGTTTTCCTTGAGATATCAATTTCCGTTTCGCGGACTTACCCCTATGACGGCCCGGCGGCGGGAGTTGTGAAATGAAAAAGCGAAACCCACCGCCTTATGGAAAAGACGGTGGGGTCGCCGTTTCATCAAACCGGCCATAGCGGGAAGGATTACGAGGCCGTCGCTTTCAAGGCCGTCAACAGGCTCAGCATGGTGTCGGGCGTGTCGCTTTGGGCGATCTTCGACGTCGCCACGGCGCCGGCCATGGTGTCGATGCTGTAGATCTGGATGACGCCCTGGTTGGTGGCGGCCTGGGCGGCGATGCCGAGCTGCTGCTGCATGCTCACCGCATTTTCGTAAAGAATGCCGGTCGAGTGCGCCAGGGACTGGAAGATAGCCCCCATGGCCATGGCCGGGGCGTCGCCCAGAACCTTGACGTTGGATTGGGTCACGGCGTCGGTGATCTGGCCGTTAACGGGGGTTGGCATTGCCATGTGTTTTTCTCCTTTAAGATTTTCCTAGAGTAAATTTTTGTCTATTGACGTGAGGCGAGGCTCGTTCATATGACGGCCGGAGGGCCGATTTGTGAGCACTTCATTAGACCGAAATCAGATATTATCAGCTAACTCCCTGGGTCGCTTTCAGGGAGCTTAACAAGGACAGCATGGTGTCGGACGTGTCGCTTTTGGCGATCTTCGACGTCGCCACGGCGTCGGCCATGGTGTCGACGCTGTAGATCTGGATCACGCCCTGGTTGGTGGCGGCTTGGGCGGCGATGCCGAGCTGCTGCTGCGAGTTCACCGCGTTCTCATAAAGAATGCCGGTCGAGTGCGCCAGGGACTGGAAAATCACCCCCATGGCCATGGCCGGGGCGTCGCCCAGAACCTTGACGTTCGACTGGGTCACGGCATCCGTGATCTGGCCGTTCACAAGAGTTGGAATTGCCATAATTGCTTCTCCTTCGATAGGCTTTTTCCACATGAACCGATACATCGGTTCATAATACTGACGCCAAAACAAAGAATATGTGAATAATAAAAAATACTATATTTATGTTTATTACATAAAACCACAAAGACCCGGAGCCTTTACTTGCCAGCCCCGGAAAGGATGGGCTTGACGGCTCCGGGCCCCGGTGAAAAGCCGGGGAGAAGGGAACTCAGGAAATCCCTTCAACCCCCTTCAACGCGCTCAACAGCGTCATCATCGTGTCGGGGGTGTCGCTTTGGCCGATCTTGGCCGCCGCCGTGGCTCCGGCCATGGTGTTGACGCTATAGATTTGTATGACGCCCTGGTTGGTGGCCGTCTGGGCCGAGATCGCCAGCTGCTGTTGGGTATTGACGCCGTTCTCGAAAAGTATCCCGGTCGAATGGCCCAGGGACTGATAAATCGCTCCCATACCCATGGCCGGGGCGTTGCTGAGAACTTCGACGTTGGACTGGGTGACTGAATCCGTGATCTGACCGTTCACGGGGGTGGGACTCGCCATTTTATTTCTCCTTATTGATATCGACGGCTGCACGGTATCTTTTCGAACGCCCTATTACCGCCCGGATCCAGGCCGTTGAACCATCCCAGGAAAGAAGAGGATGAACGGCGCTGAACCCGGAAGCGGCAAGGGGAGGCCCGAGCGGATTACGACTGGGTCGCCTTCAAGGCGGTCAACAGGCTCAGCATGGTGCTCGGGGTGTCGCTTTGGGCGATCTTCGACGTCGCCACGGCGCCGGCCATGCTGTCGATGCTGTAGATCTGGATAACGCCCTGGTTGGTGGCGGCCTGGGCGGCGATGCCGAGCTGCTGCTGCGAACTCACCGCGTTCTCGTAAAGAATGCCGGTCGAGTGCGCCAGGGACTGGAAAATCGCCCCCATCGCCATGGCCGGGGCGTCGCCCAGAACCTTGACGTTCGACTGGGTTACGGCATCCGTGATCTGACCGTTCACGGGGGTTGGCATTGCCATGGTTGTTTCTCCTTCAATAAAAATTGATCACATAAGCGTGTACGCCGGGTTCGAAAAGGTCCTTGCTCCACACTCGGTATAAAGACGGCGGAAGCCCGGGTTTGTGACCAACAAAGGGAAAAACACCCGCTTCCCAAACCCCCGTCCCTAAGCGTCACTAAAAGATAAGTCTTTGTTTTTTAAGCGGAGGAAATCATGAGCGGCAGCGATAAACCCGATCCCGGCGTCCTGGCCGAAGCGATCGTCAATCAAAACAAGATCATGCAGAACATAGAGAAAGCGATCCTGACCGGCTTGGAGAATTTCGCCGCAACGGCCGATCAGGAAATAACGAAACTTCTTAAAAGCAACACGCTCGGCCCGGACGTGGGCGCGGAAATGACGGAATTGAAAAAAGCCGTCATCAAATCCACCATCGCCATCATCGAAGCGGGCTCCCTGAACCGAAGCGGTTAGGCCTCGATCGAGGTCAGGGCCCGCCAAAGGTCCGGCTCATTGATGCAGATGGCGCCGCCGCCCCGCTTTTCCTGGGAGACCTGGCGGTTGATGTCGGCGACGCAGACCCAATCGGGATCGGTCGAGACGGCCCACTTGGCGTGATCCTTGGTGTACGGCCAAGCGTGCTTGCCGCCCAAGGCCGCCAGATCGATGCCGGTGATGTCGCTAACATCATCAACGCCGTCGTCGTCCTTTTGCGAAGGAATTTGCCCCCTGCGCCAGGTCTCGATGTTGAGGTCCGCTTTTAAATGCGGCCCGACCAGGTCGATCCAGAAATCCTCGCCCCAGCGCCTGTTCTTGGCCAGGCAGAGAATTTTCTTACCCGACCGGGTGGCGAACGAAATGTGGCTGGGACCGGCGGGAACGGGAACGCTATTCCCCTGGCTCAACTTGTAGAGATTGCTTTTTTGAGGCATGGATTTTGGAATATGGGAGGCGTAAACCTGGGGAACCTGTTGGTCGAGCAATTGCCCGGCGATCAATTCGGCCGCCGCATGGTTCTCCAGGGTCAGGCAGATGAAGGTCTGGGCGTAAATTTTTTCATCCTCGGGAAAGTCGGGTTGGCCGACGACCGGGAACCGCGGCGTTGAATGAAGCAGCAAAATCCCGCTGTCTTCTTTTTCATCGAAAGCGAGCACGCCTTTGCAATGTCCCTTTTCCTCGTTGTTGTGCTTTGTTTCCGGGATCTCGTCGTTATAGAGAATCCAGCCGCTTCGCCCATCCGGATCGTCCGGGGCGGCGAAGATTCTTTGCAACGTCGCATAAAGGGCCCCGCCCGTTTGCCCCAACCGATGGGGCGACAGGGACAGGCCGGACGTCCCCAGGCCGTCGTAATAGAGGTATTCGAAGCCGGAAGAGGCTTCCTCGGGGCCGCCTTTATGGGCCAAAGCCGAATGGGGCAGCTTATACATAAACCACCAATCGACCGGCTTTCCCTCGCCGTCGTCCAAAGCGCTCAGTTTCATATCGTAAACTCCCACAACCGTTACATACACGCTTTTCTAGTATGCAAATATATTATACAACTTTTATATGATGCGGTATAAATATTTTTCTTCACAAAAACGGTCCCGCCGCCGTCCGTAGACGAAGCCTTCGCGTAAGCGAAAGATGACCCTTTTGCGCACCCCAGGGAAAAGGAACGCACTCATGGCCGATACCAAAACGCCCGCCGAAAAAAAGGACCAAGACCTTCCATCGGGTGATGACGCGGCGGTGGAAAACGAGGCCGAAGCCATTCAAATCGAGGCCGAGGCCGTTCAGGCCGAGGGTGCTTGGATCGAGCGGGACGAAGAGGCCGAAAGAGACGAAAGCGGCGAAACGGATGGATTCGAGGTAGAGCCGGAAATAGACGCCGATCAGGAATTAGAACCGGCGTTCGAAGACGAACCGGAGATTGAAGTCGAGCCGGTTGACGATTTCCTTGACGAAGTCGAGGTCGAAATTGAAGAGGCCGCGTTGGACGTCGAAATTGCCGAGGACGCGGCCGCCGCGCCGGATCCCGAACCGGTGAAAAAACCGGCCAAAAGAAGGCCCCGGACCAGGAAAACCGGCTCCGTCCCGGACCTATCGGACTAGGCCATGGCCGAGAAAAATCCGGAAGTTCCCCCCGCCCAATCCGACCCGGCGAACATGAACCTGCCCGGAACGACGACCCAGGCCGCCGTCAATATACTCGAGGCTTCCATTCAGCAAAGGGACGCCGTCTCGAAAGCCTTCGAAGCGCAAAAAACGGCCTTGCAGGAAGCCGTCACGGCGCAGAAGGCGACCGCGACGCTGCAACTCGCCGAAGCCCGGAAGGCCCTTAGCGCCCAGGAAGCCGAAATCCACATTCAAGCGGCCAGGTCGGCGACGGAAAATCTGGCCGCGCTGTCTAAAAAAGCCTTGTCGGGAAAAGAATCCGCCGCCGGCCTCGACCTTCCGGCCGGTGAAGGCTTTGAGCCGTCGGCCCTCATCGGGCACCTCACCCAGGTCATAAAGGAAACCGTCGCCACCGAAGTGAACGCCCGGCTCGATAAGATGATCCGGCAAGCCCAAGCCGCCGCCAAGGGCGGCAAGGAATAATTACCCGCCGTTTTTTTCGTCTTCTTCCCTCAACAGCTTGTTGATGGAGGACACCGCCGTGTTAAGCCCACCCAACAAGCCGCCGGTCTGTCCCCCTTTGATCGTGGCGATCACGCCATCGAGCGCGCCGATCAACTTCCTAAGCAGATCGGAACGGGCCGAAAAGCTGTCGAGCGTCCCTTGGGAGTAGGCGGCCCACATGGCGGCGCTGGCGGCGCGGGCCTTTGCTTTCTGGGTTTCGGTCGCGTCCAGGCTCAATTCCACGGCGCGGCACGCCGCGCGCGCCTCCAAATAGGCCTCTTCGGCCCGGTTTGAGGTATTCCCCGGCATGGTCCATTCCCCCTATGATCAATTACCGAACGAGCGCGATTTCACCGCGCAGCTTGAAAGCCAAGCCGGCGAGATCGGCCGCGGTATCGCCAACGTCGATCCTGGCCTCGACGGCCTGGAGGGCCGTGCTGACTTTTTCGAGCATGGAAACGTAATTCCCCAACATCGCCCGATAGGCCGTGACCAGGGCGACCGCCCGGCCCCGGCGGCGGCTCAAGTCCTTTATCGCGGCGATAAATTGCTCAAGCAGGCTTTGCACGACGAGGGTGTACGGCGGGCCTTTCGCGTCTCCCGGAAGATCCTTGTAGGGCAGGCTCGCCGGGTTTTCGCCGAATTCCTTCAAGGCCGCCTGCATGTCCAGCGCCACGGCCCTTTTCGCCTTCGCCAGGGCGCCGCCCGGCTTGGGCTCGGCATAGCCGCCGGCCAGCCGGGCCATATCCGTGACCAAGGCGAAGGCCCGGTCGCTTAAGCCGTCAATTTCACGCCGCGCCAAAGCCCGGCGGGTGCTGTCGTAGACCACGGTGTCGTTTTTAAGAAAATCGATGACGGCGACGACGACCGGCCCGCCCGCCCGAATGGCTCGGGCGAAGGCCTCCCGGTTACGGGCTCGTTCGGCCAGGGCGAGGAATTTGCTGACGATCGGGGCGGCCAGACCCACTCCCGGCAGGGAGGCGCCGAAAGATTTGGCGAAGGTCGCCACGCCGTCCGACAAGGAGCCAAGGCTTGCCCCGATCCGTTCTTCGGACCCGCCCCGGACAAGCGCCAGCAGGGCTGCATTGTAACGCCCGATGGTGTTCAAGGCCTGAAGCCTGATGATTATGCCGCCTTCAAGGCCGGTCGTTTTTCCAATGGCGGAGGGATCGAAGGCGAGCGATAGCGCCGCCGCGGCGTTCGGATTGTTTTTGCCTTTATCGATTGCCGCGATCTCTTTTTTCGCTTTCTCCCGGGACGAGGCGTAATCGCCGAGCACATCCCGTGCGGCGGCCTGGGCGGCGTCGAAGGCTTGCCGGTAGGCCGTGTAGCTTTGCACCGGCGGTTCGCCCAATTGGGCGCACCCCGCCAGGAAAAGCGCCAGCATGGCGATGATGATCTGAACGGGTATCGTGATGGGAACCATGGCTTCGCTCACCTGACGGTTGGGGGGACGGGGTGTTGTGGGCGCCGGATTTTCACGGCGGCGGGCCTGGCCGCCTCAAGGGGCGTTTCGGGGGGACGCCTCGGGATGGATTCTCCGCTCACGGCGTCCACCGATAGCCTTGGGGCCGCCGGACCCGGCGTATTCGTCCTGAGTCCGCCGACCACACGTCGGTAGATCGAATTAATAAGCGCTTCCAATCCACCGTATACGGCCTTGACGCTCAAGCCCGATAGAAATCCGATGGCGTCCGGGCCGACCTTCTGGGTTTCCAGGCCCGCTTGGGTGAAAATAAGCGTCGCGATCACATAACCCAACACGGCGCCGGTCAGAATCCGCGTCAGATATCCGTAACTTTGCAGCCTTTGCGAATCGAACGTGGTCGTGGACATTTTGTCCGAAAGGGTTTTGAGAAGGTACATGCAACTGCCGACGCCGCCCCAAAAGAAGGGCGACAAAGGATCGATGGCGACATCGAACAGGACCTTCAGGAGTTTCAATTTATCGGGCGTCATAACCCCGTTTAACGAGTCGAGGGACGGATTGAAATTCTGGACGATTTCACTGGCCATGGCGAAGGACACGAACAACAGGCTGACAAATATCAGGCCCGCCATGTGAACGACGGCGGCGGACGTGTTGCGAACCGTGCGCCCGTTCACGCCCAGTGTCGGATAGGTCAGTTCGCAAAGCTCGGAGTAACGTTTCAAAACCTCGGCGTTGGCGGCGATAAAGCCTTCCCGGGAGGAGGCCAGGGCCTGCGCCGCGACGGCGTTATGCAACGGCGCGATGATCTTCGCTTCGGGGTCCAGGGCCCGCTCCGAAACGAAATGCATAAGGGCTTTGACCTCGGACAGATCGACGGCCCCTTTCAGCGCCGCCACATCCATCCCCCTATCCCGCCTGAAGAAACGGCGGGCGATCGAGGCGTCTTCTCCCGCCTTCCCGAAGCCCGATAGAGGGTCTATTCCGGTCTCGACACGGTCCGGTTCCGCCATGATCGCGTTTTCCCGCCTTGTTTGCGCACCTCTCACGTGTCAGACGCTCAAGGGGGCGGTCTTGTGATACGCTCTACGTTCACAAGCCGGTTTGTTTTTACGTCTTCCTACCAGTCCTTTTCCCCCAAGGAGAATGTCATGGAATACACGCGCCTTCTTAAATACCCGGCCCCCCTTATGACCGGCGAAGACGTGTTGGCGGTTCAAGGCGCCCTTGCGCGAAAAGGCTTCAATCCGGGGGCGCTGGACGGCGTCTTCGGCCCCGGAACAGAATCCGCCGTCCAGCGGTTTCAGCAATCGGCGACCCTCGCAACCGACGGGAT
>VAPH01001234.1_pt1 | contig 10363 bp, 7 predicted proteins | sample 3393861 | NCBI WGS metagenome assembly VAPH01 (sample SAMN08290439, study PRJNA428436) | hydrothermal vent metagenome | isolation source: Deep-sea hydrothermal vent chimney | place: Atlantic Ocean: South-mid Altantic Ridge | reverse complement strand
TCTACTATGTTCGGACTCATTTTGGGCATCCATCAGCTTAAAAACACTATTTGATCATATAAATCCTTGATGTCAATAGTTTTTTAATGATCTGGCCCTGGTAAAGTAACTGAATTTTAAGAAAAAGTTGAACTAAAAGTATTTCATCCGATCAGATCTAGCACAACCAGGATCTGATAAGGGGCAACCGGATGAAATAGAAACAACTTAACAAAATCACACAACGAATGACACAGGTATTTCAGGGTAATGCACTCAATCAACTGGCAAGAAAAAGTCGTTTTCTGCAACGCGAAAGAAAACTGGCTCCTTTCATGTTGATGTTATCGATAATTTCATCACTGGGAAGTGGCAGAGTTGAAACGCTGGCGGATTTGCATCGAAGTTATAATTTTCTGGCCCGCGAGTCCGTTGCCTATAAACCGTTTCATAATCAACTGTCAAATCCCACTTTTGCTGACTTTATGCGCCATGCGGCTGAATATCTGTTGGAAACATTGATACAGAAATCATTAACGACCCCGCTGAAAGGCGCGTTTTCAGAATTTGAGCGCATCCTGCTCCAGGACGGATCTTCATTTGCCGTCAAGGATGAATTAGCGTCCGTTTATCCTCAGCGTTTTCATACTATTAGCCCTGCGGCTGTGGAATTGCTTGTCACCTACGTTTTATTAAATGACAAGCTTGAAGCGGTGACCATTACCGAGGATACGGCTGGGGGGCGTGCCCACTTACCCACCCCATTACAGTTATCGGGTGCATTATTGTTAGCCGATGCCGGTTACTTCAGCCGGGATTATGTTGCGAGCCTTATCAAGGCGCGGGTACGCTTCATTATCAAAGCAGATGGAAAAATCAATCCTGTTATTGAATCTTGTCACACACCCAGCAATGTCAGAACCATGAGGGAGAGGCCTTTCTTTGCCGATTGCTGGTCACCTGGAACCCCGTCACCCAATGTTATCAATATCTGGTCACCAATTTGTCACGCTCACGTTATCGCCCCAAGCATATTATTGATGCTTACCGGTTGCGCTGGCAAATCGAATTATTATTCAAGGAGTGGAAGTCTTATGTCAATCTAAAGCGGTTTAATACGGCTAAGCCACAAGTTGAAGGTCTGATTTAGTGTGGCCTGATGCCGCAATCTTAAAACGCTATTTGGCACACTGTACACAATTAATTTTTCATATTGAAATATCCACCCGAAAGGTCTCGATATGTTCTATTTGTGTGCTGATTCAGGTCGTTAAGACATTATTCTGTTCAAAGAAAACCGGATTAGCTGATGCCATCGCAAAAGCATTACACTACTTCAAGTATAATGCCCGGCGCGCTCATCCAAAGCGGGACAGATCTAACGGGCGATTAAAGATTGGATTGACTCCGTATTTTGGAAATCCTTAAGTACCTACGTATGAGGTGCGGTTAAGCTGGAAAAGCTGAAGCCGTTGTGTACGGAAATCCACAATCTGTGAAAATGGCCAAAGTATAAAGTGGACTGGTATTTGGATCGCCTATTTAGTCATTCAAAGCTGAGTTATCCCCACGAATTTCTTAGGTAACTCACTGAAAAAATCAGAAATTGATAGACTTTCATGGCGATTTATGATCAAATTTGTTTCGACAAAAAAGCACATTGGACAACGCCATGAAAGCCAGTGAATTATTACATAAAAAGTTATCAACTGCATGTCCTGACATGCATGATATGAAATTAAACACCTTGATAGCAGGCGTGACCTCAGCTTTAACAGAACATCAGCTCACAGTAACGGGGTTAGGAAGGAATTTAAAGTCATATTCAAAGACCCACACCAAGCACGATATAAAACGAATGGATAGATTAATAGGAAATTCACATCTTCATTAGGAACGAAAAGAGATTTATCAGTATTTATCAAAGTAGTTAATTGGCGCTCAACAACACCCTGTACTCATAGCAGACTGGTCACCGATACCGGGTAATGAAATATTTCAATCGCTGAGAATATCCATGCCAATGGGCGGTCGTTCATTAGCGATTTACGAAGAATGTTTTAAAGGAAAGAAGCTAAATAACACACAGGCGCATAATAACTTTCTGAAGGAATTAGGGACGGTACTGTATAGCAAAAACACCCGATTTCTTTGTCAGGGTGTTTTGTACCATGGAACCACAACAGGAAAGCACAAAAAGAAAAACGTGGTGGTATCTCGCAAGATAGAGTGAGCCTTTATTATTCTAAAAAAGAAACCCTGGCTGCTAGTTTTTTTATTTGCCATAAGCATTTAATAAAACCAGGTCTACAAAGCGATATAATAGTTTACTGTTGGTTGCTGCTCTGACACTATTTTTATTATGATGTATCGATAAAGTAGCTGTCGACAAAAAATATCACCACCGTTTACAAGCCAATACGACAAGGCACAAAACCGTGCTTTCAAACATTTACATTGCTCTACAAATTGTTAAAGATGATCGTTACCAAATAGAAAACAAAGAACTCCGAATGATCTTTGAGAAGACATCAGAATTCACAAAGAAAATTAATGATGTCGACTAAAAAATTCGCGGGGATCCCTCAGCATTTAAAGTTTAAAGCGAGATAAAACAATGAACACACAAAGAAACATTCAACCGATTTTTATCCTAGGCGTGCACAGATCAGGCACCACACTTTTAAATCTTATGCTGGATTGCCATTCCCGAATAGCAATCCCATATGAGTCGTATTTTTTTATTGATTATTATAAGAATAAAAATTCTTTTGGTGATTTACAATCTATAGATAATAGGATTACTTTAGTAAAAAGTATCTTATCAGAACGTTACGTCCAGCAGTGGGATCAAAACATATCAGCTGATGATATAGACATTGATGAATGCGTAAGTCTTGAAAAGACAATAAATCAAATATATACAGTTTATGCTAAATGTTTTGATAAAGACATTTGGGGGGATAAGACACCTTTATATATAGAGCATATCGATATTATTAATAAAATGTTTCCTACAGCACGCTTCGTTCATATTATTAGAGATGGGCGTGATGTCGCATTGTCAACGGTTCAGCAATATTGGGGGGCCAATGATTTTGTTAGCGCAATAAAACATTGGGAGCGGACGCTAGTTACGGCAAGGAAAATGTTACACATGCTGCCTCGCGAACGTTATATTGAACTAAAGTTTGAAAATTTAGTCTTGAATCCCTCAAAAGAAATAAAAAAAATTACAGATTTTTTAGAAGTCAACTTCGAAGAAGCAATGACACATTCATACATGAATAAGGCAGCAAACAAAGTAGGCGACAGAATCACTAAACATCATAAACACCTCACATCAAGCCCATCAGAATCGCAGGCGTTCAAGTGGAAAAAAAATCTAAAATCAGTTGACCAGGCAATTGCCCATGAAATTGCAGGCCCCATTCTAGCGGAGTTAGGCTATCCTGAAGGATGTACGACACATCCATACAAGACATTGAGGAAAGCTTATCATCGAATACGAGAGGCGTATAAATGGAGGTTTGGAAACTAGAAAACCAGCGAGTGGTAAAAATTCTGCGTCAGTGCATGCGGTTAAATTAAGATTGCTGTTTGACTCGGTAACTGTCATTGTCCATCTCAAAGATATGACGGTGATTCATTTAATACTCGATTGATATAATCATCTGATCCGCTATATGAAATTACCTTTCCAGGAACACCAACTACAACTGCATTGTTGGGTATATCCTTAGTTACTACGCAGTTAGCCCCAATAGCTACATTATTACCAATAACAATTCTACCAATAATTTTTGCTCCGGGGGCTATATAAACATTATTGCCAATAATAGGTGTTCCTTTTCGAAAGCCACGGTTAACTTGACCTATTGTAACATCATGTGAAATATTACAATTTTTGCCTATTACCGCTTGGGTGCTAACGACAATGCCACCAAAATGTCCAATATAAAATCCCCTACCAATCGTAGTATCACGGGATATAGAAATTCCATACTTTATTGTATAATGATGGTGTAAGAACGAACTAATGGGGGCAAGTGTTATCCGCCACAGTTTATTGCCATATAAATATGCCGATAATCTCATAATAAAAACATATCGAAAGCCAGGGCACTGGAGAATATTAGCTAGAAATGCGCGAGCTCCAAGACTACCTTCATACCGGTAAAGATCCGATTTTAGTAAATATAAAAATTCCGAAAATTTCATCTGTTATTTTAGTTTAATCTCATTTTTTTAATAAATGAATAATGGTCAACTATATTAACCTGCGGATTCCAGTTGCTAGTGCAACTAGTTGAGTTTAAACCGAAAAGTACCTGATTCGATGTTTTGATACCAAGACATTTTCGGGGACGGTTATTTAGTCTATCCATCACTTTTTCAATTTGTTGTTGTGTGATGGTTCTAAAATCGTGTTTTTTGGGGAAGTATTGGCGAATGAGCCTATTGGTATTTTCATTCAGGCCACGCCCCCAGCAGGCAAAGGGATGTGCAAAATAAAATTTGGCATTTAGAGCTTTGGCATTTTTTTGATGTTGGGCAACCTCCTGGCCATTACCCGCGGTCAGGGTATGTACCCAGAGTGCAAATAGCCTGCGTAACTGAATAACGGCCTCGGCGGTTTTACGCACGACCTTGGCGATGAAGGTCAGTCGGGATTTGCGTTCGACCAGCGTGACCAACACTTGGCGATGCTGTTTGCCGATAACAAGCTCCCAGTCACCGAAGCGATTTCGGTTATCGACCACAGCGGGGCGTTGCTCAATCGAGACCTGATGAGGGATTTGGCCCCGGCGCGAATAGGTCCCGTAGCATTTCTTGCATTTTTTCTGGCAATGCAGGTGGCGATAGAGCGTGCCACCGGCCTGTTTATCGGCCAGCACGTACTGGTAAATGGACTCGTATCTGATCGCGATACCGGCCTCCTGGCCAAGCCGGAGATGGATCTGCTCCGGACTCCAGTCCTGGCGAAGAAGCCGCCTGATGAGGCACCAGGTTGAGGGCTCAATACAGGGTTTGGCCTTTTGTCTACGTCGTTGCAGGCAAAAATGATGGGCCTGTTGTGGACGGTACCCTCGCTTGCCACAGTTTCGACGCAGTTCACGACTCATCGTGGACTTATGAATACCAAGAAGGTTGGCGATCTCAGTTTGTGTATAGCCTGCTTTCATTAGTATATAAATCTGGTATCGTTGTTCCTGGGTAAGCTGTGTATACCCTCTCATTTGTGCTCCTCTTACTTTGGTCAGGGAGAAAAGCCTCGATGCTATCGCAGCTTATCCACTTTAACAAAGATATTGAGTTGCACTTACAAATTGAATTCACGACCATATTTAAGCTATTAAGAATTATTTAGTATTCCAATGCAAAATTTTAAGAATCCAATATTGTAAATATCAGGTTCTTATATTTGGCTACTAAATTAAGTAAAGCTTCCTCAAAAAGTCAGAGCTAAGCCCGGGCCTTCACCTAGCAGTAAGCCACTGACACCTAACAGCGAGGCATTCTTTCACCTGCCCCATACTTCCAAGCCATAATAGAAGGCCTGCCATCGCGCCTTTGCTTAGGTGAAAAGAAAAGCCGCAGAAACACCAGCAGGCTCATTACCAGAAAGACACTGTTGATCCATGCCAATCAGGTGTCGGCTCGTTTCGACCAGCTGTTGTTCAGTCGATGGCCGTTTTGCTCTGGCCTAATTTTCCTTCAATAGGAATACATTGCCGCCCCCCACCGTTGCGCCTTTAATCACTTCAGCCCTCCTTGCTTTCCTCGATCTTTTTTTTGTGCGTCCCACTGTTTTGCCCGCAAAGTGAATACCATATTTATTCAGATAACGTTAATGGTTGTATGTGCTATAAATAAGCACCGCTTCAGAACAATGTCCGTAGTATTCTTTATACGCTTTAAGTTGCGAGTCTAAAATCAAAGTCCCGCCAACCGCATCGCCTCCTGATGTTTATTTTCTCGTTCCTGATTCCTTATGCACTCTCGGAACATCTGCTCATCTTAATCCGACAGTACTAAAACAATATCCTCGCACCCCAAAATGCCGCCCTGTGAAATTTCTCTTCACTTGCAAATAGTCCCTGAATATCCGTATCGCTGACTTCCCTTTCAATAAACCGATGGTATTAACTACGCTATATTTTGGCAGAATCATCAATAGCATGTGGATATGATCACTCATCGCATAGCCTTCAATCAACTCCACCCCTAGCGGCATAACTCTTGTAAAATACCCCCGGTATCTTTCCGTAATATCCCGCAAATCGATTTCTTTCTATATTTAGGCACAAATACAATGTGATATTTGCAATAATGTTTAACATGAGCTTGGCATTGCAATTCTCTCATAATGGCCTCCTAATTAGAACTTGCCGGTTCAAAGGAGGCCATTATCTTCTCCGCACGACGGAACAGCAGCCTAATTGTGTCTCACCGCCGGAGGCGGTGGTTTACCTAAATTGAATTATGGCCTTCATAAAACGCTTTCCTGTGCAGATGATCTGCACAGGAAATCTCTTCATCACTTAAACTCACAGCCAGCTTGGTAACAAGCTCCACCGGCTTATTCAGCTTGACTCGAACAATAGACGCACATGGTGATGCTGACAATGTGATGATCACAACGCCGGGATTTGTTTTGGTGCATATCCCATTACTGGACATAAACATTCTGAATGAGTCCGTACGGTGTAGCAACCAACCGGGCAACGGGATCACTGAACCTGAGATCCTGGAGTATAGCAACAGCTCAATCTGCCCAACGAAGGTACTGCAACTGCTATTTGCTACCCCTAGTGCAATACCTTGCAACCAGTGTTTTGCCACCGCTAGTTAAGGTTTCCGTGGCTTTTGTCGATAGCAGCGCGACTTTTTCTTTTCGTGCTATTATACTCCTTGTTAAACCTGTTTTACATACATTTCAGTGGGTTATACTTTTTGAGGAGACCCTAAATAAATGCTATTATTATCTAACATAATTACTCGCATTAACACTTACCATTTAACTAATAGTTAAGTATTTGATAACTAAATTAATATTTATAATGCCGTTAGACAAGTCTTATGAATTACGCTATGAAATCACAACCAACTGTTAGCATCTCGATCTTAACCTATAATAGAGCCCACTTACTCAATAATTTATTATCCTCATTAACTTCACTTAATCATCTTCTTGAGATCATTGTAGTTGACAATCATTCAGAAGACGATACTGAGAAACTCGTATGCGAAAAATTCCCTCATATTAAATATATACGCACAGAAAAAAATATTGGAGTGGTTGCTAGAAATCTTGGTATGAAAAAGGCCAATGGTGACATAATTATCACATTAGACGACGATATAATTGGGTTAAATGACAAAGATGTTGAATATCTAGTTTCTGCATTCAATCAACATCTACAAATGGGCGCGGTTAATTTCAAAGTAGTCGATCCAAAAAACAATCACATATGCAACTGGGTCCACCATTGCAAAGCTGAGGAATATAGTGATAAATATTTCATGACGTATGAAATTACTGAAGGTGCTGTTGCCTTTAGAAAAGCTGCGCTAGAGAAATCCGGGCTTTATCCTGAAAATTTTTTTATTAGCCACGAAGGGCCAGACTTGGCATTCAGAATTTTTGATGCCAATTATGAGGTGAGTTATGACGGGAATATACAGGTAGACCACCTTTTTGCAGAAGAGGGTAGGGCTTCGTGGAGAAAATACTACTACGATACTAGAAATATGTTTTGGCTTGCAGCACGCCATTTTCCAATATCCTATGCAAGCAGATATATGGCTAGAGGCCTTTTAGCAATGCTGGTTTATTCTATTAGGGACGGTTATCTTAAATATTGGATTAAAGCAATAATTGATGGCGTTAAAGGATTGAGATGCATACTTAAAAACCGTAAGAAGCTTAGCCTTAGAACTATGAAAATTATTAAGAAGATCGATTCAAAAAGACCAAGTTTAATATATCTAATTCGTAAACGCCTTTTCCAGAAATCAGTTCGGATATAGTGACTTTATTAAGTAAAACTATAGTTGTGCTTGAAATGCTGCATTATGAGAAATAACGATATGCCAGGATCTATTTCCTTGTGCTAATAATGTATGTATTAGCATAGCTGTTTTTTTGATGCCCAGAGTATAGGTCTTTGGAGTTGCATTGTAATGAAGAGTTTTCTGCCGTACGTACTTATTCATAATAACCAGTATTCCCGCCCAAAAGGCTATCCAGGAACCCTCTAAAAAAAGATGAATTACCTGTTCGATGCTACGCCGATGAAACTATTACGATATTAACCCGTACTAAACAAGCAAGCCAAACTCCTGTACATCTCATATGTTTTACCAGTTGTACTTGTGTATCAAGAAAAAGTGAAACATACTCCATGAGATTTTTTTACTGGTCCGTCAATTTAAAGTCCCCGATAGGGGATATCAAATCCCCCGCCTTTAGGCGGCGGATGATAAGATGAGGTGATGAAAAATTATAAACGAGACAGTCACACAGTATGGGATTGCAAATATCACTTGGTGTGGACGACGAAATATCGCTATTTGGTACTAGGAGGAGATATTGGGCTACGTTGCCGATAGTTGCTACGAGAAATAGCGATGAGCAAGGAAATGCTTATCTATGCAGGGTCAATAAACCGGGATCATGTACATATGCTGGTAGGTATTGCGCCGCAGTTATCGGTATCGCGAGCCGTGCAATATCTGAAAGGTAAGAGTTCGCATAAATTACTAACGGAGTATAGGGTGTTACGAAAGCGCTATTGGGTCCAGCGTCTATGAGCAAGAGGGTATTGGGTCGCGACGAGTGGGAATGGACAGATGAGGCCTGGAAAGAATACATCAAGAATCAGCAACCGCCGAAGCCAGATGATGATTTTACCATCGTGTGACGGTAATCGGCCGACAGGCCGATCAATCCGGCTTTTAGCCGTAACTCGAAGCCGCCGGCTTTAGCCGGTGAAGCATTCACTAATTGCAGATAACTATAGTTTCTGATAACGGCATCATTGAATTGTTTCACTAACACTCTGGCATTCTTTAAAATAGAATTTTTTACTGTTGCATTCCAACGTTAGATTCCAAGACTTATTATAACATAATATGAGGTTTTACATGTCAGAAAAAATTATTGCAAATAGACTAGGACCGTTTAAAAAAACAGACGACTTACTGACAATTAAAAATGAGTGGGATGAGGTTTTTTCCCACTGCTACTCATCGACACCATTCTTTTCCTTTGAGTATATGTATATCTGGTATAGCTGTTTTGCAGCACCAGATCAAATTATAATCTACCGTGTCAACAATGAAGAATATACTATCGGATTTTTGCCTCTGTTCCTCGACAAAAAAAAATACTTTCGAATATTAACTGGTTTGACCAACGATCATAGCTTTCATCCAGGGCCTGTTGTACGCAAAGGCTTCGAAACCATGTTTGAAAAATGCATGTTGGAGACATTATTGCGAGACCAAAATTTATGGGATTTGTTTTACTATAAACACTCATATTCTTTTGCACAATTGGCAGGGCTCTTTTCAAAGCAACTACTACAAAACACAAATGTAGTGTGGAACCAACATACCAGCCCCACATATTCTGCTTTTCTGAATAAAGCATTTGATGATTATATAAAAGATGATTTATCAAAAAAAGTACGCAAAAATTTTTTACAATCTAAAAACCGTATAGCCAAACAAGGAGCTTATCACTTAATGCATTATGCGGGAGACAAAGCGATAGAACTGTGGCCTAAATTTCTTGAACTTGAAAATTCCGGATGGAAAGGACAAGCTGAATCATCTATTATGAAAATAAGCGATAATTACAAGAAATATTATAAAGATTTGTTAATACTCCTCGCTAAGCATAATGCCTTAAATATGTATTTTTTATATTTGAATGACACAGCTATTGCTGCTGGGTTTGGCTATATTATCGATGACACATATCATTACGCTAAGGCTGGCTATGAAGAGAATTTAGAATTTATATCACCATCCAATCTACTACTACTCCTTATTGTCGAACACTTAATTAAAAATTTTCCATCCGTTAAAAGATTTCATATGTTCCCTGGTGATTTTGGATATAAGCACCGTTATAATAACGAAGATGTCTCACACATTGAAACTATATTATATAGTAACACCCTCAGGGGAAAAATTTTGCAGGTCAAACGCTCTTTAAAAAACCTCCTATGTCGTCCAACAGGGTATGCAGCTTGCCGGCGGATTTGGTAGAGCGAAACAACGTAACCGGCCAAACCAGGCCGTTATTTCCATTCTGAGCCGTTAGCGTAAACTTTCCCCTTGAATCCAGAGGAGAAGAAAGTTATGAATATTC
>VAPH01030315.1_pt1 | contig 10384 bp, 9 predicted proteins | sample 3393861 | NCBI WGS metagenome assembly VAPH01 (sample SAMN08290439, study PRJNA428436) | hydrothermal vent metagenome | isolation source: Deep-sea hydrothermal vent chimney | place: Atlantic Ocean: South-mid Altantic Ridge | reverse complement strand
GCTCACCCAGCTCCACATGATCGCGGGGTGGGTACTCAAACTGCGGAATTTTACCCCAGGTCCGCAGTTCGAGATTATCGGCCTCATCATCGCCAATCGGTACATCAGGACTCGCAAGGTTTGGCATATCCAGCAACCACGCCGCCTGCTTATCGCGCACGGCCTTAAACTCTGATTCGAGTTCTGTCAGTTCCGCACCCAGCTCCGCCACGGCATCCAGCAATGGCTGAATATCCTCACCCTGTGCCTTGGCACGGCCAATATCCCTGGCACTTGCGTTGCGTTTGCCTTGCAGCGCCTGCACATCCATTTGCAGGGTTTTACGACGGGCTTCCAGCGCTTCGTAGGCTGCAATATCCAGTGTATAACCGCGTGACTTCAGCGCAACTGCTGTTGCTTCGATATCATGTCTGAGAATAAGTGGGTCAAGCATGGGCTAATCTTTTGTTTAGAGGGGGACTGTTGTTCCGACAAGGCGGCATTGTAACGCCTGTCAGCCAGATTCTACAGCGCCGACATACAAATTCATGGTTGCGCAGCGGTGGCCGGGCGTCCCGGTGCCACACCGACCACGTCCACGCCTTCAGGTGGTGTAAACGTGAATAGTTGGGGGTCGATGGCTGCATTCCTGGTCAGGTTGCTAAACCGGATTTCCGTGCGTTGACCGAAGGCGTCTTCCATGATCATCAAACGAATACCGGTGGCATCCAGGCCCATTACGATACGCTCAAACTCTGATTCGCTTGCGCGGCTTTTCAATTCCAGCAATTGCATGTCTTCAAAGTCACCCAACTCCGTGATTAAAAACTGCTGGTCAAGCTGGCTGATGTCGGCCAGGATCAGCAACGGGGCGTCTGCCACGCGGTCCGATTGCGGTTTGATGGTGACCTGTGCGAGCACTTCGTCATACATCCAGACTGTGCTGCCATCCGCGACGATGGTTTCAGGAAAATCACCTGCATAAACCCAACGCAACTTATCCGGGCTTTGCAGCCAGGCCTTGCCATGGGTTTTATCCCGGATGCTGCCGTCCTGCGACATGACCGTCTGGGTAAACTCGAGCTGTAAACTTTCCAGCCCATCGGTGAATTGCTCAAGTTCACTCCGGGCGGGGCCGGCAGCAGCGGAGAAAACCGTTGTCGAGAACAGAACCAGGGCCGCAATGAACCCGCTTTTCATCTTCATTTTCTGCATGCTCAGTTTTTAGGTGGAGGTGGCGCCAACACTTCCCGCTGGCCATTGTGTTCAGGCCTGGACACCACTCCGCTGGCTTCCATTTCTTCAATCAGACGGGCTGCGCGGTTATAACCCACGCGCAAGTGCCGCTGCACACTGGAAATGGAAGCCCGCCTGGACTCGGTTACCCAGGCAACTGCCTGGTCATAAAGTTCATCCTGGGAGCCCTGTGCATCCGTCGGAATGCCGGATGCATTGATGGTCATGCCGTCTGTGGTCATTTGTGTTGCTTCGAGAATTTCATCGACATAGTCCGGCTCCGCCAGCGAACGCAGGTAGTCAACCACGGCGTGCACCTCATGGTCATCCACAAATGCCCCGTGCACGCGTTCCGGGATCGCTCTGCCAGGCGGCATGTACAGCATGTCACCATGGCCCAGCAATTGCTCGGCACCCATCTGGTCAAGAATGGTACGGGAATCCACGCGTGAAGAAACCTGAAATGCAATTCGGGTCGGAATATTGGCCTTGATCAGGCCGGTGATCACATCCACGGAAGGCCGTTGTGTGGCCAGGATCAGATGTATGCCTGAAGCACGGGCTTTTTGCGCCAGGCGTGCGATCAGTTCATCAATTTTCTTGCCGAGGATCATCATCATATCGGCAAGTTCATCGACGATAACGACGATATACGGCAGATGCTCCAGATCAGGCGCCTCAGCCTCAGGGTTCATTTCGTCTGCTACAAACAGCGGATCCTTGAGCGGCGTGCCGGCGTCGATTGCATCGCGTATTTTTTTGTTGAAGCCGGCCAGGTTTCGCACCCCGGCAGCGGACATCAGCCGGTAGCGGCGCTCCATTTCCGCCACGCACCAGCGCAAGGCGTTGGCCGCTTCTTTCATATCGGTGACAACCGGTGTCAGCAGATGCGGGATGCCGGCATAAATCGACAACTCCAGCATTTTTGGATCGACCATGACCAGCCTGACATTTTCAGGCCCGGTTTTATAAAGCAGGCTGAGTATCATCGCGTTCAACGCGACCGACTTGCCGGAACCGGTCGTGCCTGCGACCAACAAATGCGGCATTTTTGCCAGGTCCGCCACAATTGGACGCCCGGAAATGCTTTTGCCCAGCGCGAGTGTCAGTGGTGAGACAGAACTGTCGTACACCTCGGAGCGCAGAATCTCCGACAGAAAAACCATGTGACGGTTTTCATTGGGTATTTCCAGACCAATGGTGGATTTACCGGGAATGACCTCGACCACCCGCACGGATACGATGCTCAGACCACGGGCAAGATCCTTGGCCAGATTCATGATCTGGGCCGATTTGACCCCAGCGGCAGGTTGCAGTTCAAAGCGGGTGATCACAGGCCCCGGGTGAACGGCCACCACATCCACCAGCACGCCAAAATCAGCCAGTTTCAACTCAACCTGTTTGGAGAGTGCTTTCAGTGCACCTTCGCTATAGCCGGGCGGCTGGTCGTGTGGCTCATCAAGCATATCCAGTGGCGGCAATGAATCAGCCGGCATGTTTTTGAACAGCGGCCGCTGTCTTTCCCTGGCGACACGCCGGCTGGCCTGCGTTTGCGGCAGCGTGATCTGCGGTTCGATTCGCGGCGCCTTTCTACCCTTCTGCCTGGCTGAATCTGTTTTGCGCACTTCGTCACGCCTGGCGCGGGCGCGGCGGCCGGCAAACCAATCCCGCATGTGGGCAATGCTGCCGACCAGCACGTCAATCAGGCTCAGTGTGATCCGACCTGTCACATCCATCACCCAAAACCATGAAAGCCCGGTAAACAGTGTGACGCCCACCAGCAACATGGACAACAAGAACAGGGTTGAACCCAGCATGCCGGTCAGTTCCAGCAGTGGCAACGCGACGACATCGCCGATAACGCCGCCACCGCCAGCAGGCATACTGCCCGCCGAAGGCAGTAAATGCATGTCGCTCAAGCCAGTTGCAGACAGCAGGAACAAGGCCAAACCGGTAATCACCGCCACCGCTTCCATGACGCTACCTTCAGACTCCGTGACGTCATTGCTCCACAGTCGCCAGCCACCGTACACGGCAATCAGCGGCAACAGGTAGGTAATGTAGCCGGTCAGGAATAAAAAGAAATTTGCGATCCATGCGCCCAGTATGCGGCCTGCATTCTGTACCTGGTCTGAATTGCTGGCATTAAACGGCCCCGGGTCGGTCGGGTCGTAGGTAATAAGAATGGCCACCAGGTAGACAGCAACCAGGATGGAGAACAGGAAACCGCTTTCCCTCAGGTGGCGTGACAACCGGGACGTTTTACCGGCGGTTTTAACAGTCTTCTTGCGCGCTTGCGGCAATGTTATATACCTTATAAGGTTTGTTTTTTAAGTGTTTATATTTAAAGTTAAATATATCACACAATTCCAGAATTATTAGGATGTACCCCAAACAATTCAAGCCATCATGCCATAATCACCTGTAAAATGCGGCAAGCCGTATTTACAGGGTCGATGATCAGTTAAAATACAACCAAGTGTACTGCCATTTTTATGGAGCAATTATACATGAGCGCTATAAAGCACCACCGCCTGCTGATTGTCGGTTCCGGCCCGGCCGGATACACCGCCGCCATTTACGCGGCCAGGGCCAACCTGCATCCCACCGTTATCACCGGTATCCAGCAGGGCGGCCAGTTAACCATGACCACCGAAGTGGACAACTGGCCCGGTGATGTCGAAGGGTTGCAGGGGCCGGAGTTGATGCAACGCATGCTGGCGCATGCGGAGCGGTTTGAGACCGAAATCATTTTTGACCACATTCACACCGTCGACCTGAAGCAACGCCCCTTCATGCTGGAGGGGGATTCTGGCAAATACAGCTGTGACACCCTCGTCATCGCCACCGGCGCCAGCGCAAAATACCTGGGTTTGCCTTCCGAAGAGGCTTTCATGGGTCAGGGTGTTTCCGCCTGTGCGACCTGTGACGGTTTTTTCTATCGTGACCGAAAGGTTGCTGTGATAGGTGGTGGAAATACAGCGGTCGAAGAGGCGCTTTACCTGTCCAATCTGGCCTCTGAGGTCGTCGTCGTGCACCGCCGTGATGCGTTGCGGGCAGAGAAAATCCTGCAGGATCGTTTATTTGAAAAAGAACGCCATGGCAATGTGTCCTTTATGTGGGACCACACCGTTGAGGAAATACTGGGTGGTGATACCGGCGTGACCGGCCTGAGCCTGAAACACGTCAACAGCGGTGAACTGCGACAAATTGACGCTGACGGCGTGTTTATTGCGATCGGCCACCACCCCAACACGGAAATCTTCAACGGCCAGCTGGATATGAAGGGTGGCTACATCCAGATACGCAGTGGCACCGAAGGCCTGGCGACCATGACCAGTGTTCCCGGTGTGTTTGCCGCCGGCGATGTGACCGACCATGTCTATCGCCAGGCCGTGACATCCGCCGGTTTTGGCTGCATGGCGGCGCTGGATGCAGAGCGTTGGCTGGAAGAACAGGCCGACATTTCTTCATAATCATGGGCCCGCCGTGATCCCGATACTCTCACCAGATCCGGAATCACCTTTTCCCGCCACTGAACTGGCGCTGGAAACCCCTCGCGGACTACTCGCCGCGGGTGGCGATCTGTCCCCTGCCCGCCTGGTCAACGCCTATCGCCACGGCATATTCCCCTGGTATGGAGAAGATGAACCTATTTTATGGTGGTCACCCGCCCCGCGCTGTGTGCTCTACCCTGATCGCGTGCATGTCTCCCGTCGGCTACGGCGCAAATATAACCACGGTGATTTCACGCTGTCTGCGGACCGGGCGTTTGCACAGGTTATCAAAGCCTGCGCACAAACGAGACGGGACGGTGGCGGCACGTGGATTACCGCGGCGATGCGTGATGCTTACATTGCCCTGCACGACATCGGCGTCGCGCATTCGCTGGAAGTCTGGTGTGATGATGCGCTTGCGGGCGGTATTTACGGCGTGGCGCTGGGTCCGGTTTTTTTTGGCGAGTCCATGTTCAGCAGGATCAATGACGCCAGCAAAATAGCACTGGTGGCGTTGTGTCGGCAATTGCTGCAATGGGGGTTTACGTTGCTGGATTGCCAGCTTGGCAACCCACACCTGTTCCGCATGGGTGCGGAGGAAATTTCCCGCACAGAATTTCAACAACACCTCGATCACACCGACGGGACTGACCGGTGGCAACAGGATTTCCATGCTGCATCACGCTGGTAGTTATGCACCAATCGGCGCTACCGGCGCTGGTCGAAATCAGAAGCCGGCAAAGACTCGACATACTGCTTCAGGTTGGCCAGGCCCTGTTCATAGTCATTGCCAATCCAGCGATCGAACAACAGGCCAAAATAACGTGCCAGGAAGCCATCAAAAAAATCCAGCCCCTCGGTGATATCCGAGTCAAAGGACCAGGTAACCCGGGTGGCAGAACCGCCCACAGGCTCAAAGGTGAAACGGGCATCAGACACACCCTGGGAATCATAATCCAGGCGTATATCGATCTGCTCATAGGGCTTGCTGGCAACGATCTCCTGCCAGCCACTGCCGACCAGGTGCGGCTCTCCGATCCAGCTCAAACGTGCCCCGACGCCGGCTTCAGGTCCTGTTATTGCATACTCGGCATTCGGGTCCCGTGCAACCCATGGTGACCAGTGCTCAAAGTGTCGATAACTGTTTACCACCGCAAACACCTCATGGGCCGGGCGCTCAATCGTGATACTGCGTTCCACATGCGCATGGGTAGGCAACAGGAAACCTGTTATTACAAACGCTGCAAACAGGAGCAGCGCAATGACACCCAGTTTTTTAATCATTGTCCTTGTCCTTGTTCTTGTTATCGGGAAACTTGTCCTCCGGATACCAGTCCGGCACGCTGTCATCGTCCTCCCAATCATAGCGTTTGACCGGCACCACGTCCCAGCGGCGGTAGATGATGGCCAGCGCGACACCGAGAATGGCGCCACTGAGGTGCAACTCCCAGGACATGTTCGGGCGAATGGGCAGCACACCCCAGATCATCGAGCCGTACAGAAACCAGACCAGCACCGAAACCGCCACTGAGCGCATCTCCAGGCGCAAAATACCACTGATAAACACAAAAGCCAGCAATCCGTAGATAAAACCACTGGCGCCAAAATGCACGCTGGGACGGCCGATGAACCAGGCCAGCAGACCCGAGCCAATCCAGATAATGGGGATCACCCTGAGCGACGATCCCGGATACAGGTACAGGATGGTGGTCATGCTGACGATAAGGGGTGCGGTATTGGAAAACAAGTGTTCAGCGCCGGCATGCAGCAATGGTGCCGTCAAAAGGCCTATCAAGCCACTCACCTGTCTGGGCCGCAAGCCAAAGCGGGCCAGCTCCAGGCCGAAAACGCTATCTACCAGAAGGATCAGCCACAATAATCCCGTCAGGACCAGGGAGATTTTCAGGGCCAGCCTGAAATTCCGTTGCGCCTTTTTTGATCCGGTAAAGCCGGGGTCCGGAATGCCGAGATACATGGCCAGGTTCCCTAGCGGAGATCCGCTGGCAAAGCGGAAGCGATGATGTCGCGGGTCTGGTTCAGCAACGCAACGACATCCTGGGGTTCGCGACCACCCACTTCGATCACCGGGTGTATCACCATGCGCACTCTGCCGGGAAAAATCCACATGGATTTTGGCCGTTGAATGTCGCGGGTACCGATGATCGTAATGGGTAGAATCGGCAGGCCCTGGGAGGCTGCGATTCGAAAGGCACCTTTTTTGAAAGCCCTGAGCCTGCCATCCACGCTGCGGGAACCTTCGGCGAAAAACAAGATGCCCACACCATCGCCTACCCGCTCAAGTGCGTCGCTGACCGCCTTGCGTGCCTGCTCCGGGTTACTGCGGTCAACAAAGATATGCCCGGCTTTTTCGCAGCCAATACCCACACCTGGCACTTTGCGTAATTCGGCTTTCATAACCCATTTCAGGTCAAGTTTCAGCCATCCGTAAACGAGGAATATGTCGTACTGACTTTGATGATTGCTCACCACCACATAGGTGCGATCCGGAGCAGCATTTTCCCGGCCTTCCACTGTCACCAACATGGGTGTCAGCCAGGCCATAAGCCGGCCCCAGTTTGCAGCGATATAACGGCTTGCAGCGCGCGGATTCCAAAGTATGGCGACCAGCATTGTCAACCAGCCTGCAAGCAGTGTTAACAGCAGGCCAAGGGGGATCAGTACCAGCCAGGCATAGATCTGATACAACCAGAAAGCGATGCGTCTCATGCGAGCATAAATCCGTTCATAGTGACCTGGCAGCCCATCGGCTTTGCCGTTAAGTAGAACATGTTAAACCCGACGGGCTTTCAGTAGAAAGAAAAAAGGGGGTGCTGTGCAGGCACCCCCCTTGGAAATACAACCGTAAAATGTTTTGTTATGCGGCCTTTTCTTCTTTCTCGACATCGAGAAGGCGAGCTTCTGACTTGCCGATCTTGATGGTGCGCGGTTTCATCGCTTCGGGTAGCTCGCGCTCCAGGTCAATATGCAACAGGCCATTTTCGAGGCTTGCGCTGACCACCTTGACATGTTCAGCCAGGTTGAAGCGACGCTCAAAAGCGCGGGTAGCGATGCCACGGTGCAGGTACTCACCGTCATCTTCCGTTTCATCTTTGCGCTCGCCGGTCACAACCAGGCGGTTCTGTTCAGTGGTGATTTTCAGATCTTCCTCTGAAAATCCGGCCACTGCCATGGTGATCTGGTACTGGTCCTCACCGGTGGTGCGGATGTTATACGGGGGGTAGCTGTTACCCGGGTCCTGCCGTGAAGCAGAGCTCAGCATGGACGCAAGACGGTCGAAACCCACAGAAGTTCTGTAAAGGGGGGAAAAATCAAAAGTAGTCATATCCGTATCCTCCTAAAGAAGCAATTCGGTTAAATAGTCCTCCGCCAAATGGCCGGAAGATGCCTGTGGCACCCGCAGGCTGCCACGATTACAAAGATGGGGGATCAGTGCTGAATTTCAAGATACCCAATGGAAATTATTTCGAACTGTGCGCGACATTCCGGCAAGTCAACCACGGTGGAATCCCCGACGGACTTGCCGAGTAAGGCGCGGGCCACGGGAGAATCGATGGAAATGAAACCCCGCTTTGCATCGGTTTCATCCACGCCGACAATCCGGTACGAAACCTTGTCACCCTGCTGACCCTGAAGGGTGACCAAAGCCCCGAAACGAATGACCGAAATGTCCGTGGGCGGGCGATCCACAATTTTCATAATGTCAATGCGTTTACTCAGGTAACGTATGCGGCGGTCAATCTCGCCCAGTTGTTTTTTGCGGTAGATATACTCCGCATTTTCTGAACGGTCACCTTCAGCGGCGGCTGCAGCAAGCGCCCTGACAACCTCCGGCCGGGATTTTCTCCACAGCTCATGCAGTTCGCTTTTCAACATCGTGGCGCCCTCCGGTGTGATATAAGGACTTCCCTGCTTCTGGGGCGCTCGCCACCTACCCATGTTCAAGTACACCATCAACCATATAACAAGCCCAACTTTCGACACCTGCATGAGACTTCATGAAGGTATATAGTACCCACCTTTCCACCCAGCCTTTTAAGGAATTTACTAAATGAACTACAAAATCAGCATCACACTGGCTGTTGTTTTTGCCCTGTATGGATGCCAGCAGGAAGCGGAAACCACCACGGTTAACCAGTTGGCAGAATCTGCACCCGCCGCCAGCGCTGCTGAATCGGTGCGCGAACTCGTCAGCGGCATCGATAAAAGTGGCTTCGATGAATCGGTGCGTCCGCAGGACGATCTGTTTGACTACGTCAGTGGCACCTGGCTTGCCAATACGAAAATCCCGGCGGATAAAGCCCGCTGGGGTACGTTTGACGCGCTCCGCGAGCAATCCCAGCAGGACATTCGCAGTCTGGTTGAAGAGGTCAGTGCCGAAGACAATGTTCAGGACGACACACCCACACAGAAAATCCGGGATTTTTACAACGCCTATATGGATTCAGAAACCGCTACTGCCCTGGGGGTGGACGCAATCGGGACCGAACTGGCTGAAATCGCTGCAGCCAGCTCGCTCGATGATATCTACCGCTTAACCAGCTCACTGGGGATATATGGTGTGAATTCGCCCATTGGCGGTGGTATTTTTTCCGACCTGAAAGACCCGGATACCAATGTGGTTTACCTGAGACAGGCGGGCTTGACGATGCCTGACCGGGATTATTATCTGAAGGATGATGAGCAGTTTGTCAAAGGCCGTCAACTGTACCTGGACTACGTCAACAGCATATTTACACAGGCTGGCATCGACAACGGCGCTGACCGCGCAGAACGCCTGCTGGCATTCGAAACCAAGCTGGCTGAAGTCCAGTGGACCAAGGAGGAGAATCGCAATCCGGTCAAGCGCTACAATCCCAAGACCTTCGCCGAACTGAAGGAAATGGCGCCGCGGATTAATTGGGAGGTTACTTTTGATGCAGCAAATATCCCGGCCCGGGACCGCTACATCGTGTCACAGCCCAGTTTCTTCGAAGCGGCCGATGACATTATTGCCGACAGCGATCTTTCCACTCTGAAGGATTATCTGACGTTCCAGACCCTGAACCGTTTTGCACCGGTATTGGGTGATGATTTCTTCAAGCTTTGGTTCGGTTTTTACCGACAGGGTTTATCGGGTGTGGCTGAGCCCCGTCCGCAATGGAAGCGTGCCGTGAATTCAATCAACGGTAACATGGGTGAACTGCTGGGCCAGTTGTATGTGGATCGTTACTTCCAACCCGCTGCCAAGGCACGCATGGATACCATGATCAAGAACCTGGTCCGGGCCTATAAAAAATCCATCACCGAACTGGACTGGATGAGCGAGGAAACCAAGCAGCAAGCGTTGGTGAAGCTGTCAAAATTCAACCCCAAGATCGGCTACACAGATCACTGGCGGGATTATTCGAAAATGAAGATCGTCAAGGGTGACCTGATTGGCAATATCAAGCGCGCTGCAGAATTTGAATATAACCGCAACCTGAACAAGCTGGACAAGCCGGTGGATAAGAGTGAATGGTTCATGACGCCACAAACCGTCAATGCCTACTACAATCCGGTTTGGAATGAAATCGTATTCCCGGCCTCGATCCTGCAACCTCCATTTTTCAATGTAAACGCGGATGACGCGGTTAACTATGGCGGTATCGGCGGTGTGATCGGACACGAGATCG
>VAPH01015144.1_pt1 | contig 10401 bp, 5 predicted proteins | sample 3393861 | NCBI WGS metagenome assembly VAPH01 (sample SAMN08290439, study PRJNA428436) | hydrothermal vent metagenome | isolation source: Deep-sea hydrothermal vent chimney | place: Atlantic Ocean: South-mid Altantic Ridge | reverse complement strand
TAAAAAACTAAAAAAGAAGTCCCGGGTTCAATGTTTCACGGAACATTTTAAAAATACACCATCTTTTTGACCGGACGAAAGACACTTGCTTGGAACTAAGATAAAAATGGTGACAATTGCACGGCAGCTAACATTTCACCCATAATTGCTGGCCTCAAAGTCACAGCCTAGTGCTTTTTAGGGTCAGTTCTTTCATTGTGACAGTTTTTCATAATGAAAGACCTTACCCTGCCAAAGCTTTAATTCCCGGTTGTAAAGCTCCTTACATAGCTTAAATTCGACGCACCCTTGTCATCACTTGCAACAACCTGCCAGGTGTATGTGATATCTGGGCTGAGTCCATCAACCGTATAACTCAAAATGGCTGTATCCGTGTCACCGGAAACATCACCACCCACATCGGTCACCGTACCCTTGCCGCACGAGACCAGCAACATTGCCGTTAATATTATCATCCCTGCCAACAGGGCTATCCTTCTCCGCCTTCCATCACCTGCAATGACCACTCCGAAGAGCAGCAGTCCGGCTCCTGCGCCAAGCCCTGCATAAACCGTCCTGTTGGTACTGCCCGTAAGTGTCGACCCTTCCACTTTTGCGGCAACACAGTTCTCCTGGATACCTTCGTTGTCTTCACAGTATCTGATCTCATAGGTCACGGGGTCACCCTCCAGGTCTGTGACTCCATTCCATTGAAATGTTACCGTTGTCTCCAGGCCTGTTGCACCGTCTTCCGGAGAGACAGGTTCCGGCCTGGCCGGTGTATGGTTACCCTCTTTCGGCAGGCATGAGCCTGTAACCCTCTCAAAGGCCTCGGCATCCACCCTTTCAGGAACGGTCCCGGAAACCGTCCAGGGCCAAGGCACACCAGGGGAAGTCCCGCACATGGATACCACAACCTCACTCTCATCCGGGTCGTCAGAAGGAATGCGGATGACCTTGCCCCATGAGCCAGTGTCAGGCGAGGGATCGATGAAGAGGATGGTGAGTGTGCACGTGGCTGATGGTGCAAGGGTCTGGTTTGAGCAGTTGTCTGTTATGCTGAACGGCCGGAACAGCCCCGGCTGGTCAAGCACATAGGGTATCTGGCCTATCTTGAGGTCCACGTCACCAAGATTTGTTACCGTTACAGTATGCGATGTGTTCGGTATATCACCAAACGGCACCTCAAGGTCATTATCCGAATCCGACGAATCAGTGACTGATATATCGGGTTCGGAAACAGACAATAGATGATAGTGTATTTCCAAGTAAGGGGCCAAAGCGCCAGCGTTATAATCAGCTCCAGCAATCGATACTCCTTTTGCTTCTCCTACAATTTGTAGTTGGTCTTCCCAAGGTGCAGGGCTAATCCAAAATGCGGCCCAGTTAATACCTTCATCGGCATCTATGCGTATATCATTTGTTACGTCTATTTGCATCCAGCCGGTGGATGTGCCCGAATAAAAATGATACAGTGTATCAACCTCAGATGAAGGACCATTTATATGCCAATAATCACTTGCTGCATCACCCGTGTAACCAGAACTTCTCAGATGTGACAAGATCGCGAGTTCAGTATCATAGTTGTACACTTGAATTACTTTTGCAACATTAATGTTTAAAATAGCATTATCAATAGATGCATTTGAGGGTATTTTAGACAAATCCATTTCTATAAGCGCTGCATTATAAGTAAAGCCTGTACCAAAAGTATAATCACTACCATCATAGTAAGTCACACGGTAAACACTCCATCCTCCGGCATCAAAAGGAGCTGCCCCATCAACCGTCGCAGTCGTAGTAGATGAGGACACATATTGAGCGTCATTATCGGGGGACGCCACACTAATTAAAGAGGCCTCAGCCATTCCTACCACTCCGAGCATAAATACACATACTGTTAATCCTACCAAAAGTTTCTTCTGCATTTTTACTCCTCCTTTTGTTACGCCCAGTATACCCATCCCTCCGAACGCCATAATAACCTGGGGACCTAAGGGTCAGCCCTCAAATCAATAAATAAGAGAGGAATTTCCATGATTTTTTCATATCAGTTGTTCACCGGTTGCAAGTTACCAGGGTCCTTATTTGTTAATTTGAGGGCTGACCCTGGCCCTGGCTACCTGTCATTCCGGCAGTCTTTAAGCCGGAATCCAGTGTTTTCAATGCTTTCTGGATGCCGGATCAAGTTCGGCATGACAACAAAAAGACATTTATGGACAGACTATAATTATTCAAATCTATTATAAATCATTATTTTTTGTCATGATTAAAGACCTGACCCCGTACTTGCTCATGACAGGGGACAAAAAAGTTGCTCTGAGGACGGAACTTAAGGGTGAAGATAAATGAAGAGCATACAGTCAACTCATAATAAGAAAACAGAACTCCCTTTGATAAAACGCTCACTTACTTTAACGCTTGCAATTCAATGGTGAAAAGTACTGTTCCAGTGGAAATGTAGTCTAATTCGCCATCAATTTTCATGCTAATGGATTGTCCATCTAAATGAGCAGACATTTTTGCGCCTGGTTTCATGATTTTCTCTGTTAGAAAATTCAGCGTAATAATTGACATACAATTGGTTGCTTTATCTATTGCAGTAGGTATATTAGATATCCTGTCAGTCAACGTACCTTCAAAACCATTGGAAGTAGTTTGAAAAGACCAGTATTGCCACTGTATTGTTGTTGAACTATCTATCGCAATGTTGATAAAGCTGTCGATATTAAAAAGCCCTGGCTTGTCGGCTATACCAAGTGCTGGATTGGTATATATTTCAAGGCTGAAAGGGTTGTCTTCCAATATAGGGAAGGGTTCATTGAAAGATATAAGCACCTTTACTGATTCGGAAGTTTTATTAAACAAATTCCCATTAAAATCCTTATAATAATACGTAACAATAGCATTTCCTTCATATTTTGAAGGTATCGACACTACATTATTTTCTTCATTTGTTGAGGCAGGAGTAGTAGTGGTGGTGCTTCTGCCACCGCTACCGCCGCATCCGCTCAGAATAAGTGCAATCCCAAAGAACAACATCGAAATAATTCCTGTTCTCTTCCGTCTCTTCATAACTCCCTCCTCCTTCAATATTGATGTTCTCGTAAAAAGACCTTCACTGTCATTGCAGGAAGCAAAGCTACGAAGCAATCCGTTGTAAAATCATACGTATAGACATTGCTTCGATCCGCTCGCAATGACAGGAAACGGCGTTTCCCGGCTTTTTACGAAACCGTCATCAATGTATATTTATCTTTTTTCCGGGAGGCTCTCATCTTTCCGTCTCTATTCATATCTGAGTGGGGCAATTCTCGGTTTCGTCATCCAGGCCTGTCTGGAATCTCTACATGTCTTCAGAAGGATTCCAGGCAAGCCGGAATGACACTGCTCAGGTGATTGCTTTCTATGGACGAAATGCACCCGCTTTCTTGGTTTATAGTTTATATCTTCTTTTTTCTGATTCTTATGCCTGCCAAGCCGACTAATCCGGTACCCAAAAGAAGCATGGTGGCTGGTTCAGGGACTGGTGCTGGGGCGGCGGCAACATCGATAGAACCTGTGTCCAACGACAAAGCAATTGAGGTACCCCTATCATCACTGATATTTGCAAAACCGAAACCAAGCCCACTGCTTCCAACACTACTCCCTGTGAAAGAGAGTGTTGCTAAAGTGAAAGAATCTCCTTGGAAACTCAAATCCCACAGCCAGGAAATCTCCGCAAGGTTGATAGTTCCAAAACCAATATCCCCAAAACTCCAGTCATCAGCATCACCTGCGGAGATATCTCCAAGATTATCCGTAAGGCTGTAGGAATCAAAAGCCAAAATTGCATCATCAAAGGTAACATCGAAATCAAAACCGCCAACAAAGGAGCCGCCGAGATCAGATATTACGACGTTAACGTTTAAACTCTCTCCAACGTTAATTGATGATGCTGAGGGGTTAAAAGAGAGCAAGGTTGCCCATGCTTGTGTTCCGAACATACTAGCTGCTATCAGCATCAAGCAGCTTAACGCCAGTTTTTTCTTCATCATTTTTCTCCTTTTTTTGTGATTAATTACTTGCGCAGCGCGGATATGTACACATTGTCATCAGTTTGCGTGCATCAAAAATTGTGATCGTTCCATCACCGTCTATGTCGCACTCGGGACAGACATTAGCAGGTTGGTTTCGATGAGCGTTAATAATGCTTACATCATCTCTGTCAACGTCACCGTCGCCGTCGAGGTCACCGGGAACAATATTTGTAGAAAGTTTTCCAAATACCACATAGCTTGTACCAGCATATGTAATGCCTCCGCTTGGGTCTCCGATGATGACGTCGTCGACGCCGTCACCATTGATATCACCCGCTCTGCTCACTGCGCTGCGTGAGTGGTTGATACCGCTGATAGTAAAGCCATTAGTGCCGTTGAGTGCATAAAGCTCAAAGCTGGCAGCAAAGCTCGTATTGGATCCAAACACTACGTACCCAGCCTGTCGGGCTCCGATGATGATATCGTCGAAGCCGTCGCCGTTGACATCGCCTGCGTTGCTGACTGCCCAGCCTGAATTTTCATTGGGTTCAATGCCGTTTATGACAAAGCCGTTGGTGCCATCGAGTGTGGAGAGGTCAAAGCTGGCAGCAAAGCCTTCGCTGGATCCAAATACTATATAGCTTTCGCCCGCTGAGCTTCTCCCGCCAGGGGTGGCGGCCCAAGCCCCAATGATGACATCGCTGAAACCGTCACCATTGAAGTCACCTGCCTGACTCACTGAGTGACCTAATTGATCATTAGGTTCAATACCGTTTATGACAAAGCCGTTGGTGCCATCGAGTGTGGAGAGGTCAAAGCTGGCAGCAAAACCTTCGTTGGATCCAAATACCACATAGCTCTCGCCCGCCGCGTCCCTGCCATCTGGATCAGCTAGGTTAGCACCAATGATCAGGTCGTTAATGCCGTCGCCATTGACATCGCCCGCCCCGCTTGCAAAGACCGCTTGGTCACCTACGTTAATACCGCTGATAACAAAGCCATTGGAGCCGTTGAGATCGGAAAGCTCCAGACTGGCAGCGAAGCTTGCGCTGGATCCAAATACCACATAGTTTTTATTTCCACCACTGATGATGAGATCATCAAAGCCGTCGCCATTGACATCGCCCGCTTCGCTCACAAACCTACCGGATCTGTCATAGTTGTTAATGCCGTTTATGACAAAGCCGTTGGTGCCATCAAGTGTGGAGAGGTCAAAGCTGGCAGCAAAGCCTTCGTTGGATCCAAATATCACATAGCTTTCGCCTGCCGAGAACCTACCGCCAGGGTCCGCCTCGGGAGCACCGACGATGATATCATCGATACCGTCACCATTGATATCACCCGCCTCGCTAACCCCTTCCTGTAAATTCATTCCGCCCAGGCTGTCATAGGCGTTGATGCCATTAATGACAAAACCATTGGTGCCATCAAGTGTGGAGAGGTCAAAGCTGGCAGCAAAGCCTTCATTGGATCCAAACAGCACGTAGCACTCACCCGCTCTATTCTTACCATCCGAATCTGCGTTGTGAGCACAAATGATCAAATCATCAAAGCCGTCACCATTGACATCACCCAACCCGCTTACCGACTGGCCCAGGTTGTCACCAGCATTAATGCCATTTATGACGAAGCCGTTGCTGCCGTCAAGTGAAGACAACTCCAAGCTGGATTCAGTGGATGGTTCGGGAACAACAGGGAAAGTATATGTATGTTCGACGGTGAAAGGATAAGAAACATCATATGGAATCATGATATCTTCCATTGATAGAAACAGGTCACGAAAACCTGAATTGCCCTGTCTTGTAAATTCAACTTTATTATCAAAATCAAAAAAGTTATCACCTATGAACCGAAAGAAAGCTTCACCACCATATAAAGTATCTCCCTCTATAAGTTTTAATTCCACACTACCAAAATTAAAATAATCTTCAGCGGTAAGCGCAATAGTTATTTCCAGGTTTATTCCATTGGCGGTGAGAGAAATTGTTCCTTTGTCATAAAAATCAGGAGAAAAAAACCATTCGCTGGAATCGGGAGTGAAACTCCAAGTTTCTGTTGATATGTCGCTATCCATACTTATTGAGTATTGAGCAGCATTAAGAGCCTCAGCTACTTCCTGATTCACATATGTTCCATTTTCTATCGTTATAGTCCCTTTCACTAATTGCCTATTCAAGAAATCTCCTGTCTGAGTGAAGTTGTAAGTGTTAAAAGGCGCAGCCTCAGTCATTCCAGCTATACCAAGCATAAACAACACAGTCGCCAATCCTGCCAGTAATTTCTTCCTCATTTTCAGCCCCCCCCCCTTAAAGTTATGCAGTATCACATTCGCCCGAAGGGCGATTGGTTCATCGCCCTCCAGAATTTGTAAGTTTTTCATATTTCGCACACCATCGATTACTATTAGATATCACCTCCACCTTTTTTGGCGTCAGCGCAATTATTCCGTCGAACGCCATGCTCAATGGCAAATTAAAGTGGCACGTTTTTGCGAATGCAAAACATCAACAACCCCGCCGCCAATCCTACCAATAGTTTCTTCCTCATTTTCAGCCCCCCTTTTAATATCAGGAAGTTATCCATTATTACATTCGCCCGAAGGGCGTTTTGTTCATCGCTTTTTTTGTGATACCGCAATCGTATCACAGGGGAGGTGACATATAGGTGACATATCGAATGATGAAAAAACAGCAGCGGGGTCTCAGCGCGTGGGATTAACAATGGACTGATAGAGGGCCCTGGTCCCGGCAGAAGGGGCAAGCCCTGTTTCTATCTCCAGCGCTTCCCTGCATCTCTTGTAGAGATCAGCAGCCTTTGACCGGTTGCCGATATTACTGTGACAGAGCATGAGCCGCTGGTAAAAATATTCTGATATCCCGTCGAGCTCAAGCCCCTTTTCATACCACCGGACGGCCTTCTGAAAATCCTCTGCTCTCTCACAGTGGCTGCCGATGTCTTCAACAATATGGATCAGTTTTGACTTCAATCTCTCCCGTTTACGGATGATTGGAAGTATATCGGCCTCACCTTCCAGGAAATCCCCTTTATAGAGGTCAAAGATCTTTTCAGCAATCCCTGTTGCACTTTCAAAATTTCTTTCTCTTGATTTTTTCTCTGCCCCGGCAATCAGGTCCTCCAATACCCACAGGTCAATCCGGAAATATTTATCATTGAGGCTGATGCGGCCTTCGTGTATTACAAGGGATTCTTTATTGCCGAGGAGTGATCGAAGTCGCTTTAAGGTGGTCTTGAATGACCAGTTTGCCCTGTCACCGTCCGTATCAGGCCAGAGGTTATCCATGATGTGGTCCTGCTCGACATCCCTGCCGCCGACGGAGATGATGATTTTCAGTAAATCAAGTGATTTTTTCCGTGCCTTACCCGAATCAGGGAGAGGGGCGCCATCCCTGAAAACCTGAAACCCACCCAAGCTGTAGACCTTTATAGTCCAGGGCCAGCGCTCCGTGCAATTGAGCGGGTTTTGCGGCAACAGGCCGCGTTTTTTTACGAGATATGCCGCGTATTCCGTCTCTATACCGGCCTCAAGCGCCTTTTCACACAAAAAAGCCATTACCGAAGGGGTCCACCAACTCAGGTTTACATAGCCACTGTTATGCCCGATGGTGAAGGCCCTTTTCAGATACTCCTTCCCTTTTGAGGTATCTCCCTGTTTATATGAAAAACAGGCATTAAGGCAATGACATTCATAGATGAGATAATCACTCCTCATACCGGTTGCTATATCTTCAGCCCTGTTCAGATACTTGATGGCCTTTTTCATATTCCCTCTCTTGAAGAGTATATAGGAACTGCCGATGAGACTCACCGCAATCGGAAGTAATGCCCCGGTCCCCTGAGCAAGGTCCAGCGCCTCCTCAGCGTATTTTGCAGCCAGCGGCAGATTGTCTTTACTGCCGGATAAACACGCCATCAGATAATAATACCGGGCAAGATCATTTAACCTGGACTTGTCGAGCGCTGCTTCGGCCATTTTAAGTATCTCTTCCGTTTCGTCCGGACGCCCTGCAGAAAGCATCGCATATGCGGCCTGGGCTAACAATAAAAAATCGAATATGCGAATGCCCGCTTTCTTACCTGTTTTAAGCCCTTCTCCGGCAGCCCTCCGTGCATTATCCGGCTCGGCTTTCAGCCGGTAATAAACAGACTCCATTATCTTCCATAAAATAAACGGTATCGGCCTGGGCAGACCCTTTTTTATTTCCGGTTTCAGGTAGTTGACGAGGATTTCAGCAGAGGCAATATCCCCGATCCGGAGGTAATAAAGTATCAGGCGTGCGGATAATGTTATCTTCGGGGTGATGTCCCGGCACTTATAGACCAGATCGCCTGCTTTCTGTGCAATAAAAGGCAGGAGGTCTGAATCGGGTCGGCGGTACAACAATGCGGCCAGCGTACTCCCGGTAACCTGCATATCGATCTCTGCAGGAAGAGATATCAGGCCGTCCCGGTCCATATCCTTAATTTCTTCAAGCCAGAAGTCAAGCACCTTGAAGTCTTTGCATTCAAAGATGTAAGAGTCCACGATGGCTGCCCAGGTTAACAGGCGTCCTGCAAGGTCCTTTTTTTTATAAAAAGCCCGGTATGCCTCCTCAAGCGATTGCCGGGCATCGTGAGGGTTATAAAATATGCGGCATATACCCTTCCAGTAAGAGAGGCATGGATTATTATAAAGGACCTCGGGAGGAAACCGGTCTAACCATTCCGGGACGGTGCTGTTGCTGCCCTGATCAATAAAGGCCTTTGCATTGTTTAAAATTAGTTGTGAGAGATTTTCCCACATGCCGGATATGATATAAAGCGCTGCAGCATCCTCGATCCTGCCTTCATCTTCAAGCAGGATAGCTGCTTTACGCCGGAGGCTGCCGAGGTCTTCTTCGGAGAGCATTTTCCCGGATTCCGAGGCAAGAAAGTCCCTGAAGAGGTTATGGTACCGGTATGTTGCCTTTGATTGGCTGAGACATTCAATAAAGAAGTTTTTCCTGTGCAGTCTTTGAATGATCTTGTCAGAGTCTTTTATGCCGGTTAATTTCTCAGCCATCAAAGGTGTAAATTCAGGAAATACCCAGGTCTTAAGCAAGAAATGCCGGGTCGTGTTGTCTGTATTTCTCATGAGTTCACTTGTAAAATAGTTAAAGAACTCCTTAAAGCGATACCCCTTCAGAGAATAATTTTTAAAATGGTTCTCCTTTATCTCCCCGAGCAAAAGCAAAACTCCGGCTATCCATCCCTGGGTCTTACGGTGAATTTCTTTTAACTGAACAGATGGAAAGGACTTTTGCATTAACCTTGCCAACTCTTTTGTCTCATTGATATCGAAGGCAAGGTCATTCCACCACATCATTCTTATTGTATTGTTTATCTTCAGTCTTGACATCTCCGGGGGAGGCACATCCCTGCTTATTACAATACACCTGATTTCATCAGGTAATTCTTCGAGGCCATGGCATATTGCAGTATGAAAGGCAGAATCACGTGGCACGTTATGGTAGTTGTCAAAGACAATAACGGAGGGCTTTCCTAACATGCTGGAAAGGTCTTCAAAATAGCTTTTCGTAAATTCCGGGATGCCGGGTAAATATTCCGGCGTTAAAGATGGAAGCGGTCTCTTCCTTCCCGGTGCAGCCTTTTCAGCCGCAAGGCCCATATAATGAAAAAAAGCGGCTAAATCCTTATCCCTTTCATCGAGATTATACCAGAGGCAGGCTTTCCCGCGGTTTTTAATATAGCTTGCAACCACTGTGGTCTTGCCTGAGCCGGGAGGGCCTGTTATCCAGGCAACAGAGGCCTTCAGGCTTTCATCAATGAGTGAAAACAGTCTTTCACGTTCCAACACATGTGATGTTTTTGGCAAGGCTATCTTAGGGCTTGTCACATGAATACCTATCAAGGTAAAACTGCCAGTCACCTGACAGCCCCTCGGTCAGGTGGGCCGAGATAACTTCCCTCTTACCTCCCACAGAATCGTACGTGAACCTCTCGATTCATACGCCTCTTGCCAGTCTTCACTCAAAAACTTCACAGCCTTGGAGCTATGTAAGAGAAATTCGCTCCTCCCCTTGCGGGTTGACTCATTCTCTTTTACAAACTGACTCATCCCCTTCGCTCCAGCACAATTACAGAGCCTTCATCACTACTACTGGATGATCCGCCCCTGTGCTCCGCATCAGTACTCAGATCCTTGTGGGGCCTTCACTTGGATTTCTCCCTTAACTATCGGAACGACAGGTTCCCACGAGCTTTTCATGGTCAGGTTTTTCATCGTGACAGTTTGTCACGATGAAAAGCCGGAATCCAGTGTTTTCAATGCTTTCTGGATGCCGGATCAAGTCCGGCATGACAACAAAAAGACATTTATGGACAGACTATAATTATTCAAATCTAT